>ULSH01072233.1_pt1 | contig 29540 bp, 22 predicted proteins | sample 1956151 | NCBI WGS metagenome assembly ULSH01 (sample SAMEA4835702, study PRJEB28245) | human gut metagenome | biome: gut microbiome; material: fecal sample | place: Denmark | collected 2008 | reverse complement strand
CGGAAGAGTTGCACGCCTTGTCCATCTCTGCCGCGCCGCGCAAAAGTCCGATGATGTCGATTCCGAGCACCGCCGCCGGCAAAAGTCCGACAGGGCAAAGCTCGCTGAAACGTCCGCCCACGCCGTCCGGGATATAATAGGTCTTGAATCCTTCCTTCTTTGCGAGCTTGATAAGGTTGCCCTTGCTCTCGGAAGTGGTGGCGATGATATGTTTTGCCCAATCCTTGCCGCATCTCTTCTTCAAGATGTCGGTGATGATGAGATATTGGCTCATCGTCTCGGACGTCGCGCCGCTCTTGGTGATGACGTTGAACATGGTCTTTTCCACGTCGATGACGTCAAGAAGCGCAAGCATACGCTCGGGATCGACGTTGTCTTCAACAAAGAATTTGACTCCGCGTTTCTTTTGGTCGAGATCGTTGTATCTGAAATGGCAAAGCGCGTTGAACACCGCCATAGGACCGAGTGCACTGCCGCCGATGCCGAGCACCACGAAATTGTCGTAATGCGCTCTCACGTCCGCCGCCGTGTAGATGATGTCGCGCACGATCTCTTCTTGATTGTACGGAAGCTCCGCCCAACCCATCCAGCCTGTGCCGCGGTTTTTCTCGAAATACGCATAACTGTCCGCCGCTTTGCCGGTGACTGCCTGTATGTCCTTTTCGCTTATGCCCTTGTCGCCGATAGACGACTCCATCATATTGTTAAAGTCAAATTTGATTTGCATTGTATTTATGCCTCCAAAATGTTTTTCAAGTATTCAACCGACTCTTTCACTTCATCGTAGGAGTCGTAGTTTTTGGCGTACTGCTCGATCATGAGCGGTCCGTCGTAGCCAACGTCTTTGAGCCTTTCAACAAGCTCTTTGAAAGGGAAATCGCCCTTGCCCACCATCTTTATCTCGCCGTCCTTGACGTCGGACAAATGCACGTTGGAAAGGTGAGAGCCCATCACGTTGATATATTCTCGCCAATCAAAGCCCGATTGCCACGCCTGTTTGATGTCAAGCACCGTGCCGACGTTCGACGCGTAATCTCTTGCCTTGACGTAAAAATCGGGAGTGTTGAACACCGCCCAATGCACGTTTTCAAGGCACAGTTTCACACCGTATTCGTCTGCTATCTCGCCAAGCCGTTCAAGGCGTTTGCCAACAAACACGGGATCGAAATATGCGTTGCGTTTGAGCCTGCCTTGTCCGTGGAACGTGTAGGCTTTTGCGTCTATGGTCTTTGCAACGGCAAGCACTTTGCGGAACATATTTTCCGCATCGTTGTAAGTGCGCGGCGCAAGATTGAAAAGCTGCGGCTCGAACTCGGTATTGAGCGCATGCACTGAGTATACGTCAAGGTCGCCTTTGCGCTCTTTCAAAAGATCGCCGAACGACTTTTCATACTCGCAAAAAGTGGTGAGAAACACCTCGCATGTTTCTCCCCCACAACGTTGAATGACCGAGAACGCATTCTCGGTCAATTCTTTCAAAAAAAACGTGGCGGTTGATATTCCGACTTTCATCTATCTTCATCGTCGGGCGTGTCGGTGACTGCGCCCTTCTTGTCCTTTTCCCAAATGTCTTTTTGCTTGCGCACCTGTCCCAAAAGTCTCGGAATGACTTCGTCGATGTTGTCGAAGGGAGACTCTCCTTGCGCGCTTGCGCGGTAGGTCACGCCTTTTGCGGTGACAACCATGTCGGTGGTGTAATCGCCGTTCTCGTAGGTTACGGTGAATTTCACTTCCGCGTCGTCGTCAAAACGTCTGTCGAGTTTTGCGCATTTCTTTTCGGTGATTGCTTTGAGCGAATCGCTGGGGTTGTAGTTTTTGCCGAAAATTTCAATTCTCATAAAGTAACCTCCTAAGATTCTTTATTATCTGTATTATAACAAGTTTTATCTAAATATTCAATAGCAAAAGGACAATTTTTTGCACCTTAAAATCCAAATTTTTCAAAGCGTGCCAAAAATAGCATTTTGGGTTGATTAGATGACGTTTTTTCGTAAAAAACCAAAATCGGCTTTCGGAAAATTTTAACGTTTGTGACAACGTTTTTCTTCCAAAAGCCGATTGCAAAAACAAATTTTGCCGTCAATTGCGATTGCGTGGCGGTGCTTTTACGCTTTTTCAAAGGTGAGCTTGTCGCCTGAAAAACCAATCTTCACCTTGTCGCCCGAGCCGATTTCGCCGCGGATGATCTTCTCGCTCAGCACGTCTTCCACAAGGCGTTGGATCGTCCTTCTCAACGGTCTTGCGCCGTATTCGGGATCGTATCCCACCGTGACGAGATAGTCTTTTACATCCTTTGAAAACTCAACGCCGACTCCCCTTTCGCCAAGACGTTTGACAAGGGACGCAAGCATAAGATCGGCAATCTTGACAAGGCTGTCTTTGTCAAGTTTTTTGAATACGACAATCTCGTCTATGCGGTTGACAATCTCGGGTTTCATCACCTGTTTCAAGGCTTGAATGTGGCTGTCTTTTGCTCTTTCGAAATCGTTTTCAACCTGCGCCGATGACGCAAAACCGAGCGCGCGATGGGGCGTTGCCGCTTCTTTTGCGCCGATGTTGGACGTGAGAATAACCACCGTGTTTTTGAAACTCACCGTGCGACCGTGGCTGTCCGTGAGTATGCCGTCTTCAAGGATTTGCAACAAAAGATTGAATATGTCGGGATGTCCCTTTTCGATTTCATCGAACAGCACCACGGAATAGGGCTTTCTACGCACCTTTTCGGTGAGCTGTCCGCCTTCTTCAAAGCCGACAAGCCCCGGAGCAGAACCGATGAGCCTTGACACGCTGTCCTTTTCCATATACTCGCTCATGTCTATGCGCACAAGAAGGTCTTCGTCACCGAACAACGCTCCTGCAAGAGCCTTTGCAAGCTCCGTCTTTCCGACGCCTGTCGGACCAAGGAATATGAACGAGCCGATCGGACGTTTGGGATCTTTCAGTCCCGCCCTTGCGCGCTTGACCGCTCTTGCCACCGCTGAGCACGCGTCGTCTTGACCGATGACTCTCGATTTGAGAATATCTTCGAGTCCTGCAAGTTTTTCGCTCTCTCCTTGCGTGATTTTCTTCACGGGGATACCCGTCCAATTGCCCACGATCTCGGCAATCTCGTCTTCGCCGATGGACAAAGACACGTTGGCACACTTTTCCTTCCATTCGATCTCCGCTTTTTCGCGTTTTTCGATATAGTCGTCCCTGAGTGCCTTATATTTCACGCAAAGCTCGAAATTGTCACGTCTTTTCGCCTCGAACAAATCCAAATCCGCTTGTTTTATCTTCTCGTCAAGATCTCGAATTTCGGCGGGTGTCATAAAGTTGAAAATTTTCTTTTTGGATGCCGCCTCGTCAATAAGGTCGATTGCCTTGTCGGGCAAAAATCTGTCCGCAACGTATCTGTCCGAGAGTATCGCCGCCGAAGATATAGCCTCGTCCGTGATGACAACGCCGTGATGTTTCTCGTATTTTTCTTTCAAACCTTGCAAAATTTCTATTGTGTCGCTCACGCTCGGCTCTTCCACCAAAACAGGCTGAAAACGGCGTTCTAATGCGCTGTCTTGCTCAAATTGTTTGCGATATTCTTCAAGCGTGGTTGCACCTATCGTCTGCAATTCGCCCCTTGCAAGCATGGGTTTCAGAACGTTGGCAATGTCAAGTCCGCCCTCGGACGAGCCTGCCTTCAATATGGTGTGGATTTCGTCTATGAACAGCAGAACGTTGCCCCTTTGCTTGATGCCCGAAAGCGTTGCTTTGAGCCTTTCTTCAAAGTCGCCGCGGTATCTCGTGCCGGCAACAAGTGACGTTAGATCAAGGGAAAACACGGTTTTTCCGCGCAAAGCGTCGGGCACGTCACCTTTGACGATCGCTTGCGCAAGTCCGTCAATAACCGCACTCTTACCCACACCCGGCTCGCCTATGAGAACGGGGTTGTTTTTTGTGCGGCGACAAAGCACCTGTATCACACGCTCGGTTTCCTTGCCTCTGCCGATGACGGGATCGAGCTTGCCTTCACGCGCTTTTTGCGTCAAGTCCGTGCCGAATTTGGACAAATCGAAATCCGCGCTCTTCTCTTCTGTATTGCGACCGAAAGATTGTGAAAATGCGGTATCTAACTCGCTATTTTGGGTTCTTTCGGCTTGTGCACCGTCCCCGTAAAAATCGCTGACGTAGCCTGCCAAAGCGTCGTTGACGCTCTCTTTCGAGCCTGCTCCGCACATGCTTGGTTGCGCTCCGCCACCTTGGACGATCGCGCTGTACGCAAGCCTTTGCAAACTCTCGGGATCTATGCCGAAAGTGCGCAAAATCTGCACCGCAACCGAGCTTGTTTCGTCAAGCAACGTATACAAAATATGTTCCGTACCAACCGCCGTTGAGCCTATTCTCGCCGCAACGTCTTTTGCGCCCGAAAACGCGTTGAACGCCCTTGACGACAACTGCACGTTGTTGCGAATCGGCATGGGCTGAAACACCGAAAGCACGTCTTTGTCGTATATTCCGCATTGGTTGAGCAGCCTTTGCGCCGCCGATCCGTCAACGGCAAGCAAGCCGTAGAGCAAATGCTCAGTGCATACTAGACCACCCGTTCTGGCGGCAAGATCTTGGGCTATTTGCATAACCTGTTGTGCATTGTGCGAATAAATCATGTTGTCTCCGAAAGTATTTCTCTGACGATCCGAGCGCGCGTTTTGTCACGCTCTTCGCTTGACTCGCCCGCAACGATTTTCAGCGCGGACGAAGTGCAAGACCATATCGTTTCATCCAGTTTTTGTGTCGATTTGATGGGCAATACGCCCAAAATGACGCCCATTTTGACGTCAACGAGCAACTTCATCAAGTCCTGAGCCGTGAGTGCGTACGCTCCCTTCAACACCGCATAGCTCTTGGATATGCCGTCCAAAAGCGAAGTTTGTTGCTCCTTTGCAAGTTTTTCAAGCGCGACTCTTTCGAGATAGCACATTCTCACCGCCGCTTGCTCCACTTGCTCTATTATCTCTTCTTCTCCCACTCCAAGCGTGCGAGAATTGGAGATTTGATACATATCGTACATGGCGTCGCTGCCTTCGCCGAAAACTCCGCGCACCGTCAAGCCGAACTCGCTCTTGAAGGTTTTGAGCGCATCTTCGATCGCTCCCGCCCTTTTGAGCGCAGGCAAGAACAGCATCACGGACGCGCGCATACCCGTGCCGAGATTGGTGGGGCACGCCGTCAAAAATCCGAGCTGTCTGTCGTATGCAACGGGCAAGGTTGCAAGCAGTCTGTCGTCATACGCCTTTATCTTTTCATACGCGCCGTGCAGATCGAATCCGTCAACGACGCATTGCTCTCGTATATGGTCTTCTTCATTGAGCATGACGGACAATCCGCCGTACCTTTTATCGCCTTCCACAATCACCGCTCCCGCATCGTTGTTGGCAAGCGAAAGTGAGATAATGTGGCGTTCTATCAATGCCTTTTTCTCGTCTTTGGTGAGTCTTTGCATCGGCGACAGCCTTGCGTTTATAAGTCCCACGGCAGCCGCATACGCGCCGTTGATGAGATTGACGTCCCTTTCGTCCACCATCTTGCGATTGCGCGGAAATTCCATGCCGCGCACGTTTCTTGCAAGGCGAATACGAGATGACACCACGTTGTTTTTGACAAGCTCTTGGAGCGTACACTCGTTTGCGCTCTTCAAGATTTTGTGACTTTCAAAATCACCGCAACGGGATTCTTTTTGATAAAAAAGCGTGCTGTGCATATCCATGCCGCCTTGACAAAAAGCAGGTCTCGGATTTTGTAAATCGGCATACGTCATGCCCTGCGCTTTGAGCGCGCTATCAATGGCGATATCTCGCATCTGCTCATAGCACTCGGGACAGCCGAAAAGGAAAGTCTGCTTGAACTTTTCTTGCGTGTATCCGCACACGTCGCACTCTTTGCCTATGCGCGCGATACGTTTTTTTGCCTCTTCGCTCGGGCTTTTGCCGTCTTTGAGCAACGACGTATAGCACGCCTGACAATAAGCGTACTCAACCGTTCTTCCGTTTTCGGTCACACGGTCGAAAAGCTCGGCCGCCTTGCGTCTACAAATGTCACAAGTCTTTTGCATCGTTGCTCTTTTGCACAAAACCTATTGCCGCAAAAACGCAAAAATATGCGTTTAGATGCCGCATTTTGACAATATTGTCAATATCGTCAGCACACGTCTATTGCGCCCGATTTTATGCCGTCAATATATTTTTTGAAATTCTTTTTCAACTGCTCGTCTCTCAGTCCGTACTCTATCGTGGCTTCGAGAAAACCTTCTTTGTTGCCTATATCGTATCGTCTTGCCTCAAACTCGCACGCATACGCGCCCTTGCTTTTGGCAACGATGTTGATTGCATCCGTCAAGTACGCTTCGCCGTGCGTCAAAGGAGTCTTCTCTATCGCATCGAATATGTCGGAAGTCAAGACAAAACGCCCCAAAGACACAAGTTTGCTCGGGATCTCGCCTTGCGGTTTTTCAACAATCCCCTTGATTTTGGTGATCTTGTCTGTCACCTTTTTGTCAACGATCATCACGCCGCAACGTCTTGCCACGTCTTCGGGCGTGTGTTGGCAGCCCACAATCGTGCCTCCCGTCTTGTCAAACGCGTCTATAAGCTGTTTTGTGACAGGCTCGCCGCCCCCCACATACATCACGTCGTCGCCGAAAAGCACCGCAAACGGCTCGCCTGCGACAAACTCTTTGCAAAGCAAAATCGCGTTTCCGTTGCCGTTCATAATCTCTTGGGTGACAAACGATATCTTGGCATTGACAGGCTCGTTGGCAAGCGCGAAAGACCTAGTGTCGCCAACTTCTTCAAGGTGCGCGTTGAGTGCGGCATTGGGCATGAAAAGACGCTTGATATCTTCCTTTTCGGGAGATATGACTATCATGATCTCTTCTATGCCGCTTGCCACCGCCTCTTCCACGATATACGAAAGCGCAGGCTTGTCCACTATGGGCAAAAGCTCCTTTGGCAAAACCTTCGTCACCGGCAAAAATCGAGTGCCGAACCCTGCGCACGGTATGATTGCTTTTTTGACCGACATAAGCCGACTCCCCCTCCTAAATGGTGTTTGTATACTTTATGCGACAAAAACGTCGCTTAGACTGTGCGACAATATAGAAAAACACGTCACTTCTCAAAGCCGTGCGGATGAGAATGATGCCACTTCCAAGCCGATGAAATGATGCTTTCAAGGCTGTCGTATTGCGGCTTCCAACCGAGTTCGCGCTTGATTTTTTCACTTGAAGCGACAAGCGTTGCCGGGTCGCCGGGACGACGTCCTTCTACGGTGCGTTTGATGGAAAGCCCCGTCACTTTCTCGGTCATATCGATGACTTGTTTGACGGAAAAACCGTTGCCGTTGCCAAGGTTGTAGTGCGTGGATTTGCCGCCGTGTTTGAGATAATCGAGCGCGCGGATATGAGCGTCGGCAAGGTCGGTGATGTGGATGTAATCTCTCACGCAAGTGCCGTCAGGCGTGGGATAATCTTCTCCGAAGATTCCGATATGATCTCTCGTGCCGTTTGCCACCTGCAAGATGATGGGGATAAGGTGCGATTCGGGGTTGTGAGCCTCGCCGATTTCACCGCTCTTGTGCGCGCCCGCCGCATTGAAGTAGCGAAGAGCAACGTATTTCAAGCCGTACGCTTTGTCGTAGTCTTGCATAAACTGCTCCATCATAAGTTTCGTCTGTCCGTACACGCTGGTGGGATGTTGGGGGCTTTCTTCGGTGATAAGACCGTCGCCGCAATCGCCGTAGGTTGCCGCCGATGACGAGAACACGAGATACTTCACGTCCCTTGCAATCATTGCGTCAAGAAGAGCAAGCGTGCCCGCAACGTTGTTGTGATAGTACTTTGCAGGGTTTGACATGCTCTCGCCAACAAGCGAAAACGCCGCAAAGTGAATGACGGAATCAACGTGATACTTCTCAAAAGTGTCCTTCAAAAGTTGCACGTCGAAGATGTCGCCCTTCACAAACGGAACGTCGGACGGAACAGATTCGATATGACCGGTGGAAAGATTGTCGTACACCACCACGTCCATGTTGCGTTCTTTGAGTTCTCTTACACAATGTGAGCCGATATAGCCGGCTCCGCCCGTGACCAAAATCATATTCTACTCCTTGCGCACGGCGCGGATATAAGCACGCCTTTGCGCGAATAATAAATTTCTATGACATATTATAAACTAGAACCGCTTGTTTTGCAAGACAAAATCGTATATAATCAAATCGTGGGAAGAACAATTTTGCATTGCGACCTAAACAACTTCTACGCTTCGGTGGAACAAAAACTGCATCCCGAATACGACGGGATGCCGCTTGCCGTTTGCGGAGATCCCAAGGCAAGACACGGCATCGTTCTTGCCAAAAATCAGCTTGCGAAACAAGCGGGCGTAAAAACCGCCGAAACCATCTGGGAAGCCAAGCAAAAATGCCCCGAACTCGTGCTTGTCGAGCCGCATTTTGACGAGTACGTCAAATACTCCAAACAAGTCTTTGAAATCTACACGTCTTTTACGGACAGAGTGGAAAGTTTCGGCATAGACGAGTGTTGGCTTGACGTGACGGGATGTGAAAGACTGTTCGGAGACGGCAAAGACATTGCCGATACGTTGCGAAAAACCGTCAAAGAAAAAACCGGACTGACAATATCCGTGGGCGTGTCTTTCACAAAAACGCTTGCAAAACTCGGCAGCGACTTAAAAAAGCCCGACGCAACCACTGTTCTTGACGAAAAACACTATATGCAAATCATTGGCAATATGCCGCCGAGCGAAATGATAATGGTGGGCAAACACACGTCCGAAAAACTTGAAAAACTCAACATCCGCACCATAAAAGACCTTGCAAACGCCGACCGTAACGCTTTGCGTTATCAATTCGGCATAATCGCGGACACGCTTGTCAACGCGGCGCAAGGCATAGAAACGGAAGAAGTGAAAAAATACTATGACGTGCGCATCCCCAAGAGCGTGTCAAAAGGCACGACCACTCCGAGAAACATCGAGAGCGCGGACGAGGCAAAAATCGTCATATACGCCCTTGCCGAAATGGTGGCTTTGCAACTTCGCGGCTACGGACTTGTGGCAAACGGCGTGTACCTTGCAATCAAAAATCCCGCGCTCAATTGGACGTCAAAGCAAGTGTCGCTGTCACCTGCGAGCGCAAACTCGGGCGATATTGCCAAAGCAACGTTCGATCTTCTTTGCAAAATACACAATTTCAGCGAGCCGCTTAGAGCAATCACGGTGGGCGCAATCAGGCTGTCGGACAGGACCGAAGTGCAACTCAGCCTTTTTGACGACAACGACGGCAGAAAAGAAAAACTTGACGACACGATTGACGAGATCCGCAAAAAATACGGTTACAAAGCCGTGCAACGCGGTTTGCTCCTTCAAAACGACTTGACGGGCAATCTCCACGAAGAAGACGATTTCAAGCCGTTTCATCAATCGAAGTCAACCTGACAAGTAAACCGACCACTCGCAAAAAAAGCGACAACAAAACTACATAGCCGACAAAAACACGATATAACACTTATCGTGTTTTATTTTGCGCATTTTTGACGTTTTCAACCCCAAAACCGCCAAAATTCGTCCTATACGCTATTATTTACAACACTTATAGTGTCTTATATCGACATGTATTTACACTTTTCGTATTTCAAAATATTGATACACTTATCGTGTTTTACGCGTAAATCAAGCCAAAATCGCCAAATTGCAAGAAATCTCTGTCCGACACGCAATTCACCGCCAAACAAAAAAGCATATCAGACAAAAGATAAGATACACGCTGTACGAAATAAAATCCGACTTGATGGAAACAATGGAGATAACGACGATTTGCGCAAAGAATGTTTTGCATCGTCTTTGTCAAATCGTTTTACAAGGTTGAGTATTTACTCTATAATGTTTGTAGTAATAAGAAGACAATGGAGAGTGTTTCTCTCAAACGGCACGCTCGGCGCGCAAACACTTACAATATGACACCTGTTCAAATCGCAACGGCTGTGCTGACGTTGATTGCCGGCATCGGTATCTTTCTCATCGCATGTACGATGATGAGTGCCAATCTCGAATCGGTCAGCTCCAACAAACTCAAAAAACTATTCGCTCGCACTTCCAAGAGCAAGCTCATGGGCGTGGGCATCGGCACGGTGGCAACAGCGGCAATTCAAAGCTCGGGCGCAACAAGCGTCATGGTGATCGGTTTTGTCAACGCGGGCATTATGTCGCTCATGCAAGCTGCAACCGTCATTTACGGCGCAAACATCGGCACGACAATCACAGGTCAGATCACCGCGCTCGGTATGTTTGAAAACACCATTTCGACAGGCGTTGTGTTTTCCACCTTCGCAGGTATAGGCGCGTTTGTCATGGCTTTTGCAAAAAAGGACGTCGTCAAAAAGGTCGGCGGCATTTTGGCAGGCTTCGGCATGCTGTTTGTCGGTCTTGATATGATGAGCGGCTCTATGGGCGATTTCGCAAAGATGGAAGCCGTCAAAAATTTTCTCGCGCTCATCAAAAATCCCATCCTTCTCGTGCTTATCGGCGCGGTTTTCACGGCAATCATTCAAAGCTCGTCCGTCATGACATCGGTTGCGATAACCATGGTCTTTACGGGGCTTATCACTCTCGATCAAGGCATATATCTCACAATGGGCTCGAACATCGGCTCGTGCGTTGTGGCAATCATTGCGGGCATCACTTCAAGCACCAACGCAAAACGTACCGCTCTCATTCACCTTTTCTTCAACGTATCGGGCGTTGTGGTGTTTATGATTGTCGCGATGATGATGCGTGAAATCTCAAAGGCTGTCAACCCCGCAAAAGTCATCACTTTCGGTTGGCTGTTTGAAAAAATGTTCCCCGGCGCGCCGCAAACACAACTTGCTATGTTTCACACCATATTCAACGTGTTGACGGTGCTGTTTATGCTGCCTCTCACAAACTTGCTTGTGAAATTCGTCACCAAGATAGTCCCCGAAAAGAAAAACGCCGCCGAACCGCAAGAAAAATTCTTCTACATCGACGAGCACTTGCTCTCAACGCCGCCTATCGCCGTTGCGCAGACCAAAAACGAAATCGTCAATATGGCGGAAATCGCAATGCACAACTTCGACAAGGCTTGCGACGTGATTTGCACGCTCGACTATACCGATATAGACAATTTCCGCAAGAACGAAAACGAGCTCAACTTCCTAAACAAAGAAATCGCGCGATTTGTCGTCAAACTCTCCAATCTCGAATTGAACGACAAAGACCATATCTATCTTTCATCCACATTCCACACAATCTCCGACCTCGAACGCGTGGGCGACTATGCGGAAAACATCATCGAATACGCCGACAAGCTCAAAAACTCCGATCAAAAGTTCTCCGACGTTGCCGTGAGCGAAATTCGCCGCTTACAACAACTCATCGACGACTTGTTCCAAAAGGTGATGAAGGCGTACGTCAACGTGGATATGCGCTCGTACACCGAGGCAAACGAGATAGAAGAAACCATTGACGCGTTCACCGAAGAAATGGAGCAAAATCACATCAATCGTATGCGCGAAAATCTTTGCACTCCCGACGTCGGCGCGCAATACTTGTCGCTAACATCCGACTCCGAACGTATCGCCGACCACTTCATCAACGTGGCAAAATCCATAAAAGATCTCTCGCCAAAGACAGAATAAGCCCAATCGATGCGGCTTTTGACAGAATACATTCATTGATACGCACGCGCATGCGCGCATGGGTGAAAAATATGAAACTCGCAATCGCAACCAACAATCAACACAAACTCCAAGAAATCAAAGCCATTCTCGGCGACTCTTTCGATCAGCTGCTCTCGCTCAAAGATTTGGGCATTGACGTGGACGTGGAAGAAACAGGCTCGACACTCGAAGAAAACGCGCTCATAAAGGCTCGCGCAATTCTCGCTCTTGCAAACATACCCACGCTTGCGGACGATACGGGGCTTATGGTTGACGCTCTTGACGGCGCGCCAGGCGTGTATTCGGCAAGATATGCAGGGCCAGAGCACGACGACGCAAAAAATCGCGCGCTCCTTCTCAAGAATTTGGACGGCGCAAAAGACCGCTCCGCTCACTTTGCAACGGTCATCGCGCTTTGCTATCCCGACGGAAAAACTCTCACCGCAACCGGACGCGTGGACGGCACGATTTTGTTTGAAGAACGCGGCAGCGAAGGGTTCGGATACGACTCGCTTTTCTATTCCACAGAGCTTGGCAAGACGTTTGCTCAAGCGTCACAGCAAGAGAAAAACTCCGTCAGCCACCGCGGTCGCGCGCTCAGAGCCATGCTCGATTTGGTCAATTCTATGCAATGAAGACAATCACCGTTTTCTCGGACAGTCACGGCATGCCGCTGCCAAACAAGCTCCTATCCGTCGCAAACGAAAGCGATCTCGTGTTCTTTCTCGGCGACGGCTTGCTCTCGCTCGGAGATATGCCGCTGCACAAAGGCTTTCACGCCGTCAAAGGCAATTGCGACCCGTATTGCGGCTTTGACGACGAGCAAGTCATAGAAGTTGAAAACGTGCGTATTTTGCTCACTCACGGCGACAAATACCGCGTCAAAAGCGATTTGACAGCACTCTCTATGCGCGCGCTCGAACTCGGTTGCACGCTCGTTTTGTACGGACACACGCACTTTGCCGCTATCGACGAATACGCAGGCGTCACGCTCGTCAACCCCGGCTCGATATACTCCGCGCGCGGCTCGAGTCCGTCTTATGCCTACGTCGTGGTCACAAACACAAAATTTGTCGCCAAAATAGTAAATCTAACGCAAATTTCTTGACATAAAACCGCCGATGTGATAATATTGTCAAGCATTGGATTGAATATGCAGCTTTTCGTTGCGTCTGCAATCTCTGTGCGGGTGTAGTTCAATGGTAGAATGTCAGCCTTCCAAGCTGATTGCGTGGGTCCGATTCCCATCACCCGCTCCACAATATCTTCAAAACGTTGAAGATATGAGCCTGTAGCTCAGCAGGATAGAGCAACGGCCTTCTAAGCCGTGTGTCGGGAGTTCGAATCTCTTCAGGCTCGCCATTATGGTGGATATAGCGCAGTTGGTTAGCGTGCCAGGTTGTGGCCCTGGAGGTCGTGGGTTCGAATCCCACTATTCACCCCATAATGATACGACACTCCGAAAGGAGTTCATATAGTTTGATTTCGATGAAAATCCGTCGGATTCGAACGGGCAGAAAAGCAAACAATCCTGTGAATTGTTTGCCTGCCCCGGCGTGATAGTGCCGACCTTGCTTTGCCGTGCGTACATAAAAGTGTATGCCTGTGCCGTGCGAGAACATCGCATAGGTCAAACGGAGCGAATCCCACTATTCACCCCATAATGATACGACACTCCGAAAGGAGTTTCATATATAAAATTCGCTCAATTGCGGATTTTAACAAAAATTTGATGATTATATCAAATTTACTCAAAAAATGCAGTCGTTTTTGTTGCAAAATCTTTGATGAAGTGATATTATAGACTGCGCTGGATAGGGGTATCGCCAAGCGGTAAGGCACCAGATTTTGATTCTGGCATTCGTTGGTTCAAATCCAGCTACCCCTGCCAAAGACTCACTAGCTCAGCCGGTAGAGCACCGCACTTTTAATGCGATGGTCCGGAGTTCGAATCTCCGGTGGGTCACCACACTTTTAGACTATATACTAAGTATATAGTCTAATTTTTTTATTGTCGAATGGTCTTTTTTTCTTGATTATAAGTATCGTTTACCCCCTTATTATATTTTGCGATTTCTTCTTGTTCGAAGTCATCATTGACGTGCGTATAAACAGATTGCGTCATCTCGGCAGACGAATGCCCCATCCACTTTTGTGTCATCACTTGCGCAACGTTTTTTTCGGCACATCTCGTTGCATAAGTATGACGAAGTGAATGTATTGTAAAACCCATACCGTCCAAGCCACTTGCTTTCAATGCGTTTTGGAAATGCTCACGCAATGCGTGTTCTTTTATCGGGAACAATCTATCGTGTTTTGAAAAATCAATATCTTTCAAATACGGATAGAGATTGTCCAAAATCGGCACATTGCGAATGCCTGCTTCCGTCTTTGGTGGAACAGTTTTCCCTTCTTGCATTTGCTTATTTACAACGATATATCTTTCTTCGATATGTATATCATCGGGAGTAAGTGCTAATATCTCGCCACGACGTAAACCGCAATACAAACCAATTAAGAACGCAAGCCCACGATAGTTTGTTTTGCAGGCTTCAACGAAGCGTGCTTCTTGCTCTCGTGTAAAGGCTTTTCCGTGCTTTTTCTTGTGTTTCTTAATCTCGATTGCGCCAAATGGATTAGACTCGATATATCGGCATTTCACGGCTTTATCCAACATTTCATTAAGCAAAGCGAAACAATCGTCTTTCACGCTCGGTTTGTCAATGCTATTGAATATTTCTTGGCACTCTACAACTTCAAGATTTGCAATCTGCATATCACCGAACAATGCCTTGATATGCTTTATCGTGCGTTTATACTTATCAATGGAAGAATCTCGCAAGTTTTGTTTTTTGAATGCGTTAAGCCATTTATCTGCCCACGTTGAAACCGTGTAGGTGCAATGCAATTCCCTACTCTTTTCACGTTCAAAAAGATATTGGACGTATTGTTCCATTTGCGACATAGTTTTCCTTTTTATATGAGAATGCCGTAAGGGGTGTAGGCTTACGACATAATCAAGATTTATACTAGGATTTATTAGTATTTATTCGATTACACCCCACAACACAACGTGTTGTTGAGATTATATTATCATCACATTTTGAGATAGTCAAGTATTTTTTGAAATATTAAGTTGAAAATTTTCTCAAAATGAGATATTTTTTAATTAGGAGCTACAAATATGTATAATCAATTTGCAAAAAAACTATCGGCAATAATGAAAGAACGTGGGATATCTCAAACACAATTAGCCTACGCTTTGAGAGTAAAACAAAATACCGTGAGCCAATGGACAAGCGGAAAACGTGAACCCGATTTTGATACATTTATAAAGATTTGCATAATATTTAATGTATCTCCGCACGAAATGCTCGGATATGACAAAATAAAAGCAATGCTTGCTCCCGAGTTAATCAGAGATATTGTTGGCAATGATAAAAACTTTCAAAAAGAACAACTCAAAATATCTCTCGAACACAAAGACGGTTTCGGCAAAGAGATAGAAAACTTATATGACAAATATTATGAAGAATACAAAAAGCGTTTTGGATTCTAATCTTGTACATTTAACAAAGATATGCTAAAAGGCTTTACAAGCGTTAGTTGGGTATATTCTATCATCCCGAAATGCTCATTATAAAACGTGTTTTTGTAAGGCTCTTTTTGTAATTCGATGTCACCAGCAAGCAACAAATGCGTAATTGTGTTTTCTACTCCGTTTTCTTCTACCGTTGTAGGCTCTTGCAAGCCTTGTGACGTAAAATAACAACGATTGCCAACAAGTCTTTCGTCTTCATTGTCTTTTGACATATACTTCGTTACATACGCACCCACGTTGTCAACGTCATCAATCTTGTTAATCTTAACAAAACCATTCTGCCAAATCTCTTGCAACATCTTTGCGGATATAAACGGAAGATTGCAAAGCAAGTGATAATGAATTGCACCACGCTTTTGAAACTCGACAACCGCTATATATTGCATTTTATCTTTTTTCATTTTCGCAAGGTATCTATTTAGACGTTTGACAAAATTGCAAAATTGATTATTTGCATATTTCAAATCGGTGATATTGTCGGCAAATGTAAGTGTAAAGAATTTATTTAATTGAGGGTTAGCGCACGCAAGACGGCGCACACGAGCCCTTGCACGTTGCAACACTTTTTCACGGTTAAAAGATTTATCTTCATTAGTGGTATTTTTGCTAGAACGACCAACTTTTTTTGCATCGTGATAATTCTTAAAATATCCACGCTCATACGTTGTAATCTCAACAACGTTGCCCGACACGATTATGCGACTTTTGATATTTTCAAGGGGATTATTTGTAGGCATTTTGCGGAAAGTTAAATACCTATAATCAAGTTAAGTATTTGTCGGTGACGGGGTGCTTGAAGCACCCCCGATCCCCCGACAAATTCTTTTGCAACAAAGACACCTGCAACGGCTATCACGTACAATTACAAAGGACATCTTCCACGCAATAACCATACGGCAGTTGCGCACCCCGGTGCGCTTGTTCTACGCTATCGCTAAATCGCCTTGACGGCGATATTTTTCAAGCGGTTGAATGTACTATTATCAGTACATATCACGCAAAAATCAACTATTTTTTGCACAGTTCGAATCTCCGGTGGGTCACCAAATGACAATAATACGAACTCAGATAATGAGTTCGTATTATTTTTTCTTCGAGAATTTTTTGCTACTAAACTGTGCCTATAAATTCAAAGAATTTATAAAAAACTCATATTGCTGATTTTGTGCAATTAAAGCACCACCCAACGATAAGATAAAGCATCATACCCCTATTTTACAATTTGAGCCGCTCGGAAACCGAACGGCTCATTGCTCTCTTTGATTATTCCGCTAACGTAATATCAACCATTACATGCGTCGCTGAAACGTTATTAAGACATTTCTTGATCTTTTCTTATTGTTATCTCCGTTTGCTTTCCCCTTGCCCCTAAAGGCAAGGGGTGATTGTTTAATGCCTATTGTTTAATGCCGGTTATTTCTTCTTAAACAATGCAATCAGGTCGGCGAACTTCTTTTTCTTGACTGCAAACCAGAAGATTGCAAATCCGCCGATTCCCGCAAGCAGCACCGAACCGATTACGATTCCTGCAATCTGTCCGCCCGAAAGTCCCGTCTTTTCGGATTGTTCGCCACCGGGTTGCCCGCCGCCGGGTTGCTCGCCGCCGCCCGCGTTGATGTCCTCATAAACCGCCGTGAGCGATACTTCGCCCGTGACGGTGAAGGTATAGGTGACATCCGTGCTGACGATATTGCCGCTCGCGTCTCTCCATCCCTTAAAGGTCTTCCCTTCTTCGGGGGCGTTTGCCGTGATGGTGACCGTTTCTCCTTCGGTATAGTTGCCCGTGCCGTTACCGCCCGTGACAGTCACCGGTACTTGCGCGGGTTCTCCCGTCGCGGGAATGCTCTCGACCTGTTTATAGCCGCAAACCGAGCAGATGTGCTCCTGCTCACCGTCTACCGTCGCGGTCGGGGGAGTGACGACCGTCCAATCTCCATAGGTGTGGGGTGCAACGCCGAGTTTTTCGGTGCAACCCGTGCATTTGTGCCAGTGGTTGGTATCGTCCGAGAGCCATTCTTCGCCCGGGGTGTGCGTAACGTGTCCGAGAGCGGGTGTGATGATATATCCGCAGGCTGTGCATGTGACGGCTTCGGTTTCGGTGGCTTCCGCGCGGTCGGGCACGTGGGGAGCGACGTCCACTTCTTCACCGCAAGCACAAACGTGCCAGTGTCTCGTGCCGTCCGATTGCCAGGTTGCCGAGGTTGCGGAGTGCAACTCGAAGTTGGACTGTATCGTCACGTTGGACGTGGACACTGTAAAGTCGGTCTCGCTGGCGGTACTATCCGCAAAGGTGCCTTCGCCCGTCTTGGTCCAACCTGTGAAGTGATAGCCCGAAGGAGCGGCGATTGCGGTGAGGCTGACGGTCTCCCCTGCCTTTTTGTAAAGATCTTCGGAGCCTGTGCCTTGCTTGATCGTCACTTTGGAATAGATCTCCAACGTCTTGGTAGCAAACTTGCCGCTATCTCCGTTGGCAACCGCTTTTATGGTGAGAGTGGAAGCGGTTTCGTTTGCGGCAACGGTGAGAACGCCGTCGCTCGAAATGCTCGTGCCTGCCGAACCGCCTATGACGCTCCATTTGACCGTGTTGTCAAACGCGCCGGTGCCCGAAACGGTTGCTTTGAAGGTGTACGCGCCGTCTCTTACGACGATGGTTTCGCCGCCAGCGAAATCCACTTGAACGCCCGTCACGGCGACGGGGATGGTGGTGTCCTCAGCAACGAGAACGATGCTGCGCTGTCTTGCTCCACCGACGAGGACCGCCGCCGCCAAATCGGTTGCATTTCCGTTGAGCGTGAACGTCGACCAATAATCGCCGTGCATTTCATCGTATACGTAAGGACTAACGGCGGTAAACTCGATTTCAATCGCATATTCGTGATTTGCGATAAACTTGCTGTCTTTGGGATATTGTCCGCTGGCGGTGTTCAAAGCGTTATCCGTGAGATCGAACACGCGCCAGAGCGCAACCGTGTATTTGGACGGGTCAAGTGACGCAAAGACAAGGTCGTTTGCCGTCAATTTGTCCGTGATTGCGGCGGGAGTCATGGTTGCCCGGCTCTCTCTTATGTACTTGCCTGCGGGGATCACCGTGCCTTTTTCCGCCAGAGCGCCGCACACCGAGCAGTATTTGTCGCCGGTGTATCCGTCCGTATCAAACGTGGCTTCAACTGCATTCTTCAACTCACCTGCGGTGTCATGTGCGGCTTCGTTGCCGTGGACTGCACATCCCGTGTCTTTGCAGGGATTCCAGTGTTTTGTCGTGTCGTATTCCCACGTGGAAGTGTCAAAGTCATGCTCTGTAACGACAAACCTGACGGTTGCGGTTGCTTCCACGCTCGATCCGCCGTACTTGGAATATTCAGGTGTTCCGCTGAACTTTATCGTGGCGACGTATGTGCCCACTGCCAAACCGCTGTTGGGCTTTACGCTCCACGACTTAGTATTCTCCATGCCCGCTCCGACGGAATAGGGGTTAGCATAGTAATCTAACGTGAAAGAACTTGCGTTTTCCCCTTCGAGAGTAATGGAATTAAGGTCGCAGTTGATTTTCCCCGTACCCGTGTTGACAACGCGTAGGGGAACTTGCGTGACCGGAGAATATCCCACTCTCACCGTGCCGAAATCCACGGGATCAACGGTTGCGCTGTACGTGGGGGCGGCAACCTCGCCGATATTTACGGTGATGGTCTTCGAGTATCCGTATTTGTCCTTCACCCTGACGGTGATTTCCGTGGCTTCACTTACGCCTCTAATCGTTGGAGCGACATATATTTTATTAAAATTGGATTCGGTCGAAACAATGCCGACGCCGTTTTTATTCCCGTCTGCCGCGCTCACGACAGAAAATACGTATTCTCCGCTGCCGCCGCTTGCCGAAAGCGCAATGGAAGAAAGAGCAACGTCTCCGCCGTAAACGGTGGAGGGAACGTCGTACTCCGCCTTGTCTTCAAACGTAAGGGGCGTGGCGATTTTGTTGTAAGAGTAATTTTTGAAACTTACGCCATTGGCGCACTTATCCCAAACGTGGACGAGGCAGTCGTCGTTTTCAAAATACTGTTCGCTTGTCAACACCTTTGTCCAGGAAGAAATCATTTCAGTGCCGTTGGCAACAAGTGGAAACGCGGTCAGCGACGAGCCCGAACTTCCGGGGCATACGGAAGTGATCGTTGCATTTTTTCCAATCAAGCAGGTTGTGTACGAAGAAGACGTATATACGTCTCTCCATGTGTCGTAAGTCGAACCCGAGCCCGTATATTCCATTTTGATATCAACCGTGCCGTTGAGAGCAATGCTGCCTTTGGCGAAAATGCCGTACGTCTGATAATCTTTGTCGCACTGCAGGTCGATATTGAGCGTGGCTTTCTCGCCCACGGTCACGTTGCCCGAACCGATGTCGTCCGTATGCATGTAAATTGCGTCAACCGAACCGTTTTTTGCTGCCACTTCGCCGTAAACTTTTATGGTGACGATGCAACTGTCGTCAAACGTCAGATTGCCGTTGTTTTTAGAACTGCCTTCGCCGTCAATGTAAATACCGTACATATAGTCTTGTGTCGTTGCGGTATGCTGAAAGTCTATGGTGAGCGAACCGCTACCCTTAAAGGTAAGGGTGGAAACGTTGAATACGCTGATCGCCCTGTTACCGTGCGGAGCGGTGACGGTGATTTTGTTATCGCCGACAAGCACAACATCCACTTTGCCGTTATTGACTCCGCCGATTGCGATTTCCTGCCCGTCGTAGTTGTTGAGCGTGAGCGTACCGTTATAACTCTCGTCGGTATCCCAAGTCCAACCCGGGCCGGATTTGTCAATCGAACCGCAAGTGACTTGCAGGTACGGGCTTGACGAATCCGCATAAACGACGGTCGGCATTATTGCCATCGCGATTGCAATGCAGGCAATCATACAGACAAGCAAAAGCAAGCCCGCTATTAAGTTTTTCTTTGATTTTGTATTCATATTTCACCTCGTAAAGATGTTTTTTTGTTTCGCTCACGTTTTAACGTGAGCAAAAGTTTTTTTCAGAAGCTACCATTATAGCTCGATTATGATTGCCGGCACGACTCCGACAAACGTCTTCGTGGCAAGATATTGAGTTGTTTGGTCGAACGGCGGGCAGGAAGCGACGCAGGTAACGTAGTTTTTGTCGTTTTCCCCTTTTTCGATTCCGTCGCGCAACCAATACGGGCAATAATTGTCGCCGTAACCTTGCAACACTTCTTTATACGCCCCCAGACAGAACGGATACCTGTAAAGCCCGAACGGCTTGGGATTGTTAATGCTGATCTCATCCGAACTCGGCAAGAATATCTTGTCGCCGAAACAGGCTTCGTTGCCCTGCAAAATCGCCTGTTGCGCGGGTGTAAACAATTCGTTTATCCACGTATTGATCAGCCAAGAACGAATCCAACTGTTTTCGTAGGTGAGCTCGCCTTCGTCCGACTCGGCGAAGCGCTGACTGATCCAGATTTCTTTGCTGACGAGATAGGCTTTGCCGTCCTCTTCTTTCACGATTTGCCACATGGCGTCGCGCTGTTCAAACCAATAGGTACCCGTCCAGTAGCGGCTGTTCGTCGTTTGAGCGCTGTCGTTGTCCTTACGATAATCTTTGATATACACGCCGCGGTAATTAAGACCGTTGTATTCGACGTCGCAATAATACGTGGTTGCGTTTTTGCCGCTGTCGCCGTTGCCGAAGTCGAACGGAGTCCAGTTTTCAAGCGTTAAATATGGACTGCCGGCTTTTTCCATAAGCGCGTTTTCAAGATTGCCGTCTTTTACCTGTTCGCAATAGGTCTTGCCCATTTTTATATACTCGCCGTTGGGGTTTGCCACGCCGTTGGCGTTGACGCGGACGTAAGTCTGCGTTTTTCCGCACATGGTGCAAACACCGTCCCGATAGTTGTGGTCTGTAATCGGTATTGCTTCGGTTTTGGTCTTTCCGCAAACGCAGGAAAGTTCTTTCTCGCCCGCGTGCTGACAAGTGGCTTCGGTAATGATTTTTTCATCTGCAAACGTGTGCGCCACGGTTGCCGTATAATCGCCGAATTTGCACTTTTCCGTGTGTGCGTCGTCTGTGATTTCCGAATACTGCACGTTGTGTCCCGTGAAGTTTGCCGCAAAACTGATATTTTCCGCACCTACGGTAAACTCATACACAGGTTGGCGTGAAAGCACTTCATCCTCACCCCAGAAACCGAAGTGATGTCCGCTTGTCGCAATCGCTTCCACGGTGATTCTTTCGCCCTCGGTGTGCGTCGTTTTATAGCTTGCCGCGTTTTCATACAGCGTGCCGTTGACTTTCAGCATTCCGCATTCCGCCAAGGGAAGTATATTGATGCTGACGTTTACCTGCTTTTTAGGCTCTTCAATTTCACCGCCCGATTGCGCGTCGGGTGCAATAATAAAGCAAGAAAAGCCGTCAGTTTCAAATATCACTTTTCCGCTTTGCACCGTGGGCTTAATCTTTTCGACCGCTCCGTCGTCCTTGATGTGATACACCGTATATGTTTTGCTTGTGTCGATATCCGGCACGGAAACGGTAACTTTTACTTTGCCGCTCGGCTGTACCTTTGCGCCGTCCTTGACGACAGAAATATCGTAAACGTAAACTTTCCCGTCTGTATCGTACTTTTCTTCGGCAATCGATTGAAGCGCAAGAATTTTATCCTCGCCTACCACTTCCACCGCCTCTAACGCCGCGCCGTCCTCGAACGTTCCTTCGATCGTAACGCCGTTTTGGCTTTCAAGCGTGCCGCTCGGTGTGGCGGTCGAAACGTCGCATGCCGCTAACGGAATAGCTATAAGCAAACACAGAATAATTGTAAATATCCATCGAGTGCGAATTTTCATATTTCTATCCTCCCGCAAAAATGTATACGCAAACGCCTATTCGGGCGTTTGCGCAGATTATTAAGTTTTGTCGTTTTTATCAATTCTGTTTGCAAATCGTTTCGTTCCGTCAGCAAAGACTTGCGCTGACCGTCACTCCCGTTTGCTTGGTTGCGGAATAGATGACGATATAATACGTTCCTGCCGCAGGTGTGCTGTAATAGGTGTCGGTGTCGCCTTCTTTCTTTTCAACAGGGTTGCCGTCTGCGTCAACAAATTGCCAGGTCAGACCGGTTGCGGGAGACGCATTGAGTTGCAAATCAGTACCGTAGTAGCCGCCCGCCAGCATTTCATCCGTCAACGTAATCGAGTAATATTTGTAAGAGTTGTCCCACAACGTTACGTTTGTTTTCGAGAAGCTTCCGTCACTGTAATCGAGAGCAGTAAAGTCGATTTCGGCAAAGTGTGTGACGATCATCTCGTACTCGCCCGGAGTGACGAAAGGCATTTCAAGATATTTGACGCCGTTGTCCATCAATCCTTTGCGGGTTTGCGCGTCTTCATCGCTCACCGCCATAAATTGACCTGCCGCTTGCGTTTGAAGGCCTTCTTTGACAAGTTGTTTGTTTGCGTCGTAAATCTTTGCTTGCGCATGGTTGGTGTCGGTCTGTTGCAGAGTGCCGTCAACCTTCTTCATATTGATCCAATAGTAGCCGTTGGCAAAACCGCAGTCCTGCACTTCGTAGCGGAAGTAATAGGTGCCTGACGCGGCCACGGTAAATCTGACTTTCGTCTGCACTTCGGCATCCGATTTCACGAAGTTGACGTCGATATACTCCATGGTGACGGTTTCCTTTTTCGTCTTCTGGCAGACGGTGCAGGTGTAGGTCTTCTCGCCGTCGCTCGTAAAGGTGGCGGGCGTTGTGACGGTGCCTTCGTCCCAAACGTGCTCCGCTTTGTCGAATTGCTCGCCGCAACCGCTCACGGTGCAATCGTGCCAGTGATACGTTGCGTCGCTCGACCAGGTTGTTGAATAAGTATGCGTTTCGGGCTCTTCTCCGCCTTTGTTGTTGCACGCAACGAGCAAAGCCGCTCCCAAAACGAGCACGAGCACAAGGCTCAAAATCATTCTGATTGTTTTTTTCATAAGACAATCTCCTATTATTTTTATTTTTTAGGGGGCGATTGCCACCCGTCAAAATCGTTTCGTCAATCTTTGCTCACAGCGAGTCCACCACGTCGCAAAGATAGTCCGTCTGCACGGACTCGTAAAAGAAAATGTCGATCAGCCCCGTTTCCATCGCCCGCTTCACTCTTTGAGCAATTTCGGGATCGGAAACGTTGTCACACAAAAGCCCCGCCTTCAAAGACGGATCTTCCTTTTTTGAACGCAGGATCGTCTCCATACGGCGATCGAAAGACTTGTCCCTTGCGCGCCCCGCGTCCATCAAAAGCACGTCCGCAAAAAACGTTTCGCACGCAGCCGCAATCTTGTCGGGATCTTGCGAAAGCGATTTTTCCACAAAAAAGCCCGCCTTTTGCAATGCGCCCGTCACCGCTTCGCAAACGAGCGTATTCTGAATTGCGACGATTACTTTTTTCATTCTTCTTTCTCCATGGCTTGAGACGTCACCGCGCGGGGACGGACGATTGCAAGCCGTATAAGTTGGTTTATATTATTTTATAACTTTTCTTTTTGCGCGGGGAGTGTCAAATGACCCCCTTTTGAAGATTATTTTGAAAAAACGCTCGGATATAAGAAAAATCGACCGCAAATCGCAGTCGATTTTTTGCTTTGCAAAACGGATATATCGCTCCGCTTGATTTTTGCCCTTTCAGACGTCGTCCTCCGTCCTGTCAAGGATGGTAAGCCCCGATTCTCTTGCACGCACGGCAAGCTCGGTGCGGCTGCGAAAGCCCGTCTTTTCAAGCATATTTGCAACGTGATTGCGCACGCGCTTTTCGGATATGCCCAGCTTTTCGGCAATCTCCGCATTGGTGAAACCGCCCGTCATCTCGCGCAGCACTTCCAGCTCTCTTGCCGTCATCTCTCCGCTTTTTGCAAGCCCGAGTTGAATTTCGGGCACGTCGTCGGGATAAACGGATTCGCCGCTCAGCACGCGTTCGATAATCGTTAAAATCGGTTCTACGCTGAAATCTTTGTACCAAAACCCCTCTACGCCGATCTTTTTCGCCCGTTCTACGTAAGAACATTCGGGCATACTCGTAACGATGATTATTTTTACTTTTTTATTTTGCGCCTTTATTTTTTCCGCCGCGACGAGACCGCTCGCCCCGTTTTTGGTTACTACGTCCATCAGAACGAGATCGATAGCGTGCCTTGCGCAGCAGATGTCCGCAATGGCGGCGTTGTCGATGGATACGGTAAGATTAAATTTAGGTTGCGCCTTTATAATCGCCTCGAAAAGTTGCCGCGGCATCGCCTGATCTTCCACGATCATCACGTTTATTTTATCGCTCATCTTCTTTTTCTCCTTTCGGAACGCTTACGGTAAGCAGAAACCGCGGAAAACTTTCCGTTTTCATACTACCGCCCGCCATTTCCGTTATTCTACGCAAAGAGGAAAGTCCTCCTCCCTCTACGATTTCCGCTTTCGGCGGTCTGCCGTTATTACCGATTCTTGCCGTAAAAAATGCCCCGTCGTCCGATACCGTTATATAAAGTTCGTCGCCGTCTGCGTGCCTTGCGGTGTTGGTGATACACTCGAACACGGCGTTTGCAAGAATTTTTTCGGCGACGCTCCCTTTCGGCGGGCGCACGCCCGTGTACAATATTTTCACGCCTACGCTTTTCGCCGTTTTTTTAATTTCTTCCGCCCTGTCCTCTTCCGTTTCGGGCGAGGAAACAAACGAAACGACGCCGTTCCATTCGCGTATCAACGCCTCTTTGTCGCCTTCCCCCTGCAAAAGCGCTCTTTTGGTTTTCAGAATCAGAGAACCCATACCGTCGTGCACCTTCACCCGCGCCGCAAGCGTTTCCCGTTCTTTGGTCACCTCGGTTACCGTTTCGCCGTATTTGCGCAGTCTTACGTTCATTTTCCTGAGTTCTTCGTTCTGTTCTTCTACTTTCTTTTTCAGCGCGAATTCACGGCTGATGTCCGAACAGGATAACTCGTAAACGGTTTTGCCGTTTAAACTATGTATAATCCGTTTGTAACAACTTGCCCTCCCGTCGCTTTTTTCCACAAGCACCGAATCGCCCTCTCTGCCGCAAACGGTACCCTCCGCCGTATTCCCCTCGCACATAGCCGACCAGAACGCCGCGCCGTCCGAAAGCGGCATTCCCGTAATTTCTCTGCATTCGTCGCCTATTTTTCCGTTCGTTAAAAGCAGCCGCCCCGTTTCGTCGTAAAAGCACAGCCCTGCGGGCAATACGGAAATCGCGTCTTTGACGGACATAGCGGTAAGAGACGACAACCGCTTTTTTATGACGAGCACCAGGCACAAACAGACCGACGCAAGCAGTAAAAAAGCCACCGTAACAACGCACCACGCGGGCAAAAAACAAAACGAACCCGAAAAGTCGCTTCGATTTTTACCTAAATCGCGAATCTGAATGCCGTCCGCCAAAAAGCAGAACATCAAGACCGCGCATATCATACAAAATAATTCTGGAAGAATATATCGCAATTTGAGTCGATACGAGACACTTATCGCAAAACATACCACCCCGACAAACGCCGCAAGCAACAGCAGAATAAGCGTGCCGCGAAAAACGGCTTCGTTACAATCGACGAACGGTATCATACAATCGCCTCCCTTTCGCCGAACGACAGCGTTGCATACAGCGTTTCGTCCTGTATCTGCAAACGAACCGACGCTCCGAGTTTTTCGCATTCTCGGCTTCGCCAATTCTCCGGTATGCTTTCTCTTGCGTTATCGAGGGCTATACGGCAATGCAATAACCCGTTATTAACCGACAGCCGTACAAGACACGCGGAAAGATCGGGAAGCGCGCTCTCTATGCAGTCCTCGAAAAATTCGTACAGAAAAGTAACCTGCCCGATAAGGGCTGTGCCGTCGCCCTCAAAAATCACCGACGCCGCCGCGCCGTAGAAAGAAAGCGCGTCCGTAGATTCGCGTATAGCGTATAAAAGTTCAGATAATTGCACCTGCCCGTTTTTTGCAAGCATTGCAAAATTACTGCGCCGTTTCAGGTACACGCCGTAAACGACGGCAAGGCGTAGCGCTTCTTCTTTCTCTTCTTCGCTTATCGCCTTGGCAAAGCATTTTTTTATCTTTTTCAGATGCGGGCGAAACACGGCGAATATCCCTTTGTACAGGTTGTTCTGTTCTTCGATTTTAGAGCGCTGTTCTTTCAGTTTGTTTTCTGCGGCAATCAGGTCGCTCTCCTCCGCAAGCGTTTCGTTTATTTCCGCAAGAGATTCGTTTATTTTATTGATGACCGAATAATCCTCCGTCCAGAACACCTCTCCGCCTCGTATTGCTTTTGCGCGCAAAACAAGGTCTTCGCTCAGTTGGGTTTTTGTTCCGTTTGCCGCCAAAGTCGCTTGTTCGCGCGTGATTTCAGGTGCATTCTTGGAACTTAAAACGACGTTTAGATTTTTATCCGCAATACTTGCAGAAATGTCCGCCAAATAAAACAGTCCTTCGTGATTGACGTTGGACGGTATAAATCCTATGCGGATAAGGCTCTCAAAAACAATTACAACGCTAAAGACAACCGCTTCCGGCATTCTAATAAAAGACGGATCAAACACTTCTCTTAAAACACACAATATAAAACAAGTAACAAAGAGTACGAGAGGTATCCACGCCTTTTTCCGACACCACGAAATGCGACACTTTACGTAAAGCAATACGCCGATAGAAAGATACAATCCAACCATCCACGACAGTATTAAATAGTAACCCCATTCCCATTTGTATATTTTGTTGGAATACTCCAGACCTTCTGCAAAAGAAAATACTTGCTCGTGAAGATCGTTCGTAAAAACCAATAGAATCAGCGCCGCCGCAGGCAGAAACAGCAGATACCATCCTTTTGCAAGCGGTTTTCCGTCTTTGCGCCCCATACCGAGTATCGTTAAAAGCAAAACCACGGGTGCAATGCATTGTGGAATATAATAAGAATACCATAAATACCGAGTAGCGGTTTCTTCGTAAAATACGTGATATTTGAGAAGTCTGACAAAAAGGATCGCCCCCATCAGCGCTATCGCCACGATAATCCCCGAGCAAATGCTTTTGTCGGAAATGCGGCTGATCACGGACGCCGTCCAATACGCGAGGAGACCGAAGAAAATATATTGCGTCAATAACGCAATCGTTTTTTTAACGGACAAATCGGAAATATAATCGTCTACCGTTTGCAGTACACAAGCAGTAAGGAAGAAGAACGCGGCAACTGCGACATATAATAAATCTTTTTTCTTCGACCTTGTCAGATTCATTCTATTACACTCCTTTTCCTTTATATGTTGCCGCCTTGTCGCCTATGCACGAGAATTCCACTATGTCGCCTATGTCACAGTTGAGATATTCGCAAATACGAAGCAGCGTTTCCACAGAAACAGGTTCTTCTTTATATAGTTTCGTAAGCGTATTCGGCGCCAGTTCAACCGCCTTCCTGAGTTCAGAGCCGTTCATCCTTTTATCAATCAGCAATTTCCATAACTTTGAATAACAAATTTTACGCATCGATTCGCTCCTTCTGCTTTTCGTTTAAGTAGTTTATGCCATATTAATTATAACACATTTTTTTCTATAAAGACAATAGGTTATCTCTTTGATTTTATAAAATCTCTTATAAAGATGCGATTCATTCCCAAAGAAAATACAAAAGGCAGAGAAGCTCTGTCCCTTTGTTTAATATTTTCTCTAAAACTCTCGTATCGTTTCAAAACAGAAAAACGCCGGAGCATAAATTCCTGCGTTTGACATAAAGTCACGCTATAATCTATCCCTTGGTTCAATCTGTTCAGCAATATTAATAAGCAATACGCCACGCTCTCTTGCGTAACTAAAACACTTATATGCCCCGCTATCTCTCTTTTAACATAGCAAGACTAGGCTTCGGTATTGAGCAAGAGAAACAGCGCGGTTACACGTTCCTTGACGCCGACAAGATATAGAGTTACTTGAACTGGGCTCTTTGTGAGATATACAGGATAGCCCGTACGAAAACTGATTGTAAAAGCCTTTGTGCGAGAAGTAATATTAGATAACGACAGCGTAACGATTACCCACAACTTTAATATATCTACAAAAAATCTCAAATGGCACTTAGGCGTATGCTTGTCTTTGAACAAGTCGGCTCGCTGCGCTCGCCGAGACAAGCATACGCCTTTTAACAAAAATAATACAAAATCAGTTCAACACAAATTAGGCAAACATACATGGGACACTCGCCGGGAAGTGCTATGACAAACGGAGTTTACACGACTTTTTCGCCGGATGTGACGGCACAAAATATCTATGATATTTATGGCGACTGGTATCCCGAATTTTGACATCAAAATTTCCTTAATTTTTGACATCAAATTTGACATCGAATTTTCCTTATTTTGATGTCAAAACGCGGATTTTTCGAGCAGTAGCGAAAAATAAAAAAACCGCTAAACTTCTACTGTTTAGTGGCTTTTTTGTGGTGCGATAGGACGGTACGCCTTTCGGCCGCAAAATAAAAATAACAGCTCACGCTGTTATTTTTGGTGCGTCCTCAGGGACTCGTAGAAAATCAACAACTTTCGTAATAGCAAGATGTTTGAGCTTGTTCAAACAAGCGAGCGTCAGCCTGGACCGTCAGGGTTCGCCACGCAATGTGTGGTTGCAACATGGTTGCAAAAGTCCCTGAAACAAAAAAATAACAGCTCACGCTGTTATTTTTGGTGCGTCCTCAGGGACTCGAACCCTGGACCCACTGATTAAGAGTCAGTTGCTCTACCAACTGAGCTAAGGACGCATATCTCGGCGACAATTACGCTTCAAGCGGTCTTCGTCGCTCCCAGATATGTCGAACGAACCTTGCGGCTCGTTCTCGTTTTGCTTACGCATGGAGCGGGAGACGGGATTCGGACCCGCGACTTTCACCTTGGCAAGGTGACACTCTACCACTGAGTCACTCCCGCAAGCAACGATAACTATACCAAATAAATTGCCAAAATGCAACAGTTTTGCGATAGAAAAATCAAAAAAATCCCGACTTTTTTCAAAATGCCGCATTTTGGGCGCGATCGAGTGCGCAAATTGTGCTTTACATATTGGCAAATTGTGCTATAATAGTGAAGATTTGTGCGGATGTGGTGGAATTGGCAGACACGCAAGATTTAGGTTCTTGTGCGAGAGCGTGCAGGTTCAAGTCCTGTCATCCGCACCATAAAAGAATTAAACGAACCATTGGGG
>ULSH01001737.1_pt1 | contig 29676 bp, 23 predicted proteins | sample 1956151 | NCBI WGS metagenome assembly ULSH01 (sample SAMEA4835702, study PRJEB28245) | human gut metagenome | biome: gut microbiome; material: fecal sample | place: Denmark | collected 2008 | reverse complement strand
CCATGTTTCGCCAGCCAGTTGCCGACGTAGGTTTCGGTTAGCCCTTGCGTTTCGGGGCGCGGAGGTACTGGGTACATTTCGGCAACATCGATAAGGTTAATGCCCTGAGCGACGGCATAGTCGAGTTGTGCGTGGGCGTCGGCTTCGCTGTTCTGTTCACCAAACGTCATCGTGCCAAGCCCCAGCGTGCTGACTTCCAGCGAACTGTGGGGTATACGGTGATATTGCATAGCCGTTTCCTTTTTATAATCACGACATAAGGAATATAAAAATGGCAGAGGGAAGGGAAAAGGGAAAGAGAAAAATCTTAAGGCCAGCCGGATGCTGACCTTATTTGTTAACGTTCAATAATTTGCGAAACATCATCACGGTTAATTTGCATCGCGTTACCTTGCTGATCGTGATAACTCACCAGCCCGGTATCATCATCAATTTCAGGTTTTCCATCGGTCAAAATCATACGGCCATCTTTGGTCGCCATGACGTAATCACTGGAACACCCGGAAACAGCAAACGCCAGTCCGACTGCAGAAATTATTACTGCCCATTTTTTCATCCGGTTATCCTCATTTGGCCCACCTATGATAATAGTCTTTTTATAAACCGACGTTATATATCTTGAAAGCAGGAAAATCTTAAACTGTGAGGGTAACAGGAGTGAGTACGCCCTCCCGCAGGAGAGCGTACGGAGTATCAGAGCGGATTCTTTTTGTTGCGAATCAGGTTGAGGCTTTCAACCGCAATAGAGAAGAACATCGCGAAGTAGATGTAACCTTTCGGTACGTGGATGTCGAAACTTTCAAGAATCAGGGTAAAGCCCACCAGAATCAGGAAAGAGAGCGCCAGCATTTTTACCGAAGGATGGCGTTCGACAAAATCACCAATCGAGCGTGCGGCGAACATCATCACGCCTACGGCAATCACCACGGCGGCCATCATAATAAACAGGTGATCTGACAGACCCACAGCGGTAATCACCGAGTCGAGGCTGAAGATAATATCCAGCAGCATAATCTGCACGATAGCGCCGAGGAATGATGAAACGCGTGTTTTCAGCCCTTCTTCTTCACCTTCAATGGATTCGTGGATTTCCTTGCTGGCTTTCCAGATAAGGAACAAGCCACCCAGAAGCAGAATCAAATCACGGGCGGAAATTTCCTGGCTGAATATTGTAAAAAGCGGATTCGTCAGGCGCGTAACCCAGGCGATTGATGCCAGCAGCGCCAGACGCATAACCATGGCTCCCGCCAACCCCAGACGGCGCGCATGAGCACGTTGTGCTGTGGGAAGCTTTGCCACCACCAGAGAAAGGAAAATAATATTGTCGATCCCAAGAACGATCTCCAGCAGCGTCAGCGTACCGAGCGCAAGCCAGGCGTTAGGATCGGTTATCCATGCAAATAACATCTAAAAAGCCCTGCCAAAAAAATGAAGCGGTAATTATATGCCCGGAAAGCGGCAGGTCAAAGCGATGGCTACTGGATCAGAAAATGACGGGCCAGTAGTGCACTGGTGAAATTCTTCTTCAAATAAAAGCCGCGTGGCAGCGTCAGAATCCGTTCGCCCCGGGCACCAATGGCTTCGGTAAGCGCTTTCGCATTCGCTGCTTTCGGTCGTATCTGTAAATATTCCCCGTGACGAGCGGTGATCCGCTCAACCTGACCGAGAACAATCATATCCATTAATTCTTCCCAGTCTTCGCGCAGTTGCCGGTCTTCCTCTTCATTCGGGCTCCACAGTAACGGTGATCCTACGCGACGCTGCGCCAGCGGGATGCTGCGCTCGCCTTCAACCGGTATCCACAGTACGCGTTTGAGCTTGTGGCGCACGTGGCTGGTTTCCCAGGTCACCCCGCTATTACCCGTTAACGGGGCAACACAAACGAATGTTGTTTCCAGCGGACGACCAAGACTATCCACAGGGATAGTTTTAAGTTCCACGCCCAGAGCAGCAAAATCTTGCTCAGGTTTACTCCCTGCGCTGGCACCTAGCCAGATCTCCAGTAACACGCCAATCCAGCCCTTATCGCGTTTTAAATTCTCTGGCGTAACCAGCCCGGCAAGTGCCGCCAGTTCTCCCAATGTATAACCAGAAAGTTGCTGTGCTTGCGCTAACAACTGTTCTTCAGTTTCGGGAGGAGAGAGCAGTGGGCGAGGTTGGGACATGTCACGATACCTTGGTTAAAAAACAAACAGCAATTATGTGCCGAATATTCGCAGTGTAACTTTTTCCACAGGCGTTGTTCAATTCTCTGATTTATATTGCTTTTTAGGTTGCCGGTAATCGAGTTGCGCAACACTGCAATGGGTTTTCCAAATCTGGTCACTGAAAATAAACAGGATCTTACACCATGTTATCCACAGAAAGCTGGGATAACTGTGAAAAACCTCCACTACTGTTTCCATTTACAGCCTTGACGTGCGACGAAACTCCAGTTTTTAGTGGTTCAGTGCTTAACTTAGTGGCACATTCTGTGGATAAATACGGCATTGGTTGATCTTTCGCCAACCCGTAAATGAGAGGTGTGACCTGGGTCACGAATTACTCTTTTTTATTACTAAAATTACATGTAATGCATTGACTGATAATGAATATTTTAAAATGTCTATATCGGGCTTATTCAGAATGCTCCGGGTTTTCCCGTAGTAATTCCGTAGTTCTTCACAACTCTATCCACAGAAAAGGTGAATAAAAACGGCTATCCACCCCTTCCTCTGTTTATAACTCTGCACATAACTGTGAGTTATTCAATTGTTATTAGTGTGTAATGCCCTGCAGAGAGTGGTTTACCGTCTTCCTGGAGTATGAAACAATCATTCGTATATAAAGCTTTATTTTGAGGTAGTCCGGTGATTGATGACGATGGCTACCGCCCAAACGTAGGTATCGTGATTTGTAATCGCCAGGGGCAGGTAATGTGGGCCCGGCGATTTGGTCAGCACTCCTGGCAATTTCCGCAAGGCGGAATCAACCCCGGAGAATCCGCAGAGCAGGCGATGTACCGTGAATTGTTTGAAGAAGTAGGATTAAGCCGTAAAGACGTTCGAATCCTTGCTTCAACGCGTAACTGGTTGCGCTACAAATTACCGAAACGTTTGGTGCGTTGGGACACGAAGCCGGTTTGTATCGGCCAAAAACAAAAATGGTTTCTCTTGCAGCTGGTGAGCGGCGATGCAGAAATCAATATGCAAACCAGCAGTACACCAGAGTTTGACGGCTGGCGATGGGTAAGTTACTGGTATCCGGTCAGACAGGTGGTGTCATTTAAACGTGATGTCTACCGTAGGGTAATGAAAGAGTTCGCGAGTGTGGTGATGTCACTGCAGGAAAATACGCCAAAACCACAAAACGCATCTGCTTATCGACGTAAAAGAGGTTAAGTCACGCCAATTATGCTCACTCGCCTGCGCGAAATAGTCGAAAAGGTAGCCAGCGCACCACGCCTGAATGAGGCGTTAAATATTCTGGTTACCGACATCTGTCTTGCGATGGATACCGAGGTCTGTTCGGTTTACCTTGCCGATCATGATCGACGTTGTTACTACCTGATGGCGACCCGGGGGCTGAAAAAACCACGCGGTCGCACTGTAACGCTCGCGTTTGATGAAGGGATCGTCGGCCTGGTTGGCAGGCTGGCGGAACCGATAAACCTTGCAGATGCGCAAAAGCACCCCAGCTTCAAATACGTCCCCTCCGTAAAAGAAGAACGTTTCCGCGCATTTTTAGGCGTACCAATTATTCAACGTCGCCAGTTGCTTGGTGTACTGGTGGTACAGCAACGAGAGTTGCGCCAGTATGACGAAAGTGAAGAATCCTTCCTGGTGACGCTTGCCACCCAGATGGCAGCTATTCTTTCTCAGTCGCAGTTGACGGCCTTGTTTGGGCAATATCGCCAGACGCGAATCCGCGCATTACCGGCAGCACCTGGTGTGGCGATTGCCGAAGGCTGGCAGGATGCCACGTTACCTTTAATGGAACAGGTGTATCAGGCATCAACGCTGGATCCGGCTCTGGAACGCGAACGACTGACCGGGGCGCTGGAAGAAGCGGCAAACGAGTTTCGCCGCTACAGCAAACGCTTTGCCGCCGGTGCACAAAAAGAAACGGCGGCTATTTTCGATCTTTACTCGCACCTGCTTTCGGACACCCGGCTGCGTCGCGAATTGTTTGCCGAGGTTGATAAAGGCTCGGTGGCAGAGTGGGCGGTAAAAACGGTCATTGAAAAATTTGCCGAACAGTTTGCCGCGCTAAGCGATAACTATCTCAAAGAGCGGGCTGGCGATTTACGTGCGCTGGGCCAGCGATTGCTGTTTCATCTTGATGACGCTAATCAAGGGCCGAACGCCTGGCCGGAACGTTTCATTCTGGTGGCAGATGAACTGTCAGCGACAACGCTTGCTGAGCTGCCCCAGGATCGCTTAGTCGGTGTTGTCGTGCGCGATGGCGCTGCCAACTCCCATGCTGCGATCATGGTACGTGCGCTGGGGATCCCTACCGTGATGGGCGCGGATATTCAGCCTTCGGTACTGCATCGTCGGACGCTGATCGTCGATGGTTATCGCGGTGAATTGCTGGTCGATCCGGAGCCGGTACTGCTGCAAGAATATCAGCGGCTAATTAGTGAAGAGATTGAGCTTAGCCGTCTGGCGGAAGATGACGTCAATTTACCCGCGCAGTTAAAAAGCGGTGAGCGTATAAAAGTCATGCTCAATGCCGGTTTAAGCCCGGAACATGAAGAAAAACTGGGCAGCCGTATTGATGGCATAGGACTTTATCGCACTGAAATCCCATTCATGCTGCAAAGTGGTTTTCCGTCGGAAGAAGAACAGGTGGCGCAGTATCAGGGGATGCTGCAAATGTTCAATGATAAACCCGTCACCTTGCGTACGCTGGATGTCGGAGCAGATAAGCAGCTGCCTTACATGCCGATCAGCGAAGAGAATCCATGCCTGGGTTGGCGTGGGATTCGCATTACGCTCGATCAGCCGGAGATCTTCTTGATCCAGGTGCGGGCGATGCTGCGTGCTAATGCCGCTACGGGCAACCTGAATATTCTGTTGCCGATGGTCACAAGCCTCGATGAAGTTGACGAAGCACGCCGCCTGATTGAACGTGCCGGACGTGAAGTCGAGGAGATGATCGGTTACGAAATTCCCAAACCACGTATCGGCATCATGCTGGAAGTGCCGTCAATGGTATTTATGCTGCCGCATCTGGCAAAGCGGGTCGATTTCATCTCTGTTGGCACCAACGATCTGACGCAATACATCCTGGCCGTTGATCGCAACAATACCCGGGTGGCGAACATTTATGACAGTCTTCATCCTGCAATGTTACGAGCTCTGGCGATGATCGCCCGGGAAGCGGAAATACATGGTATCGATCTCCGTTTGTGCGGTGAAATGGCGGGCGATCCCATGTGCGTGGCAATCCTCATTGGGCTTGGGTATCGCCATCTGTCTATGAACGGACGTTCTGTAGCGCGCGTAAAATACCTGCTGCGGCGCATTGATTTTGCTGAAGCAGAAAATCTTGCGCAGCGTAGTCTGGAAGCGCAACTGGCGACCGAAGTTCGCCATCAGGTTGCAGCCTTTATGGAGCGTCGCGGCATGGGCGGGCTGATTCGCGGAGGGTTATAGCGCGGATCATATACATATCTTTTAACGGTATCCGGCAACCAGCCTGGTCCCCTTGTGCTATTATTCGCACCTTTGGAGCGCCTGAAACCTGCGGCGCGCATTTCAATCGCTGTTCTCTTTCAGCGAAATAACAAGAACTTGTGGTGACAGATGACCAGTAGCTATCTGCATTTTCCGGAGTTTGATCCGGTCATTTTCTCAATAGGACCCGTGGCGCTTCACTGGTACGGCCTGATGTATCTGGTGGGTTTCATTTTTGCAATGTGGCTGGCAACACGTCGGGCGAATCGTCCGGGCAGCGGCTGGACCAAAAATGAAGTTGAAAACTTACTCTATGCGGGCTTCCTCGGCGTCTTCCTCGGTGGACGTATTGGTTATGTTCTGTTCTACAATTTCCCGCAGTTTATGGCCGATCCGCTGTATCTGTTCCGTGTCTGGGACGGCGGCATGTCCTTCCACGGCGGCCTGATTGGCGTTATCGTGGTGATGATTATCTTCGCCCGCCGTACTAAACGTTCCTTCTTCCAGGTTTCTGATTTTATCGCCCCACTCATTCCGTTTGGTCTTGGTGCCGGGCGTCTGGGCAACTTTATTAACGGTGAATTGTGGGGCCGCGTTGACCCAAACTTCCCGTTTGCCATGCTGTTCCCTGGCTCCCGTACAGAAGATATTTTGCTGCTGCAAACCAACCCGCAGTGGCAATCCATTTTCGACACTTACGGTGTGCTGCCGCGCCACCCATCACAGCTTTACGAGCTGCTGCTGGAAGGTGTGGTGCTGTTTATTATCCTCAACCTGTATATTCGTAAACCGCGCCCAATGGGAGCTGTCTCAGGCTTGTTCCTGATTGGCTACGGCGCGTTTCGCATCATTGTTGAGTTTTTCCGCCAGCCCGACGCGCAGTTTACCGGTGCCTGGGTGCAGTACATTAGCATGGGGCAAATTCTTTCCATCCCGATGATTGTCGCGGGTGTGATCATGATGGTCTGGGCATATCGTCGCAGCCCACAGCAACACGTTTCCTGAGGAACCATGAAACAGTATTTAGAACTGATGCAAAAAGTGCTCGACGAAGGCACACAGAAAAACGACCGTACCGGAACCGGAACGCTTTCCATTTTTGGTCATCAGATGCGTTTTAACCTGCAGGATGGATTCCCGCTGGTGACAACTAAACGTTGCCACCTGCGTTCCATCATCCATGAACTGCTGTGGTTTCTGCAGGGCGACACTAACATTGCTTATCTACACGAAAACAATGTCACCATCTGGGACGAATGGGCCGATGAAAACGGCGACCTCGGGCCAGTGTATGGTAAACAGTGGCGCGCCTGGCCAACGCCAGATGGTCGTCATATTGACCAGATCACTACGGTACTGAACCAGCTGAAAAACGACCCGGATTCGCGCCGCATTATTGTTTCAGCGTGGAACGTAGGCGAACTGGATAAAATGGCGCTGGCACCGTGCCATGCATTCTTCCAGTTCTATGTGGCAGACGGCAAACTCTCTTGCCAGCTTTATCAGCGCTCCTGTGACGTCTTCCTCGGCCTGCCGTTCAACATTGCCAGCTACGCGTTACTGGTGCATATGATGGCGCAGCAGTGCGATCTGGAAGTGGGTGATTTTGTCTGGACCGGTGGCGACACGCACCTGTACAGCAACCATATGGATCAAACTCATCTGCAATTAAGCCGCGAACCGCGTCCGCTGCCGAAGTTGATTATCAAACGTAAACCCGAATCCATCTTCGACTACCGTTTCGAAGACTTTGAGATTGAAGGATACGATCCACATCCGGGCATTAAAGCGCCGGTGGCTATCTAATTACGAAACATCCTGCCAGAGCCGACGCCAGTGTGCGTCGGTTTTTTTTATCCTCCGTTAAATTCTTCGAGACGCCTTCCCGAAATTTTGCAATGTCCTGCAACGGCGTAAATAGTCCGGAAGATGCGCCGAAGAAATAGAAACTGGCCCTCGTCTTTTTTTCTCCTCGCTCCATACTGCCGGCATGAAAACACAACGTGGTTATACACTGATTGAAACGCTGGTCGCGATGCTGATTCTGGTCATGCTAAGCGCAAGTGGGCTCTATGGCTGGCAATATTGGCAGCAGTCGCAACGGCTTTGGCAAACCGCCAGCCAGGCGCGGGACTATTTGCTCTATTTACGTGAAGATGCCAACTGGCATAACCGCGACCACAGTATCAGTGTTATCAGGGAGGGGACGTTATGGTGCCTTGTGAGTTCCGCTGCTGGGGCCAATACCTGTCATGGCAGTTCACCATTGGTCTTTGTGCCACGCTGGCCCGAAGTCGAAATGAGCGATCTGACACCTTCGCTTGCTTTCTTTGGCCTGCGCAATACCGCATGGGCCGGGCATATTCGCTTCAAAAACTCAACGGGCGAGTGGTGGCTGGTGGTTTCGCCGTGGGGAAGACTCCGGCTTTGTCAGCAAGGAGAAACAGAAGGATGCCTGTAAAAGAGCAAGGTTTTTCTCTGCTGGAAGTGTTGATTGCTATGGCGATCAGTAGCGTATTGTTGCTGGGGGCTGCACGCTTTCTGCCTGCGTTACAGCGTGACAGTTTAACGAGCACCCGTAAGCTGGCGCTGGAAGATGAAATCTGGCTGCGGGTATTTACCGTTGCGAAGCATCTCCAGAGGGCGGGTTATTGTCATGGCAGCTGTACCGGCGAAGGGCTGGAAATTGTCGGACAGGGTGACTGTGTCATTGTGCAGTGGGATGCGAACAGTAACGGTATCTGGGATCGCGAACCGGTAAAAGAGTCCGACCAGATTGGATTTCGTCTGAAGGAGCATGTGCTGGAAACGCTACGCGGTGCGACATCCTGTGAAGGTAAGGGCTGGGATAAAGTCACTAATCCGGATGCCATCATTATCGACACTTTTCAGGTCGTACGTCAGGATGTCAGCGGCTTCTCGCCGGTGTTGACGGTTAATATGCGTGCTGCCAGTAAGTCTGAACCGCAAACCGTGGTGAATGCCAGCTATAGCGTGACAGGATTCAACCTGTGAACCGCGAAAAGGGTGTTTCGTCACTGGCTCTGGTCCTGATGCTGCTGATTTTGGGTAGCTTGCTATTACAAGGAATGAGCCAACAGGATCGCAGTTTTGCCTCTCGCGTGAGCATGGAAAGTCAGTCATTGCGCCGCCAGGCCATCGTTCAGTCGGCGCTGGAGTGGGGAAAAATGCACTCCTGGCAGACGCAGCCCGCAGTTCAGTGCTTACTGTATGCTGCCACCGGTGCCCGGGTTTGTCTGCGTTTACTGGCAGATAATGAAGCCTTATTGATTGCCGGTTATGAAGGCGTTTCGTTGTGGCGAACAGGCGAAGTCATCGATGGAAACATTGTTTTTTCGCCACGCGGCTGGAGCGATTTTTGTCCGCTGAAAGAGAGGGCGTTATGTCAGCTTCCCTGAAGAATCAACAAGGCTTTAGCCTGCCGGAGGTAATGTTGGCGATGGTGTTGATGGTGATGATTGTCACTGCGTTATCGGGTTTCCAGCGAACATTAATGAACAGTCTTGCCAGCAGAAACCAGTACCAACAGCTCTGGCGGTATGGCTGGCAGCAAACGCAACTGCGCGCGATTTCGCCACCTGCTAACTGGCAGGTCAACCGAATGCAGACATCGCAGGCGGGATGTGTCAGCATCAGCGTTACGCTAGTTTCACCCGGGGGCAGAGAAGGCGAGATGACCCGCCTGCATTGCCCGAATCGTCAGTAGTCAGGAGCCGCTATGTTAAGGGTCTACCATTCCAATCGTCTGGACGTGCTGGAAGCGTTGATGGAGTTTATCGTCGAACGCGAACGGCTGGACGATCCTTTCGAACCAGAAATGATTCTGGTGCAAAGTACCGGTATGGCGCAGTGGCTGCAAATGACCCTGTCGCAAAAGTTTGGTATTGCGGCAAACATTGATTTTCCGCTGCCAGCGAGCTTTATCTGGGATATGTTCGTCCGGGTGTTACCGGAGATCCCCAAAGAGAGCGCCTTTAACAAACAGAGCATGAGCTGGAAACTGATGACTCTGCTGCCGCAACTGTTGGAGCGCGAAGACTTTACCCTGTTGCGGCATTATCTGACTGACGATAGCGACAAGCGAAAACTGTTCCAGCTTTCTTCAAAAGCGGCGGACCTGTTTGACCAGTATCTGGTCTATCGTCCGGACTGGCTGGCACAGTGGGAAACAGGACATCTGGTAGAAGGGTTGGGAGAAGCACAGGCCTGGCAAGCGCCGTTGTGGAAGGCGTTGGTGGAATATACCCATCAACTCGGGCAACCGCGCTGGCACCGCGCCAATCTCTATCAGCGCTTTATCGAAACGCTGGAGTCCGCGACGACCTGCCCGCCGGGGCTACCTTCGCGCGTCTTTATATGCGGTATTTCCGCGTTACCGCCTGTTTATCTCCAGGCGCTACAGGCGCTGGGTAAACATATTGAAATCCATCTCCTGTTTACCAACCCCTGCCGTTATTACTGGGGCGACATTAAAGATCCTGCTTATCTGGCGAAACTGCTGACTCGCCAGCGCCGACACAGTTTTGAAGATCGCGAATTATCGTTATTTCGCGACAGCGAAAATGTCGGGCAGCTCTTTAACAGCGATGGTGAACAGGATGTCGGCAACCCGCTGCTGGCCTCATGGGGCAAGCTTGGACGCGACTACATTTATCTCCTTTCTGATCTGGAGAGCAGCCAGGAGCTGGACGCTTTTGTCGATGTGACGCCAGATAACCTGCTGCATAACATTCAGTCTGACATTCTGGAACTGGAAAACCGCGCCGTTGCTGGTGTGAACATCGAAGAGTTTTCCCGTAGCGATAACAAACGCCCGCTTGATCCACTGGATAGCAGTATCACCTTCCACGTTTGCCATAGCCCACAGCGTGAAGTTGAAGTTTTACACGATCGCCTGCTGGCGATGCTGGAGGAAGATCCGACACTTACTCCGCGCGACATCATTGTGATGGTGGCCGACATCGACAGCTACAGTCCGTTTATTCAGGCTGTGTTTGGTAGCGCACCTGCGGATCGTTACCTACCTTACGCCATTTCCGACCGTCGGGCGCGGCAGTCGCATCCTGTACTTGAAGCGTTTATCAGCCTGTTATCGTTGCCAGACAGCCGCTTTGTGTCGGAGGACGTTCTGGCATTACTGGATGTGCCGGTGCTGGCGGCGCGGTTTGACATCACCGAAGAAGGGCTGCGTTATTTACGCCAGTGGGTCAACGAGTCCGGAATTCGTTGGGGGATAGATGACGACAACGTTCGCGAGCTGGAACTCCCCGCTACCGGTCAACACACTTGGCGGTTTGGCCTGACGCGCATGTTGCTGGGCTACGCGATGGAGAGCGCGCAGGGCGAGTGGCAATCGGTTCTACCTTATGATGAATCGAGCGGCTTAATTGCAGAACTGGTGGGGCATCTGGCTTCACTGCTAATGCAGCTAAACATCTGGCGTCGCGGGCTGGCGCAGGAGCGTCCGCTGGAAGAGTGGTTGCCGGTTTGTCGCGATATGCTCAACGCCTTCTTCCTGCCGGATGCGGAAACCGAAGCGGCGATGACGCTGATCGAACAACAATGGCAGGCGATTATCGCCGAAGGTTTAGGTGCACAGTATGGCGACGCGGTGCCGCTGTCACTATTGCGTGATGAACTGGCACAGCGCCTGGATCAGGAACGTATCAGCCAGCGTTTTCTCGCCGGACCGGTTAACATTTGTACTCTGATGCCAATGCGTTCCATCCCATTCAAAGTGGTTTGCCTGCTGGGAATGAACGACGGCGTTTATCCACGCCAGCTTGCGCCATTGGGCTTTGACCTGATGAGCCAGAAACCGAAGCGTGGCGACCGTAGCCGTCGCGATGATGACCGCTATCTGTTCCTGGAAGCGTTAATTTCCGCGCAGCAAAAACTCTATATCAGCTATATCGGGCGTTCCATTCAGGATAACAGTGAACGTTTCCCGTCGGTACTGGTGCAGGAACTGATCGACTACATCGGGCAAAGCCATTATCTACCGGGAGATGAAGCGCTCAACTGTGATGAAAGCGAGGCAAGGGTAAAAGCGCATCTTACTTGCCTCCATACCCGAATGCCGTTTGATCCACAAAACTACCAGCCAGGCGAACGACAAAGCTATGCGCGCGAGTGGCTACCTGCGGCCAGCCAGGCTGGTAAAGCACATTCTGAATTTGTTCAGCCGCTGCCGTTTACCTTGCCGGAAACCGTGCCGCTGGAGACGCTACAACGATTCTGGGCGCATCCGGTGCGGGCGTTTTTCCAGATGCGTTTGCAGGTGAACTTCCGTACCGAAGACAGCGAAATTCCCGACACCGAACCTTTTATTCTTGAAGGGCTTAGTCGTTATCAAATCAACCAGCAGTTATTAAATGCACTGGTTGAGCAGGATGATGCCGAACGCTTGTTCCGCCGATTCCGGGCGGCAGGTGATTTGCCGTATGGTGCCTTTGGTGAAATTTTCTGGGAAACGCAGTGTCAGGAGATGCAGCAACTTGCCGACAGAGTCATTGCCTGTCGCCAGCCAGGGCAGAGTATGGAGATTGATCTCGCCTGCAACGGTGTGCAGATAACTGGCTGGTTGCCGCAGGTGCAGCCGGATGGCCTGTTGCGCTGGCGTCCCTCTTTATTAAGTGTGGCGCAGGGAATGCAACTTTGGCTGGAACACCTTGTCTACTGTGCCAGCGGTGGTAATGGTGAAAGTCGCCTTTTTCTACGCAAAGACGGCGAGTGGCGTTTTCCGCCGCTTGCAGCCGAACAGGCTTTGCATTACCTCTCACAACTGATTGAGGGGTATCGTGAAGGAATGTCCGCGCCATTGCTGGTGTTACCTGAAAGTGGCGGCGCGTGGCTAAAAACCTGTTATGACGCGCAAAACGATGCCATGCTGGATGACGATTCCACGTTGCAAAAAGCCCGTACGAAATTCCTTCAGGCTTACGAAGGCAACATGATGGTGCGTGGCGAAGGTGATGATATCTGGTATCAACGGCTCTGGCGGCAATTAACACCAGAGACAATGGAGGCTATCGTTGAACAGTCGCAACGTTTCCTGTTACCGCTGTTTCGCTTTAATCAGTCATGAGTGCTGTATAAAAATTGCGCAATATATCTGCTTGCTTTATGATGCGCACCAGTCACGGACTGATGGATATATAGACATAGGCTGACTCGTGCAGCACAAGATTAAATTCTGGCAGATGATTTGCGTTAACGTGTTGAATCTGGCCAGAAAATAAAGTTGATTATGAGGTCCGTGAATGCCCCGCAGCATCTGGTTCAAAGCATTATTGTTGTTTGTTGCCCTTTGGGCACCCTTTAGTCAGGCAGAAACGGGATGGCAGCCGATTCAGGAAACCATCCGTAAAAGTGATAAAGATAACCGCCAGTATCAGGCTATACATCTGGATAACGGTATGGTGGTCTTACTGGTTTCTGATCCGCAGGCAGTTAAATCGCTCTCGGCGCTGGTGGTGCCCGTTGGGTCGCTGGAAGATCCCGAGGCGTATCAGGGGCTGGCGCATTACCTTGAACACATGAGTCTGATGGGGTCGAAAAAGTACCCGCAGGCTGACAGTCTGGCCGAATATCTCAAAATGCACGGCGGCAGTCACAATGCCAGCACGGCACCGTATCGCACGGCTTTCTATCTGGAAGTTGAGAACGATGCCTTACCCGGTGCGGTAGACCGCCTGGCCGATGCTATTGCAGAACCCTTGCTCGACAAGAAATACGCCGAACGTGAACGTAATGCAGTGAATGCCGAATTAACCATGGCGCGTACGCGTGACGGGATGCGCATGGCACAGGTCAGCGCAGAAACCATTAACCCGGCACACCCCGGTTCAAAGTTTTCTGGTGGTAACCTCGAAACTTTAAGCGACAAACCAGGTAATCCGGTACAGCAGGCGCTGAAAGATTTCCACGAGAAGTACTATTCCGCCAATCTGATGAAGGCGGTTATTTACAGCAATAAACCGTTGCCGGAGTTGGCGAAAATGGCGGCGGACACCTTTGGTCGCGTGCCGAACAAAGAGAGCAAAAAACCGGAAATCACCGTGCCGGTAGTCACCGATGCGCAAAAGGGCATTATCATTCATTACGTCCCGGCGTTGCCGCGTAAAGTTCTGCGCGTTGAGTTTCGCATCGATAACAATTCAGCGAAGTTCCGTAGTAAAACGGATGAATTGATTACCTATCTGATTGGTAATCGCAGCCCAGGTACACTTTCTGACTGGCTGCAAAAGCAGGGATTAGTTGAGGGTATTAGCGCCAATTCCGATCCTATCGTCAACGGCAACAGCGGCGTATTAGCGATCTCTGCGTCTTTAACCGATAAAGGTCTGGCGAATCGCGATCAGGTTGTGGCGGCCATTTTTAGCTACCTCAATCTGTTACGTGAAAAAGGGATCGATAAACAATACTTCGATGAACTGGCGAATGTGCTGGATATCGACTTCCGTTATCCGTCAATCACCCGTGATATGGATTACGTCGAATGGCTGGCTGATACCATGATTCGCGTTCCTGTTGAGCATACACTGGATGCAGTCAATATTGCCGATCGGTACGATGCTAAAGCAGTAAAAGAACGTCTGGCGATGATGACGCCGCAGAATGCGCGTATCTGGTATATCAGCCCGAAAGAGCCGCACAATAAAACGGCTTATTTTGTCGATGCGCCGTATCAAGTCGATAAAATCAGCGAACAAACTTTCGCGGACTGGCAGAAAAAAGCCGCCAATATTGCGCTCTCCTTACCGGAGCTTAACCCCTATATTCCTGACGATTTCTCGCTGATTAAGTCAGAGAAGAAATACGACCATCCAGAGTTGATTGTTGATGAGTCGAATCTGCGCGTGGTGTATGCGCCAAGCCGTTATTTTGCCAGTGAGCCCAAAGCTGATGTCAGCCTGATTTTGCGTAATCCGAAAGCCATGAACAGCGCCCGCAATCAGGTGATGTTTGCGCTCAATGATTATCTCGCAGGGCTGGCGCTTGATCAGTTAAGCAACCAGGCGTCGGTTGGTGGCATAAGTTTTTCCACCAATGCTAACAACGGCCTTATGGTTAATGCCAATGGTTACACTCAGCGCCTGCCGCAGCTGTTCCAGGCTCTGCTGGAGGGCTACTTTAGCTATACCGCTACGGAAGATCAGCTTGAGCAGGCGAAGTCCTGGTATAACCAGATGATGGATTCCGCAGAAAAGGGCAAAGCGTTCGAGCAGGCGATTATGCCCGCGCAGATGCTCTCGCAAGTGCCGTACTTCTCGCGAGATGAACGGCGCAAAATTTTGCCCTCCATTACGTTGAAAGAGGTGCTGACCTATCGCGACGCCTTAAAATCAGGGGCTCGACCAGAGTTTATGGTTATCGGCAACATGACTGAAGCCCAGGCAACAACGCTGGCACGCGATGTGCAAAAACAGTTGGGCGCTGATGGTTCAGAGTGGTGTCGTAACAAAGATGTACTGATCGATAAAAAACAATCCGTCATCTTTGAAAAAGCCGGTAACAGCACTGACTCCGCACTGGCAGCGGTATTTGTACCGACTGGCTACGATGAATACACCAGTTCAGCGTATAGTTCTCTGCTGGGGCAGATTGTACAGCCGTGGTTCTACAATCAGTTGCGTACCGAAGAACAGTTGGGCTATGCCGTGTTCGCGTTCCCAATGAGCGTGGGGCGTCAGTGGGGCATGGGCTTCCTGCTGCAAAGCAACGAAAAACAGCCATCGTATCTGTGGGAGCGTTACAAGGCGTTTTTCCCGACCGCAGAAGCGAAACTGCGGGCGATGAAGCCAGAAGAGTTTGCGCAAATCCAGCAGGCGGTAATTACCCAGATGCTGCAGGCACCGCAAACGCTCGGCGAAGAAGCATCGAAGTTAAGTAAAGATTTCGATCGCGGCAATATGCGCTTCGATTCGCGTGATAAAATCGTGGCCCAGATAAAACTGCTGACGCCGCAAAAACTTGCTGATTTCTTCCATCAGGCGGTGGTCGAGCCGCAAGGTATGGCTATTCTGTCGCAGATTTCCGGCAGCCAGAACGGGAAAGCCGAATATGTGCATCCTGAAGGCTGGAAAGTGTGGGAGAACGTCAGCGCGTTGCAGCAAACAATGCCCCTGATGAGTGAAAAGAATGAGTGATGTCGCCGAGACACTAGATCCTTTGCGCTTGCCCTTACAGGGCGAGCGCCTGATTGAAGCCTCTGCCGGCACAGGCAAAACCTTTACGATTGCGGCGCTCTATTTGCGCCTGTTACTTGGACTAGGCGGTTCTGCCGCCTTTCCCCGCCCGCTGACCGTTGAAGAACTGCTGGTGGTCACCTTTACCGAGGCTGCCACGGCAGAATTGCGCGGTCGTATCCGTAGCAATATCCACGAGTTGCGCATCGCCTGTCTGCGTGAAACCACCGACAATCCACTGTACAAACGCCTGCTGGAAGAGATCGACGATAAAGCGCAAGCCGCGCAGTGGTTGTTGTTAGCCGAGCGGCAGATGGATGAAGCGGCAGTCTTTACTATTCACGGCTTTTGCCAGCGCATGCTCAACCTGAATGCCTTTGAATCCGGCATGCTGTTTGAGCAGCAGCTGATTGAAGATGAGTCTCTGCTACGTTACCAGGCCTGCGCCGATTTCTGGCGTCGCCACTGCTACCCGCTGCCGCGTGAAATTGCCCAGGTCGTCTTTGAAACCTGGAAAGGGCCGCAGGCGTTACTGCGCGATATTAATCGTTATCTGCAAGGCGAAGCGCCGGTTATCAAAGCGCCGCCGCCCGATGATGAAACGCTGGCTTCCCGCCACGCGCAAATTGTGGCGCGTATTGATACGGTAAAACAGCAGTGGCGCGACGCGGTGGGTGAACTGGATGCGCTGATCGAATCTTCTGGTATTGATCGACGCAAGTTTAACCGTAGCAATCAGGCTAAATGGATCGACAAGATCAGCGCCTGGGCAGAAGAAGAGACCAACAGTTATCAGTTGCCAGAGTCGCTGGAAAAATTCTCTCAGCGTTTCTTAGAAGATCGCACGAAAGCCGGGGGGGAAACCCCGCGACATCCACTGTTTGAGGCGATCGATCAACTGCTTGCAGAACCATTGTCGATCCGCGATCTGGTGATCACTCGCGCATTAGCTGAGATCCGCGAAACAGTAGCGCGTGAAAAACGCCGCCGTGGCGAATTGGGTTTTGATGACATGTTAAGTCGGCTCGATTCCGCGCTGCGTAGTGAAAGCGGCGAGGTATTGGCAGCGGCGATCCGTACGCGATTCCCGGTGGCAATGATCGATGAATTTCAGGATACCGACCCCCAGCAGTACCGAATTTTTCGCCGTATCTGGCACCATCAGCCGGAAACCGCATTGTTGCTGATTGGTGACCCGAAACAGGCTATTTATGCATTCCGGGGTGCGGATATCTTCACTTATATGAAGGCGCGTAGCGAAGTTCACGCCCACTACACCTTAGATACCAACTGGCGCTCCGCACCAGGAATGGTGAACAGCGTTAACAAGCTTTTCAGTCAGACTGATGACGCGTTCATGTTTCGCGAAATTCCTTTTATTCCAGTGAAATCAGCCGGGAAAAATCAGGCGTTACGTTTTGTGTTTAAAGGTGAAACGCAGCCTGCGATGAAAATGTGGCTGATGGAAGGCGAAAGCTGCGGCGTTGGCGACTATCAAAGTACCATGGCGCAGGTATGTGCTGCGCAAATCCGCGACTGGCTACAAGCCGGACAGCGGGGCGAAGCGTTGCTGATGAACGGCGACGACGCGCGTCCGGTGCGTGCTTCGGACATCAGTGTGCTGGTGCGCAGCCGCCAGGAGGCCGCTCAGGTGCGCGATGCCTTAACGCTGCTGGAAATCCCTTCCGTTTACCTTTCGAACCGCGACAGTGTTTTTGAAACTCTGGAAGCACAGGAGATGCTTTGGCTGTTGCAGGCGGTGATGACACCCGAACGTGAGAACACCCTGCGCAGTGCGCTGGCAACGTCAATGATGGGGCTGAATGCGCTGGATATTGAAACGCTGAATAATGACGAACATGCGTGGGATGCGGTAGTCGAAGAGTTCGATGGTTATCGGCAAATCTGGCGCAAACGTGGCGTTATGCCGATGCTGCGGGCGCTGATGTCGGCGCGTAACATTGCAGAAAACTTGCTGGCAACAGCAGGCGGTGAGCGGCGTCTTACCGATATCTTGCATATCAGCGAATTGCTACAAGAAGCCGGCACGCAGCTGGAAAGTGAACATGCGCTGGTACGCTGGTTATCGCAACATATCCTCGAGCCAGACAGTAATGCCTCCAGCCAACAAATGCGTCTCGAAAGTGATAAACATCTCGTGCAGATTGTCACGATCCACAAATCGAAAGGGCTGGAATATCCATTGGTCTGGCTGCCGTTTATCACCAATTTCCGCGTCCAGGATCAGGCGTTTTATCACGATCGCCACTCGTTTGAGGCTGTTCTGGATCTTAATGCTGCGCCAGAAAGCGTCGACCTCGCGGAGGCCGAACGTCTGGCGGAAGATCTGCGTTTGCTTTACGTGGCGCTGACGCGTTCGGTTTGGCATTGCAGTCTCGGCGTTGCACCGCTGGTGCGCCGTCGTGGCGATAAAAAAGGTGATACCGACGTCCACCAAAGTGCGCTCGGGCGTTTGCTGCAAAAAGGGGAACCGCAAGATGCGGCAGGGCTTCGCACCTGTATTGAAGCGTTATGCGATGATGATATTGCCTGGCAAACGGCACAAACTGGTGATAACCAGCCCTGGCAGGTTAATGATGCATTAACTGCAGAACTGAATGCGAGGACGCTACAACGATTGCCCGGCGATAACTGGCGTGTCACCAGCTACTCCGGTTTGCAGCAGCGTGGTCACGGTATCGCTCAGGATCTGATGCCACGGTTGGATGTTGATGCCGCAGGCGTGGTCAGCGTCGTTGAAGAACCGACGTTAACACCGCATCAGTTCCCGCGCGGTGCGTCACCGGGGACATTCTTGCACAGTTTGTTTGAAGACCTCGATTTTACCCAGCCGGTTGACCCGAACTGGGTACAGGAAAAACTGGAGCTCGGTGGCTTTGAACCGCAGTGGGAACCGGTGTTGACTGAGTGGATCACGGCTGTCCTCCAGGCACCTCTCAATGAAACGGGTGTTAGCCTGAATCAGCTTTCCGATCGCGATAAACAGGTGGAGATGGAGTTTTACCTGCCGATTAGTGAACCGCTTATCGCCAGCCAGCTTGATGCACTAATTCGCCAGTTTGACCCGCTATCCGCTGGCTGCCCGCCGCTGGAGTTCATGCAGGTACGCGGCATGTTAAAAGGCTTTATCGACCTGGTATTCCGCCACGAAGGGCGTTATTACCTGCTCGACTATAAATCCAACTGGTTGGGTGAAGACAGTTCGGCTTACACCCAACAGGCTATGGCAGCGGCAATGCAGGCACACCGCTATGATCTGCAATATCAGCTTTATACCCTGGCGCTGCACCGTTATCTGCGCCATCGCATTGCTGATTATGACTATGAGCGCCACTTTGGCGGCGTTATTTATCTGTTCCTGCGTGGCGTTGATAAAGAACATCCGCAACAAGGGATCTACGCGACCCGACCCAACGCCGGGTTGATTGACCTGATGGATGAGATGTTTGCCGGTATGACCCTGGAGGAGGCGTAATGAAATTGCAAAAGCAATTACTGGAAGCTGTGGAGCACAAACAGCTACGCCCGCTGGACGTGCAGTTTGCCCTGACCGTGGCGGGAGATGAACATCCTGCCGTCACCCTCGCGGCGGCACTGTTAAGTCATGATGCCGGAGAGGGACACGTTTGTTTGCCGCTTTCACGACTGGAAAATAACGAGGCATCGCATCCGCTGTTGGCGACCTGTGTCAGTGAAATCGGTGAGCTACAAAATTGGGAAGAATGCTTGCTGGCTTCACAAGCGGTCAGCCGGGGAGATGAACCAACGCCGATGATCCTCTGTGGCGATCGTCTTTATTTGAATCGCATGTGGTGTAACGAGCGCACAGTGGCACGCTTTTTCAACGAAGTGAATCATGCCATTGAGGTTGATGAAGCTCTACTGGCGCAAACCCTGGACAAACTTTTTCCAGTAAGCGATGACATTAACTGGCAAAAAGTGGCGGCGGCAGTGGCGCTGACGCGGCGGATTTCGGTGATTTCCGGCGGTCCTGGCACCGGTAAAACGACCACCGTAGCGAAGTTGCTGGCAGCCTTAATTCAAATGGCCGACGGAGAACGCTGCCGTATCCGTCTGGCTGCACCAACGGGTAAAGCTGCCGCGCGCTTAACTGAATCTCTCGGCAAGGCTTTGCGCCAGTTACCGCTGACCGATGAACAAAAGAAACGCATTCCGGAAGATGCCAGTACTTTGCACCGATTGCTGGGCGCACAGCCGGGTAGCCAGCGTTTACGTCATCATGCCGGTAACCCGCTGCATCTTGATGTGCTGGTAGTAGATGAAGCGTCAATGATCGATCTGCCGATGATGTCGAGACTGATAGACGCCTTGCCCGATCATGCGCGAGTGATCTTTCTCGGCGATCGTGATCAACTGGCCTCGGTTGAGACTGGGGCTGTGCTGGGCGATATTTGTGCTTATGCCAATGCCGGCTTTACCGCCGAGCGTGCCGGGCAGCTAAGCCGCCTGACGGGAACTCACATTCCGTCAGGAACTGGCACAGAAGCGGCATCTTTGCGCGACAGTCTCTGCCTGCTGCAAAAAAGCTATCGTTTCGGCAGCGATTCTGGCATTGGTCAGTTAGCTGCGGCGATTAACCGTGGTGATAAAATGGCAGTGAAAACCGTTTTTCAGCAGGATTTTACTGATATCGAAAAACGGCTTTTACAGAGCGGCGAAGATTATATTGCGATGCTTGAGGAAGCTCTTTCGGGTTACGGACGTTATCTGGATCTGCTGCAAGCGCGTGCCGAGCCGGATTTAATCATTCAGGCGTTCAATGAGTACCAGCTTTTGTGCGCCCTGCGGGAAGGGCCGTTTGGCGTGGCTGGACTGAATGAGCGAATTGAGCAGTTTATGCAACAGAAGCGCAAAATTCATCGTAATCCGCACTCTCGTTGGTACGAAGGCCGACCGGTGATGATTGCCCGTAATGACAGCGCGCTTGGGTTGTTTAATGGCGATATCGGTATTGCGCTGGATCGCGGGCAGGGGACGCGCGTCTGGTTTGCGATGCCGGACGGCAATATTAAGTCTGTGCAACCGAGTCGCTTGCCAGAGCACGAAACGACGTGGGCGATGACGGTACATAAATCGCAGGGATCGGAGTTCGACCATGCGGCGTTGATTTTACCGAGCCAACGCACGCCAGTAGTAACACGAGAGCTGGTTTACACTGCGGTGACCCGCGCGCGTCGCCGTCTGTCGCTGTATGCCGATGAGCGCATTTTAAGTGCGGCAATTGCCACGCGCACCGAGCGGCGCAGCGGTCTGGCGGCGTTGTTTAGTTCACGGGGATAAACGTAATTGCCGGATGCGACGCACGAGTGTTACGCATGTCGCATCCGGCGATTTTCATCGCTTACCCTAAATCCGCCATCAAAACTTTGGATTTACGCTGGTAGTTGTACAACTGCTTTTTGCTCTCGGGCAGTAAATCAATATCCACTGGGGTAAATCCACGTTCCTGGAACCAGTGAATACTGCGCGTGGTCAGCACAAACAATTTGCTTAAGCCGCTCTGCTTCGCCTGAGCGGCAATGCGTTCCAGCAGAACCTCGCCCCGTGATGAGCTGCGGTAATCCGGGTGAACTGCCACACAGGCCATTTCCCCAATCTTCTCTTCCGGGAACGGATAGAGCGCGGCGCAGGCAATAGTCGTGTTATCGCGCTGAATAATGGTGAATTTGTCGATTTCCATCTCCAGCTGCTCGCGAGAACGGCGTACCAGAATACCTTGCTGCTCCAGTGGGCGAATCAACTCCAGAATGCCGCCAATATCGTTGATTGTTGCGCGACGAATTTGCTCGGCGCTTTCCATCACAATCTGCGTACCGATACCGTCACGTGAGAACAACTCTTGCAACAGCGCGCCATCTTCCTGATAACTGATTAAATGACAGCGACGCACGCCGCTGCGGCAGGCTTTCACTGCGCCACGCAAAAAGCGCACCGTACCGGAGTTGTAATCGCCTTTCTCTTCCTGGGCTTCTACCCGCGCTTGCGCTTCGTTAGGGAAAAGTTCTGAGACAATATCACCGTCGTCATTAGTGACGCCCTGTGAAGAGCAAAAACCAATCATCTTCTCAGCTTTCAGTTTGATGGCCAGTTGAGTGGCAATCTCTTCCGAGGTCAGATTAAAGCTCTCGCCAGTGACTGAAACCGCGACCGGCCCCAGCAGCACTATCGCACCGCTGTCCAGTTGACGATGAATCGCATCTTCGTCAATCCGCCGGATACGCCCGCTATGGCAGTAATCCACACCGTCATCCACGCCCAGCGGCTGGGCAATAATAAAATTGCCACTGACGACGTTGATATGCGCGCCCTGCAGCGGCGTGTTATTGAGACTCATCGACAGGCGAGCAGTAATATCCAGTTGCAATGTTCCCGCAGCCTGCTTCACCAGTTCTAGTGTTTTGGCGTCGGTCACGCGTATATTTTTGTGATATAGCGGTTCGTGGTGATGCGCTGCCAGATTTGCATCGATCTGCGGGCGCGCTCCATAGACCACGACCAGACGGATGCCGAGGCTGTGCAGCAACCCGATATCATTAACGATACTGGAGAAATTCTCATGCTCAATGGCTTCACCGCCGAGCATGATGACAAACGTTTTTCCCCGGTGGGTATTGATATAAGGAACCGAATGGCGGAACCCCTCGACCAGCTCGGTTTTACGTTCCTTTACCACGGCACACCTCTTTGCATGATTATTCGTAATTATTGTATTTTTATTCTGTTTTTTCACTGGGTGCAAGTGCAAATTTTACGCATGAGCAACTTTTTTATCAGTAATGCCGTGAATATAAAAAGAATGTTTACCGTTTATTAGATGACAGATTATGCGTCTTTCGCTAAAGTTTCCGGTCAAATTAGTCGTTTATTTGTTACACAGCTTAGATTTTTTTGCTCGGGAGAGGCATGTCAGGATCCAACACTGCAATCAGCCGTCGTCGTTTACTGCAAGGCGCGGGTGCCATGTGGCTATTGAGCGTAAGTCAGGTCAGTCTGGCTGCGGTCAGCCAGGTCGTGGCGGTGCGCGTCTGGCCTGCGTCCAGCTACACCCGTGTGACGGTAGAATCTAATCGTCAGCTGAAATATAAGCAGTTCGCGTTGAGTAACCCTGAACGCGTGGTGGTGGATATCGAAGATGTAAACCTGAACTCAGTGCTCAAGGGGATGGCGGCACAAATTCGTGCTGATGACCCGTTCATCAAGTCGGCGCGCGTCGGGCAGTTTGACCCGCAAACCGTGCGGATGGTTTTTGAGTTAAAGCAAAACGTAAAACCGCAGCTGTTTGCCCTTGCTCCGATCGCCGGGTTTAAAGAGCGTCTGGTGATGGATCTCTATCCTGCCAATGCTCAGGACATGCAGGACCCGCTGCTGGCGCTGCTGGAGGATTACAACAAAGGCGACCTCGAAAAGCAGGTGCCGCCAGCACAAAGTGGTCCACAACCGGGTAAAGCTGGGCGGGATCGTCCGATTGTCATTATGCTTGACCCTGGCCACGGTGGCGAAGACTCCGGTGCGGTGGGGAAATACAAAACACGCGAAAAAGACGTGGTATTGCAAATAGCTCGCCGTCTGCGCTCTCTGATCGAGAAAGAGGGCAATATGAAGGTGTACATGACGCGCAATGAAGACATCTTCATTCCGTTGCAAGTGCGCGTAGCAAAAGCCCAGAAACAGCGTGCTGACTTGTTTGTCTCTATCCATGCCGACGCCTTTACCAGTCGCCAGCCGAGCGGTTCCTCGGTGTTTGCGCTCTCAACCAAAGGCGCAACCAGTACTGCGGCAAAATATCTGGCACAAACCCAGAACGCCTCGGACTTGATTGGTGGCGTAAGCAAAAGCGGTGACCGCTATGTCGACCACACCATGTTCGATATGGTGCAGTCGCTGACCATTGCTGACAGCCTGAAGTTTGGTAAAGCGGTGCTGAATAAGCTCGGTAAAATCAACAAGCTGCATAAAAATCAAGTTGAACAGGCCGGGTTTGCCGTACTAAAGGCACCAGATATTCCCTCCATTCTGGTCGAAACGGCGTTTATCAGTAACGTTGAGGAAGAGCGTAAACTGAAAACGGCGACTTTCCAGCAGGAAGTTGCGGAGTCTATTCTTGCGGGAATTAAAGCGTATTTTGCCGATGGGGCGACGCTGGCGAGAAGGGGATAATGTTTTTATTTATTCAATGAATTTATATTTCGTTGAATAGATAACATTTACCTGAATATTAGACGCTGGTTTTGTGACTGATGTCGGATATTTGAATGTCGGCTTGAAAAATAAGCCGACCATCTCTTTAATTAAGCACAATTCCGTGTAATGTATACGCATTAGTTAATCATCTTGTAACTGTTAAATCAGGCAAGGCAATGTTTGAAGTAGTTATTACTTCTGACGTGCCTTGCCTTTTTTTTTGGAGCCATGGAATGATCATCGAAAAAGTCATGAACAATAATTGTGTACAGGCATCGATGAATGGACAGGAGGTTATCATTTCTGGGCCTGGCGTCGGTTACAACAAAAAATATGGAATGTCGGTCCCTGAGCATCCGGCTAACCGGATTTTTTATGTCAGAAATGAACAAAAAAATAAACTCTACAAATTGATTGAACATGTGGATATTGAGTATGTTTTTGTTGCCGAAAAAATAGTGCAATATGCGGAGAACAATCTCGAAAAAAATCTCAATCCATCGCTACTATTGATTCTTGCTGATCACATTTCGAATGCAATATCCAGAGTCGCTTCAGGCATACAAATTAATAATGTTTTCCTTGATGAAATCAAAGCGTTGTACAAAGCAGAGTATGCGATAAGTCGCGATGCATTAACTATCATTAATGAGCAATTCAGCGTTCAACTTCCTGATGATGAGATTGGTTTTATAGCATTGCATATTTTAAATAATTATGAAAATTCAGTTGATTATGAATCAGTACGGATTATTGAGTTGTCGCAAATAATCACGGGGCTTATTGAAGTTGTTTATAACAGAAAGGTGGACAGAAGTTCATTTAATTATTCCAGGTTCATGATACACCTTAAATATTTTTCAAGTCGCGTGTTATGCAATGAAAAAATAAAACAGAAAGATATTGGTGATATCTATGAACAGTTTCTTGAAAAGGACATCCTTTTACAGCGCGCAATTCATGAAATTGAACGGTATCTGTATGCCACTTTTAAATATGAATTAATTTTAGAAGAAAAACTATATCTCTCTATTCGTACCAAAGTATTAATGGACTAATTATATATAACATTTATATGAGATAACCCACATGAAACAAAAGAAAGCCTGGAGTTTTTTTCAGAGCCTGGGGAAGGCATTTATGTATCCCATTGCTCTGCTAAGTGTATGTGGCATGATGCTAGGGCTGGGAAGTGGTTTAGCCAGTGATGATATGGCAAAGTTAATTCCATTTCTGACTATTCCAATAATTAAAACCATACTTGATTTCATTGTTAGCCTTGGTTTGTTTGCCTTTGTTAATTTACCTGTATTGTTTGCGATAGCAATTCCCTTAGGATTATTAAAAGAGAAAGAGGATAAAGCCTATGGCGCTTTTTCTGGCTTAATTGGTTTTATGGCGATGCATCTGGGAACGAACTTTTATCTTAAACAGCACGACTTATTGGTCGCTGCTGACCAAATGTCGACACATGGGCAAACCATCATTCTGGGGATCCAGTCCTACAATATCAGCGTGTTAGGGGGAATTGTTGCTGGGTTATTAGTCGCCAGCATGTATAAAAAGATCGTTAATTTACGCATTCCTGAATCATTAGGTTTTTATAGCGGCCCACGTCTGGTGCCTATCATTACACTGATTGTGATGAGTGGATTTGGTCTGATCATTCCTTTTATCTGGCCGCCGTTTTTCAATCTCTTCATGCTCATTGGCCACTGGATATCAACTTCCGGTCCTGTTGGTTATTTCTTCTATGCAGTTGCCGAACGCGTGACGATTCCTTTTGGCTTAAACCATCTGGTGACGTCAGTTTTCCGCTTTACGCCAATCGGCGGTTCGGCTGTGATTGGCGGCGAAGAATATTACGGCACCCTGAACATGTTTATGGCATACGTTAAAGAGAATGCGGTCATTCCGCTGGATTTGGCGGGGAAAATGGAGCAGGGCAAACTGATGATTCAGTATGGTCTGGCTGGTGCCGCGCTGGCGATGTATCGCACTGCTCATGCTCAAAACAGAAAGGCTATCAAAGCATTGCTTATTTCCGGGGTGCTTACGGTGATTATTGGCGGCGTCAGCGAACCGATTGAGTTTCTGTTCTTATTTGTCAGTCCACTGCTGTTTGTCTTCCATGCCTTTATGAATGGATTCGCTAACATGGTTCTGCCATATATGGGCGTGAAGATGGGATTTACTGGCGATCTGATTCAATTTATTAGCTTTGGCGTATTGCGTGGCACAAGAACAGGTTGGCCGATCGCGGTGTGTGTCGAAGTGGCCTATTTCTTCATTTATTACTTTGTGTTCCGTTGGACCATTCTTAAATTTAACCTGATGACCGTAGGCCGTGAAGAGTCCAGTCCTGTCACGCTGAACGTTCACGAAGATACGGCTATAGCGGATATCCCAACTCCTGATAAATCAGAGCTGCAAGCGGCGGAGCAGATGGTTAAGGCACTTGGTGGTAAAGAGAATATTAAGTCACTGGATAATTGCGTAACTCGTTTACGTTTAACAATCGCAGATATGGGATTGATTGACGAAGTTGCAATAAAAAGAGCTGGCGGGATTGCGGTTGTTAAACTTGATCAAAATACCCTACAAGTCATTATCGGTACTAAAGTCATCGCCTTGCGTCGGGATATGGATAACTACATGGGGATATGCTGATGGATGTTTTTAATACTCCTGTTTCCCGCAAAGGAACATATTGTACCCAATGGGACTTTTGCGAGGACAGATTTGGTGTAAAAGATGTATTACCATTCTCTATTTCAGATATGGATCTTCCGATACCGGACGCTATCATCAGGGCATTAAGAAAACGTCTGGAACACCCGATTTTAGGGTACAGCCGTTGGCAGCATGATGACTATCTGAATGCGATAGTAAACTGGTATCATCAACAATATAAAACTGAAATCAAACCAGAATGGATCACCTATAGCCCCAGTGTGATGTACTCTATTGCAAAAGCAATAGAGTTATTGACATCACATGGTGATAATATTCTCGTTTTTACACCTGTCTATAATGCATTTTTTGATGTAATTAAACATAGCGAGCGAAATATTCTGACAGCCTCTTTGATTATAAAAAATGAGGGGGGCTACGCTATCAACTGGCAAGATTTTGAACTTAAGATTAAAGGCGCAAAGATGGTGTTATTATGTAATCCTCATAACCCGACAGGAACAGTCTGGTCGGAAGAAGAACTGCATAAAATCGCTGCAAGCTGTACAAGGCATAATGTCTGGTTATGTTCAGATGAAATCCATAGTGATTTTGTTTTTAATCGTAGCTTTACATCCGCGCTTAAAATAAAAAAAGAAAAAGTAGTAGTATTTAACTCGATATCGAAAACATTTAATGTTCCTGCACTAACAGGATCGTATATGATTTCAACTGACGATAATTTTAATCATAAGTTCAGAACGATATCGAGGTATCGCGATTTTGTAAACTCCCCATCAGTACTGAATATAATTGCAACTATTATTGCCTATAACGAATGTGAGGGATGGTTAAAGTCATTAAAGGTACATATTGCCTCTAACATTCAATTCACCCAGCAGTATCTGAATGAAAATATTCCAGAATTGATCGTAAGGCCAGCTGATGGTTGCTATTTTTCCTGGATAGATTGTTCTGCTATTGGTTATCCTTTTGATGAATTTTACAGTCGATTAATTCATGAAGGCAAAGTGGGCATTATGGCGGGGCATGTCTATGGAACGGAGGGGGAGGGCTACCTTCGTCTGAACCTGGCCTGCGGTCGAGAAAAATTATATATGGGGCTTACGCGTCTTGCGAGTGTAATTAAAAATATTAATCAAGGAAAATAAAAATGAACAGCACGGATCTTATCCATCTCATTAAACATTTTATGCGTAACGAATATAAAGCAGTTGAAGAAGTTATTGATTCCCCCCTTTCGGAGGTCGCAAATTTAATTAAAGTATTACAATCTTGTCAGGGAAAAGTTGTTTTTATTGGTGTTGGTAAGTCCGGTATTATTGCCAGAAAACTCGCAGCAACTTTTGCCAGTACCGGAACTCCCTCGTTTTTTGTTCACGGTACGGAAGCGGTACACGGCGACCTTGGAATGGTGGCGAAAGACGATGTTGTTATTCTTATTTCAAACAGTGGTGAGACGGCGGAAATCCTGGCGACACTGCCTAGTCTGAAAAAAATGGGTAATTATTTGATCTCTTTTACACGCAGTCATCACTCATCGCTTGCGATAAGTTGTGATTTATCCGTTGAAATTCCCGTAAAAAGTGAGGCGGATAATTTAGGTTTAGCGCCGTCATGCTCATCAACAGTCGTTCTGGTTGTTGGTGATGCGGTGGCGCTTGCGCTCTCCGAATTGAAAAAGTTTACTCGTGCTGATTTCGGCTTATATCATCCAGGAGGTGCGCTCGATATTAAAGCAAACTCATAATTTTAGAATATAAAACAGTAACCGGTCACGCCATCTTTTGGGGTGGCGTTCTTTGAAGTGAGTGTCAGCTATGAAAAATGTTCTGGTCACCGTCCCCAGCTTTTCAGCACGCTGTGTTTCCGCCAGCAAGTTGCTAAGAGAGAATAATTTTAATCTTATTATTAAGAATAATGTGGAGCATCTGCTTAAATCAGAATCCACTGCATTACGAGAATCTATTTGCGCGGTCATCGCCGGAAAAGATTGTTATCAGGCGGACACGCTATCATTGCTGTCTGGTGTGAAAATAATATCGAGATTCGGGACGGGGATAGACAATATTGATCTTCGTGCGGCACAGCAATCCGGTATTGTTGTCAATAATGCGGTTGGGATTAATTCAAATGCGGTTGCGGAATTTATCATTGGACTTATCTTCGCGAGCATGAGAAATATCCCCGGTAGCTATCATGCGATGCAAAATGGTTATTGGGGCGAGTCGCATGGCTGCGAGTTACAAGGTAAACGTATTGGCCTGCTTGGCTACGGCAATATTGGCAAAACACTGGCGAAAAGGTTATCTGGTTTTGATGTTGAGCTTTTAGCTTTTGACAAACAACCCGATTTCTAGGCCGCAGGCAAAGATGGAGTTCAGTTCGTATCAATTGAAGATATCTTTATGCAGTCTCATGTCATCATCGTTCTTTTGCCATTTTCTCCGGAGCTGGAGAACTTCATTAGTCATAAATATTTGTCGATGATGCGCAATGGTGCTCTGATCATCAATGCCGCAAGGGGAAAGTTGCTGGATGAGGGCGCTTTACTTCAGGTGATTGAAGAACGAAATGTGTTTGCGGCGCTGGATGTGTTTAGCTCTGAACCGTTGGCGCAATTTAGCCCACTGCTACATGCCAAAAATATCATTACAACGCCGCATATCGCGGCAGCCACCGTTGAGTCATACCAGCAAACCGGGATACACGTTGCCCAGTCGATAATTGATTACTTCGCAGGAAGGGAGATAAAAAACGTGTTGTGAGTTCAGCGAACAAAGATTTTAAATACAAAAAAACCGCAATCTGTGAAACACATTGCGGTTTATCAGCATCATAAGTGTTGGTTGCGGGGGCCGGATTTGAACCGACGACCTTCGGGTTAT
>ULSH01033299.1_pt1 | contig 29736 bp, 13 predicted proteins | sample 1956151 | NCBI WGS metagenome assembly ULSH01 (sample SAMEA4835702, study PRJEB28245) | human gut metagenome | biome: gut microbiome; material: fecal sample | place: Denmark | collected 2008 | reverse complement strand
GACGCTCTTGTCCGCGCCATCCTCGGTATATGAATTTCCACTGAAACGGACTGTAATATCATTATCTGAAGTATTCTCAATCAGGAAACCTTCAGTATTACCTCTACCCGCAAAATCTTGGTCCGATGATTTAATCCATGCTTCGCTATCAGTTTCGTCATACTGGTAACTGTAAGCAGCACGCACACTGCCACTGTAGCGCATTAATTCATAACTCTCATTAGTCCCATCACTCCCATCCGGACTAATACCAGTCACATTAAACGGCATAGCAGCCAAGTCATTGCCACCTTTAGCCACATCACGCTCAACGGCCAAGTTCGTCAACGAGATGTAGTTGCCGTTGCCACGCAGACCAGCATGATGTTCCAAAAGCAAGTAGCCGGGATTGAAGGCGTTGCCTTCAGTATACACATCCGCTGCAACAGACAGTTCCTTGTCTTCACGTACATAAACAACAGACTTGCCTACAGGCTTGTCGTCAGCCGTAATCGTATAGTTGCTAGTAATGTTCCAAGTCTCGAAGCAACCGTTGTCCACCGTATTGCGGACACGCTGGTTACCAATCAGGTCGCGGCTGTGACCTACCTTATATATATAGGTTTGCGTCGTAGCGTCAGTACCCTTATCCAGATTATCAGCATCCGTTTCCATCAGCTGATATTTCCAGTATTCAGCCGTTACATAAGTGTTCTCGCTGGCAGAAGCGCGGTTGTTGCCGCTACCCTCAGCCACATTATTCAAATCACTTGTAGCCGTCACATTAACGGCCTTTACGCCCGTCACACTGCCCAGGGCCAACGAGTTGTAGAGCACGCCGTCAGTCTGGCCCGTTACGTCAGCCTGGCCCGTTACAGAGCCGTTGACTACCGAAGTAGAGAGCACGCCGTTATTCACCGCAGCCGTTTCGTTCACCACGAAGCCGTCCACTACGGCATCGGCACCGAGGGTTACGTTCTGCAACGACGAGCGGCTGGTGGCCTCCAGCATACCCTTGCGCTTGCCGAGCAGGTCAGAAACGATTGCTTCGACATCAGTTGTTGTATAAGAATCACCTAACGACTTGTCGCTTCGCTCATCGTTCATTCCACCATAAATCTTAGCATTCTCGAGGGTAATGTTCAGATTGTCAGTGCCATGATAGTTACCGTGCACAAATACGTAACCCATTGCTTTCTGATCCTGATGATTCTGCGCATACAGGCCCGCCAGATCCACGGCACCCTGCAAGTCACCCAAAGCCGTCTCCCAGCTCTTACCGTCAGCCGTACCCGTCAGGTCAGCCTTTACGTAAACAATGGGCTGCAACGGTGCCTCGTATTCATACGCTCCAACGTCAATGAAATTGTCTACCAGTCGGGCATTGTTGCCAAGGTCTACCTCAGTAGCCGGTATTGCGGTAGCGTTTTTATCACTAACCACCTTAACCACATTTTCAATATAATTCTGGTTGCTGCCCTTGTTCAGCAACTTCACGCTCGGACGGATATGATAATCGCGACTTTCTACAGTTTCATTCAGCGGGTCTACAAAGTTCGGCCCCTCCTGCACATTGTCGTTATCAGCTGTAATGGCCACATTATTATTTGTACCGTTGGTCAGGTTCTGGTAGTTTGTATTCTTCCAGGCCACCGAATTATATACGGCCGGCGTACCCGTCAGGTCAGTGGCGTTCTGCGCAAAGGTGGCATTGACCACCGTAGTGTTCCCGGCAGCCACCAGCCCCGTACCACCGTCGGCAAAGAGCGTATTGTAAATCAGCACATTGCTATTATTTCCAGAAATATTCAGGCCGGTAGGGCTGATCCTGAATCCGCAGTTCTTCAAGGTTAATGAGCCAGTACTGGTACTTGCATCCATGCCTGTACCCGTATTATTAATAAACGTAAAGCCCTCAAAGGTGACTGGCTTGGTATTGGCGGCGACGGACATCAAGATGGTAGTCGTGCCGTCATTCCTGACTACCGTCGGCTTGCTGAAATCCTGAAGCTCTCCACTACCCGTACAAGAGCCTTTCAAGGTCAGGCTCTTACTTAACTCACTTCCTGACATATTTAATACGTAGGCAGAACCTGCGGACAGACGACTCCAGGAGTAATCTCCGTCACGTACGTAAATCACTCTGTCGCCACTAACTTGTGTAGGATTGGCTGCACCAACAATGGCACCGCGCAAGTCGTCGGTAGCATTGGCCCAGCTGTCACCCGAACCGTTCCCAGCAGAAAGTGTAGCCACGTAAATAGAAGGCATTGTTGAGAAGTTGGACACATACTGGTACTCGTAAAGGCCAATATCTATTGGCTTGCACAACTCATTGTTATTCTCATTACGCGGACCTGAATAACGAACATACGTACCGTCTACATTAGTCATATAAGCCACTGTTACACCTGCATTATCCGTAAACCATTGCTGATAAGCGCCGGTAACATTTCCTTCAGACTTATGTTCAGCATCTGTCTCATCAGGATTTTTAGTAGCTGTATGCTCCGTTCCGTCGCCCGCATCCGTCACAACAGATATTGCTACCGGATTCCACAAGCTCGAAGAAGAGTTGCCTGCCTCACCGGCTTCCGTAGTAGGATTGGCAAAACGCGGACCTTTGTCCCCCATATTGTCGGTAGACAACAAAATATTATTGTTCGAGTTTCCTGTAGCAAACTTGCCGATATAATCCACGTCGCTGGCGCAATGAGAAACATCATAAATATTTGACAAGTCAGTAAGATCTTGATAAGTTTCTCCAACATTACCCCATATCAAAGTGTTCACAAGCTCGCTCTTGGCATTGTGATTATACAACACTGGATTCGTCGTAGCCTTATTCCTTACAAACGTATTATTCATAATGTAAAGAAGCGGATCATGTTGAGAGGATATTCCTTCCGCATAATTCGTACCGATGGCACCGCCCTCTTCTGCCGACTCGTTATTTGCCCACAAAGTGTTTACCGCACGCAAATTAACTTCTTTAGATATGCCAGACACGTATGCAGCACCGCCTCTGCTCGTCAAATTATAAGTAGTTTCCTTAGCGTCATTATAAACAGTCTTGTTTCCTGCCAGAATACACCCCGACAGATTAAGGTCGGCATCACGTACAAAGACTGCTCCGCCACGCACGGCGGTATTGTTAAGCAGACGGCAACGACTAATGGTATAAGTTACGCCATTGCTGTAGATTCCGCCGCCTCGGCCCTGCTCATTATTATCAGTACTGATAGACAATTGATTGTCCGTCTCGCCGTTCATCACGGTCAAGCCGTCCAATACGACGACAGGATTGGCAGTCGTAGCGTTTCCCTTATTCGTAAATACTACATGGTAAGCATTCTGCGCCGTACTGGAAGCATTGATCTGCCCCGAAAGGATGGTTTGATTGGCCAACTCCCACGGCTCGTTGATGCCGTTCTGATTGAAGTCGGAATAAGTACGTTCATTCAGAATACCTGTAAGATCTTTATCATCTCCTTCAATATTTGTAAATGTATCACTCATTCCAGGAACGGATGATACTGAACCAGAAGTGTATTTCTCTGTTCCTACAAATCCACCATAAATGCTGACATTCTGCGGTACGTCAAACGAGTACAGACGCTGGTCATGCGTAACGGCAGCGGTAGTAGTGCGCTCATTAGACGGCTTATAGGTTCCGCCGGCTACCAAAATCTCGAAATGAGTATTATCATTAGCCTTCCCATCTTTACGCATCGAGCGGATATATCCCAGCGCATCCTCCAAAGTAGAGAAAGAGGTATAGAACGAACGGCCCAAATAGTCGTTCATATCAGAACCCTCTGGTAAGGTTACGTTAGTAGTCTGCGACACAAAAATGCGCATAAACAGCTCTGTCGGCAAAATGCCGCCCTCATAGGCAAAGGCACCGGCATCCAAGCGCTCAGCACCATTTTCTTCATACTGATCGCGTGGAATATTCTGCATATCGCTTTTCGCAACATTGAAGGTGGTCACCAAACCTGACGGACTTAGCTGCCCAGACTGGTCTGTTTTACCCGTCTGATACTCATACTTCAAGCCATGCTTGATGAGCAGTGAGTAGTCCTTCAGCTGATAGAAGTCGCCCGTGAAATAGAGCGTGGAATCGCTCTCCAGTCTCGTATTCTCGAAATCGGACGGCATTTCCTGCGTCTCCACGAAGCAGTCGTTGAACGGATAGAAATTCGTCTTGCCATCAATTCCGTACACCGAACTCAGCTTGTTGTCAGCAAACTGCGTATTGGTAACACCGCTCACGTTCTTGTCCGAACCGGCCGTGTTGCCAAAAATCACGGTGTTGACATTCATCACGGCACCGTCCTCCATATACAAGCCGCCACCACTGGTAAAAGCCGTGTTGCCGGCAATGGTAGAGGAGAGGATGTGCGCACGGCTGTCGGCATCGACAAGAGTATTGTCTGCAGAAGTAGCGTCAGCATAAACACCACCGCCATTCTCCGCGCTGTTGTTCATGATCAGCGTACCGCTCACCGTGCCCCCCGGCATAAGGTAGAGGCCTCCGCCCTCAGTGGCCGCACAGTTGCGCACCACGCAGTTGCGTACATGGGCACCACTCGGCACGATGGCACCACCACCGCGCGTATTCGGATTGCCGGCACCGGCCAACGAAGTGGCGCTACCATCCTCCAGCCATACGCCATCAATCATGGCAGACTTAGTCAAAGCCGCCGTTCCGGGCCAAGCGCCGAAAGTCACCGTATGATAACCATTCACTTCCTGCGTAATTGTCGAACCCTGAGAAGGCTTGGCTATCGCGCTCAACACGGTGCGGAACTTCATCGGATTGCGCACATTGTCGCCAGTAGCATCATCCCAGCCACTGCCTTCATTGTAAACGCCATCGGTGTAAGTGCCGTCATAATATCCACCCATAAGGGTAACCCCTTCAGGAACAACATACGTGTAACTCTGCGGGTCAGTTGTTGAAGCCAACGTGTTAGCCGTATACACAAACGAAGCATTCTCATAACCAGCTACTTTGACAACAGCAGGAAGACCTTTTTTTGCACGCTCGCCCGCCGCATTCAGAACTTCTTGCAATTTCATGGCACAAGCCACATTGGTTGGAGAACTTCCATTTGCAGTACCTGCACCATTTTGATTTACATAATAATAACCATTTGCATCTGGTTCAACGTTATCTTGATTATCACGTTCATAGGCACCTATATCTATCGTACAATCCTTAATACGATTGGTATAATTCATATCTGTAGAAGGCAACGTAACAACATTCCCTTCATTGTATAAATTATCTGATTTTCCAGCATTAATACAGGGAGATTCTGCTGACAGTTCATAATTATCAGCATCAGGATTAACTAATTTTGGATCGGATGTAATCCTCCCATCTATCTTCAAATTATTTTGATCTGCTTCTGCTGTGTTATACACATATGTTCCATAACCAGACTCAGAATCTTTAACTATCTTTACAGAACCTTCGGGAATACAACAATTAGTTATTGATAATTCAGCTATACTTCCTTGATTCAATCGCCCAATCTGAACAGTATTTGCATAAGCACTTCCATTATAAGCAGGATGTGTATTATTATAAATAATGCAATTAATCAGATTCAATTGACTCTCTTGAAAATATTTACCAATACCTAAGGCTATACTTCCAGAATTATCAGCAACTGTATTATTATAAAAATTGCCACGCTCTATATATATTGCACTACCCAGATCGCAACCTGAATAAATATTTGTGTCCGCTAATTTGTTTTTTACATAAACACAATTATAGGTCGTCCCATAGCGTAAATATATTCCACCCCCAAAAATAGTTCTGGTTCCACTAAAACGAACAAGTTGATTTTCTTCAATTCTACAATTTATCAATGTTCCACCATTACAGAATATACCACCACCACGGCCTGAACTTATGACGGAATTAATATTATCCTTAATTACACAATTCTCTAAAACTGAGTTTTGACGCAATGCAACACCAGCTCCACCTTCACGTTGATGATTAATATGTGTTCTACCTCCTGTAATGACAAAACCATTCCACGTAGTTTTAGCTTTAAAACCAGTAACTTCTTTATTTGTTCTTTCTACGTCAAGTCCATTCTCTCCAAAACCATAATATGGCATCGGCTGAGTCAAAACTCGACGGGTTTTATTAGCATTTTCATATGATTCATTCAAATCATAATAAGCCATATTACTATTTCCATCTCCATTTCCGCTTAATTCAGGTCCTTCTTTTCCTGCTTTTAATATAGTTTGATTATTATTGGGATTTCTATCACTTTCTCCAGGATTTCCCGTACTAGGAAATCCTCCATACACATCCACTCCATCACGCATAAATAGACCTGTATTACTTACATATTCTCCAGCTCCTACCCAGACTTCAATACGCTGATTATACTTTTCGCCACCATTCTGATATACTTCATCTAAGATTGGATAGCTAACATTTTTTCTATTTGTTCCACTTTTATTTCCAGGAACTTCTGCGGACTGATAAGATATGTCATTTTTTTCATCACGTTTCACCATCTTTAAATACGCTTGATTAACAGCGTATTGTAAACCTGTAATATAAAAATTATTTGCATCTGTATAAACATTTGAGTCTGTAATATCATCATGTTCGATACCGTCTTCTCTTCCATAATTTGCACGACCATTTATTGCATTAGACCATGAAGAGCCATCGCGACCATCGGTAGAAAGATCATTTACTCCATAATCACGAACATAAATAACCATACCTGCTTTCGGTAAATCTGCCTCATACGCACCGAGGTCAGGAACACCACCGAGGTTGCGTTCATTGTTCATTATGTCGTTAGACAATCCGTCTACAGGATTAACAACCTTGTTAATAATAAGATTAGCAGCAACATCTGAACTTGTCAATGGACGGAAGGAGGAATAACCACCGAAGTAGGTGTCGAAGCCGAGAGTTGCGCCTGCGGTGTTAGTCGGGTTAGCAAAATTCTTCGCACCGTCTGCCCCTTTCGTTGCCAACTCTGTATCAATAGAATTTTTACTTGTATTCCCTTTTGAGAACGAAGTTCCTGAAAGAATACTTTCATCTACAACAGCAGCACCAATGTTATTTACAATCGTAACATGATGCATTGTCGTCTTACCCAAATCGCTATTAATAACTGCCGATGTATTTTCTGTGTTGGTGTTGTTGTTCACCACGCAGTTCTCCATCGTCAGCGTAGCCTCGCGGGCATCGATGGCAGCGCCTTCCTGCGCCGTGTTGTTCTCAAAGATGCAGTTACGCACGGTGACGGTTGAACCGGCATGGGCCAGCAATCCGGCACCATACTGGCGGCTGGCCTCACCGGCGGCATAGCCGTTGATGACGTGGAAGCCGTCGAGCACTACCTGAGCGCCCTCGGCCACCGTGATGCAGTGATAAAGGCCCTGCGTAATATCCTTGGCTTCGGTGTTGCCATTGATGATAGAGCGGTAGGTCAGCGGATCGCGTACAACGGTATTGTTATCCGTGGTGCGGTGGTAGCCACCATAGATTTCAATGGGCTGACCGCTTGCCGTTTTCGGTACGCTGATGGTGGCCGTCTTCGGGTCGTTGTTGGTGAAGGCATAACGCGGCCAAATGTCGCCTTCGAGCACGCGTACCACCAGTTTTTTCGTTCCCACGGTAGCTGCGTCCAGCCCGGCCAGATAGCTGATGGCATTGTTGAGCGAGCGGAAACCCGTAGCCCATGAACTTCCGTCGTGGTCGGGTTCCGTACAGTTCACGTCGACATACACCACCAGCGAGTCGCCCACGGTAGCATGCTTTATGCCGGGCGCACCTACACTGAAGGCACCCACAGCCGGTTTCTGCGCGTAGACCTTGCCTTCGATGTCCAGCTCGGGAGAGAGCACCACTTCACTCGGCAGCTGACCGAGCGCCATACCACGTACCCAAAGGTTTGAGCCGCTTACGGGTTTCCAGTAATAGCTGATGAGGCCGTCTTTCCATCCGGTCTGTACGCCATAATTATCTTCCAGGTCAAAACCTGAGATATGCAGTTCAGAAGGCTCCGTGAACCGCGGTCCGATGCTGGTGCCGTCGTCCTGCTTTCCGGCATTCTCATCCACCAGCGAGAGCGTCTGCTCCTGCAGCGTATTGTTCCACACGGCATTGTTCACGCCCGAAATGGCGTTGTAGAGGAACCGCACCTTCGCGGCCGACGGATTGCGGGCATACATCGGGATATTGGTGCCGCCCTGCATCTGGTTGTTCCACAGCACGGAGTTCAGCACCAGCGCGTACTCATCGACATAGATGCCACCCGTTTGCGAAGCATTCACATCGGTGGCGTCGGTAGCCGTCACACACTCGTTGTTGGTGATGGTGTTCTGCATCAGCACGCCGCCCTTGTCGCAGTACACGGCGCCGTTGCCCCTTACGGTGTTGTTGGACACGATGCAGGTGGACAGAATCAGGTATTCCGGATGGTCGGGGTCGTCCGAACTGGCCTCCGCACCGTTATACAGGTACACACCGGCCCCATTGAGCGCCGAGTTGTTGGTCAGCATCGAGCGGTGAACCAGGCCGCGGTTTTCCACGTACACGGCACCACCGTCGGCGTCGGCATTGTTATTGTAAATCAGCGACGTCTGCACACGGCCGTTTTTCAGGTACACACCGCCGCCATTGCCGGTGGCATAATTTTCCCGGACAATACAGTTGGACAGGTAGGCATTGGCGCCGTCCATATATACGCCGGCACCGCGGTCGGTCAGGAAGTCGTCCTGCCCCGTACCGCCCTGCGCGTAGCCGCCCTGAATGGTGACGCCGTCAAGGGTGGTTACATTGGCAAAGGCTGTCCCGCCCGACATGGGCGCAAACCACACCACGTGGCGCGAGTCGCTCGTCAGCGTCCACTTGTTATTGGTCCAAGCCAAATCACCATGATTATAATAGGCTGCCTCCAGGATGGTCTGGTTCGTAAAGTCCCAAGGCATGGCGCCTTCTTTTTTGGGGCGGTCAAGCTTTGAACTTTCCGTACCTGCAAAACCGCCGTACACGCTGATGCCGTCGCGCATGCGGAACGAAGCCGAGTAGGCCGTACCGCTGATGAGCTGCGACTGCGGCGTATAGGTTCCGGCGGCCACCCATACCTCACCGGTTTGCGAGGGAGTGCTCTCGGCCAGCTCGTCAATCATCTTCTGCAGGTCGCCCGAGGCGTTGTCCCACGACGAGCCGTCGCCCGTGCCGGTAGCTGTGGGCTTCACGTAGCGGATGCGCGTGGCGGGCAGATACTGATACTCATAGGCCCCCACACTGATACGGTCGCCGCTGATACGGGGGTTGCCGGCCATGTCTTCACTGCCGTAAACATTCTGGTCATAATAGTCATTATCACCCTTGTCTATCATCACCGAACCTTCAAGCACATTCCACGACCACAGCGGATAGGCCGACTGAAGCCAATCGAAATCGCGGTCGTAACTCGTCTTGACAGACGGCGCGTCAAACATCGGGCCGGCAGCTGCATCGCGGTTCTCCTTGGCCACGTAAACATTGCTGTTCTTATCATCAGCCGTCACTTCATGGTAGGCCGAATTCTGGAAAGTCGGCTGATGCTCTGCCGAAAGAGAGGTATTACCCCAGATAATGGAGTTGTACACATTTGTACTATTCGAAGCCGTTGTCAAGTCCACGCCGGCACCCGTGTTGCGGGCAATGGTGGCGTTGACCACCTTACTGCCGGAGGAGAGGCGCACGCCGCCGTTCCCGTTATTAAAAATGGAGGTGTTCACCACCGTGGCCTCGCCGGCCAGGTAGACACCGCCGCCCTGGTTCTCCACCGCGGCACGCTCGCCGGCGGCGTTGTTGTAGATGACGCACTGATTGATGAGCGATTCGCCGTTGTTGACGTTCTGTACTTCAGAAGAAACATAAACGGCACCGCCCTGCGTGGCGTAGTTGTTGAACAGGAAGCAGCGCTCAATGCGGAAGTTGCCGCCGTCTGTGTTATTGCCCGTCACGTAGATACCACCGCCTTTTTCATCGGTGCCGTCGGCCTGGCCGCCGGTAATCGTGAAGCCGTTGACCACCGTGGGATACGTATTGTTGTTGCCTGAAGGCTGAGGGGCCATATTCAGCGTCAGCACATGGGGGGCATTGTCCGAGCGGGTCGTGTTGGCCGGGAAGATGAGGTTGACATCGTCCACTACGTCATTGTTATCCACGTCGCCCGACAGCACGGAGCGGTACTTCAGCTGATAGGGCTTGCCCAGCGTAACGCGGTCGGTCAGCTTGGTTTCCGTACCCGCAAAGCCACCGTAAAGCTGTACGCCCGACTTCACCGTGAAGCTCCCTTCGTACAACTGCGTAGCTGCCGTCACCGTCTCGAAGCCCTGCACCCAAATCTGGTCGCCGGCCACAGCCTTATCCAAGGCTTTGGTAAGCGTCGTCGCATTGGCCCACGACGAGCCGTCGCCGTTACCGCTACTAGCCGGGCTGACATAATAGATCTTGCTCTGTGCCATCATTCCCAATGAGAAGCACAGGGCAATCAGCAATGTATGGATTCTGAATAAAGTCCGCATCTTTATCATCGTTTCAAATCTTTAGATATGGAGTCATGAATGTCTGCCGTTCATCCGGAACAGGCAGGTCAGCTTAGATTCTCACCTATTATAATAATATTATCATCCGCCCGTCTGAACGCCCATATTGTTGTCCATACTCAGCGTGATGGTTCCGTCACCTGTAATGCCTTTTATCGTGGCATTTACCTTATACCAGGTCGCTTTCTGCAAAGCTGATGGGAATTTTAATGTGTAATTTACAGATGGGTCAGGTGAAACTCCTGTTTTCTTGGCAGATATATTAAATGTCACGCTCGGAGTAGTTGTTCCGTCCGGGAACGTATAATGATACACGCGGCCGTTACGCTGGCTTATTTCCGAGGTGTTATAGAACGTCCAAGGCTTTGTCGCCGTTGTGCTGGCTGGCGACAACTCAGGGAACAGCCGGCCTTCCTCCCCTCCGTTATATGTAAATCCGGTGACCCTCACATCCGTATATCCGGCCTCGTAGGCATCGGCGGCGTCCCACTGTATGTCGATCTTCGCAGCCAGTCGAGTCAGTGTCATGGTGGGTATCTCTCCTATCTGCCCCGTGCCGCCTTCCTTTATCTCAAAAGGCGACAAGCCACCCGTCGCGTCCTGATAATATCCGGTGGCGACGCTCACGAACTTGGCATAGTCAACAGAACCGTCGTCAGAACCTTTTGTATAGTCATTAGACAAAGCTAAAGCCTGAACATCAGCATTTGTTGTGCAACCTGCAATAGCTTTAGCAGGGCCGTTTGCAGCATCAGCACTATAGGTCACGCCATAGACATAGACCGTTCCGGGCTGTGCGTCGACTGAAAACATACGATAGTTGGAATTACCATTATACTTAGGCAGTTCCTCAAATTCACTTTTGGATAGCGTTTTCACCAGCACTCTTGAACCGCCAGGCAGCGTAACCTGCGAATCGTCCGTATATGCCAATATCACAGCCAGCCTGTCCCAGTCGGCACCTTCGTCAACGGCCGTGCCGGGATCGCCCATACGCGTGCCGGCCGATGTGGCAGGCACGCTGATGATGAGCTGCATCGTCTCCACATCGGCTACGGGCGCTCCATCGTCGTCACTGCTGCCACATGCCGTAAGGCAAAGCACCACGGCACACAGCGACGCCCATGATCTCACAAGATATTTCATGTCCATCTGTCTCCTCCTTCTATTAGTCGATTGTCATTGCATGCTCTCCTCCATCACATCTCAATGTCGAAGTCGCCGCCCGGTTTCCAGTCAAGCTCCACCGACACGCCCACCTCGGGATTGTCCGTCACCACGCGGCCCTCATCGTCGAGCTTCACCTTGATGACCTGCATCTCTCCGGCCCTCAGCGGGTCCTTGATGTATAGGGTGTTCTTCACATATTCACCGTCGGGCATGCGCGTATAGAGATCCATCTCCCACAGGCTGCCCTCCGACTCCGTGATGTCGCTGCCGGCCCTCGACGTCGAGGCATCGGTAGAAGGGAAGCATACGGAGTGATAGGCCACCAGCCCGCCACCGTCGGTGCGCAGGGTGCGCACCACGGCCGAATGATCGTAGGTGAACGTACTGTCAGAGCAGACGATGCCCGATGCCGTGCGCCGTGTGTAGGCCGCCACCGTCTCCGCCGGCGACCCATTGGGATCGACCACCAGTACAGGCACGGAATTGACCATATACAGCGGCACATAGAAATGGTTGTCGGCCTCGTCCATCTCCAACAGCTCATAGCCCATGTAAATGGCGGCATGGTGGGCATCAATGGTGTCGCCGCTCTCCTGAGCCAGACGGATGCCACGATATGTCGACGGATCGGAGATGTCCACGCCCACACTCTTCTGCGTCGCGGCAAGGGCAATGTTGTGATAGTCGCCCCGGTTCATATACACCGTCATCGACAGGCTGCTGGCATCCGGCTCCACTGTCTGATGCTGTGTCAGGCTGCCACCGTCGACCGTGAAGAACGACAGGTCCATCACGGCAGCGCGCTCACTCATCACATCAGCCAAGTCCTGACGCAACGCCGCAGCCAGCTCCTGCTCGGCCGGCGTCGTCAGCTCCTCGTCGAGCGTGAGGCGAAGCGATGCCGACAGCTGCAGACGATAGTCTATGGCATAGTTCACGCCACAACGCGACAGGTCTTCGTCGATGCACGAGACGAAAAACAACGGCAGGGCCGACAACAGCCATGCCGACAGGGACCTAAGCCACCTGGTACACTTCTTTCTGCACTTTATCATCATTCCTCGATCCTTCTCTTTGGTTGTTTCCATTACCGAACCCACGGAAGATTAACGATTATCCGCAAGCCTTGCCGGTAGTAGGCGGCAGCCCTACGAAAGGCTGCCGCCCTGTAATGTATGATTCCCACTTGTTCCATCTATTTATGAACAAGCTTAGGAATAACCTTCGTTTTTATTATTCTATGTCAACATTAAATGTAAGACCTGTCTGCCATGTCAAGTCAACAGAAAGGCCCAATACCAACTCTGATGCACGAAGGTCTGGAATTGTTACATAAGCATTCTTTAAAGATGTAATTGTAAGATTTGCAGTAGTTACATAATCTTGAACAAATACATCAGTAAGGTTTGTTCCAGAAGGTACTGTTGGTTGTGATCCACTTGCAGGATCCAGCTGTGCAACCAAATAGAACTTAGCACCATTTGCAATTTTACCGTCTACTCCATAGAAGTCAGAACCTGAATTATTTTTAAGCTCCAATGCTATATTTACAGTCTTATGATTTTCTGCTACGGTATTATCCAACAGCAATGTATAATTCTTATTGCTAACAGAACCATATTTAGCTACAATGTCTGTTAAAGAATTATCATATACTGTCATTGTAAAATTATTATCAAAAGGAGTCATATCCCAAGATGCAAAGTCTGGCTGTCCACCAACCAAAAGTCCAGTAACAGGAAATCCATCTGAAGGAACAACAATATGCTGATTTGCAGAATACTTTCCAGGAACTACTACGCTTGCATTATCTTCAAGGGTTGAAGTAGCACATTTTACAGTTGTATTCAAATTTGCAACACCGTATTGAATGTTGTTCTGCAAAGCAACTGTTTGTGTTGATGCTGCAACAGCACCAGTCCAACCAGTCCAACCTTCACTTTTCCAATCAGAAGCCGATGTTGGCCATGATACATTTTTCTCTGTTGTGGCTTTCAACGGAGTATTAACGAAATAAGCAAGTGATGCCGGATAACAAAGATTGTAAACATTCAATGTTTTATCTGGCGCACCAACAGTTGCATTTGTTACATATTCAAACCCTGTACCACTCCACGTAACCTGTGCAGCACCTTCAGGAACGTTCAGATTTGTTGGATATTCAGCAATTGATGCATAAGTTCCAGTCCAATTCCAATCTGTGGTATTATCAAAATATGATAGTATTTGTCGTTGAATATCATATGCAAGTAATTGGTCTCCACTTCCATGTTCATCAGGTGAAAGACTATTCAAAGCATTATAAAGTTCTTTCAATGTCAACTTGATTGAATTAGCAGAACCTCCTTTAAGTTTTTTGTAACTTTCAAAAAGGTTATTTAATTCACCATCTGCTGTTGGAGCTCCAAAAGCGGTAACTACACCATTAAGCACAGTCTTTAAAGTTCCTTGTTGTTCTGTAAACCCATTTCCAGTAAGAATCTTTTCAAGATTAAACTTCACTTCACCAGCCGAAGCCGTTGTGGGTAAAGTAGAATTAAGAATACCATTTGCAAATTTACCACTAGCATCAGACGGAATAGTTTGTCCACCAATACCATAGAACAAGAAATGCGTTGTTCCTACTGGAATGTTCACATCATTATACAACTTGTAATTTGAACTTCCACCATCAAAGTCTGTAAATGCCGGTAAGGGAATTATACTAGTAAAAGTTGAAGTACTTGAACCAGTCGCTGTTAAGGGAAGAAGATAAATACTCTGCATACCATTAAAAGTACTATTATTTCCTTGTGTAGCAGTCTCGGACATACGCGTACCTTGTCCTCCACCATAAGGAATGTTGATGGCGAACTGCGTCTTCACGCTCTCTCCGTCATACGTCGGGTTGACATTTGTCAGCTCATCATCGGACGAACATCCGGTGAGGCCCACTGCGCCCACCAGCAGCGCTGCTGCTCCATAGGCGAAATTCTTTGCATAAAACTTTTTCATAAACAAAACTATTAATAATATATTCTATCTCGTTACTTACTCTCCTTCAGCCTTTCCGCCTTGGCTATCGCCTCTATCTGCTCCACGTTGCGCTTGGCCTGCACGTTGCCGTCGGCTGCGGCCTTCCGCATGTACTCAACGCCCTGCCGCTCGTCGCCCGTCATGTAGTAGGCCACGCCGATGGCGTTCTGCGCCCTCTTGTCGTCCTTCACGGTGAGCAGCAGCCTCAGCGCCTCGGCATATTTCTCCTGCCTCATCAGCGCGGTGGCCTCGTTGATGGTCTTGGCCGCCTTGTCGGGCACGTAGTCGTAGTAAATGCGCAGATAGCCCGAGTTACGCTGGTCGCTCAGCACGTTGTCGCGCAGATAGGCATAGGGCCGTCCTCCATCGAGCTGCCTGATCCTCCGCTCGCGCCGGTCGGGATCCTTCTCCGTGTCGATGATGCGGAGCAGGTCGTCGCGTCCCTCAAAGTGGCTGTCGGCGATCTGGTCGCGCAGCTCGGTCCATGCCTCACCTCCGTTGACACACTCATAGAGCGCGTCGGGCGTCTTCACCCTCTGTTGTATGTAGCGCTTCAGAGCCGTCGCGCGGTTGCCTGCCAACGTGCGGTTGTGTGCCACCGAGCCCTCTACCGATGCCAGTCCGATGATCTGAATGATCTTCACCGACGATGTCGTGTCGGCCATGATGGCCCGGGTGATCGCTACGATGCGGTCGAGCGTGGCTCCGTTGCCGCGGAAGTCGTGGTCGATCACCGCCTTGTCGAGCGGGAAGTGCACATAGAGCGCGCCCTTCTCCTTGCGCAGGATGCGCGTACTGTCGTAGGGCCGATATTTTGATATGTGCTGCAGCACGGGGTTGTCCTTCTGCAGCTCGCCGGCCTTGCCCGTGTTGTCCTCCACGTCGGCGATCACCGGCACGAACGCCGGCACATAGACCATCGAGCCGAGCCTGCGGGCCGTCATGCTCTCCACGTCGCAGCATCCGCTCTTCTCACGCGCCACATCGAGGAAGACCTCCTCCTCCCACAACCACGGATGGTCGGCACGACTGAGCGTGACGTCATAGCCGACACCGGTGCCCAGCGCCACCTCGTCCGTCGTGGCCTTACCGGCCGTGTTGTAGAAACGTGCGCGCTCGGTGTAGCGCATGTTGCGCTTGCCCCTGAACACGGTGGGATGAAGTACCAGCGTGTCGCCGGAAGCCGACACCAGACGCGGCATGGCGAAGACGGCGTAATTGCTGCCTACACTGTCGCCCTCTGTCAGCACGAACGAGAGCCGGAGCGCCGTGGAGTCGATCCACTGTGCCTTAACGCCATCACCGGCCGACGACGAAGCCCGGCCGGCCGATGCGGACATGGCAAGAAACAGAACAGGAACTATGTATTTCATACTCATATCTTCTGGTAATTGATGATAAGGAAATGATCTCACCGGCCTCATCCCACGACGGATGCGGCCCCGGTAAGCGTCACTTGAGGTAGTAGACCACCGACAGTGCGAGCTTCGTGGGCATGAACACGCCGCGCGTGTCCTCGCCTATCTTGCTTCCGCACACCTCGCAGGCATACTTGTCATAACGGGTGATGCCGTAACCCAGTCCGATGACGCCCTCGATGCTCCAGCGCTTGCCGGGAAGCATCCAGCTGTAGCCATAAACGATGCCGACGGCACCCAGGTCGCCCTGGAAGCGATGGTCGGCCAGCTCGGGGAAGATGCCGAACGGCAGCTTCACGCCGCCGGCATTGTAGTGGGAGTAGAGCAGGTTGGCTCCCACGAAATGGCCTGCGAAGGGTGAGCACAGCCAGTAGCGTGCCTCCGGCTGAACGGCGACGTGCCTCAGCTTCTTGTTGTCGGAAAAGGTAAAGGGATTGTAGCCTGCCGACACGTCGAGCGTCCACTTGGACGAGAGACGCATCTCGACAGATGCATTCATAGTTGTCGTTATCCAATACAAGGCATTCGTCTTAACTGCTACATTTTGAGCCGTGGCAGCAAGTGTTCCGGTTAACAGAAATGCCAATAATAGTAGTTTGGTTTTTATGTATTTTAGCATTCTCATCTAAAGGTTTGATATATCTTACAAAGATATATTTTTTATATTATAGAGATCCCTTTGTCTTCATTATATTAATATTTATTATCATTCTATAATATTTATTACAAGGGGCCTATTGGTCCACACTAGGATTCTTCACGATGGTCATATACCGATATATGCCCTTATTGCATGGGGACATTATTATTCTCATTCTACTTGTCTGACGCCTTCCTTTCCCTAGCCATCATCCCGTCCGTCAACTTGTATTGACGTCGTGGTCACCATCTTCGATAAGGAGACAGACCAGCTGACTAAAGGTTGTACGAAATTCTTCACTCACGACGACCGATGGTAGAACTGAAAAAGGCAACTGAAGGAATACCCTCCAGTTGCCTTACGGTCATCATGCCTACTCGTCAAGGCGTCCTACTCAGTTGGCATCAGCTCCGCCATTTTCTTGGCAAGAGCCTCTCCCCGCAGGTTCTCTCCTACCAGCATTCCCTGGCTGTCAACAAGATACATCGTTGGCACGAACCTCACCTTATATAGATCAGCCACTCCCGTCACATCCAGGAAATTAGGCCACGGCAACTGTTCCTCCTCCAAGGCCTTCTGCCAATCGGCCTTCTTCCTATCTATGGATATGCTTACGATCTCAAGGCCCTTGCCGGAATATTGCGCATAAAGCCTTTTCAAGTTCGGTATTTCCTTCCGACAAGGCCTGCACCAGGAAGCCCAGAAGTCGATGAGTATGTATTTCTTGCCTTTGCAGAGCGAGTCGAAAGCCACGTCCTTACCGTCATTGTCCTTGAGCATGAATGTCTGGACCTTGCGTCCGACCGCTCCCGCCGGATAGATCTCTTCCCTGACCTTACGCCCGTAATAGGAAGCCTTGGCATTGTCAGACAAGGCATCATACCAAGGGCGCATCTTGCCATCCAGATAGGTCGTAAGCGAGATCATCATCAGCGGTCCCCAGAAAGAGTCTTTCTGTCCCATCACCGTAGCGTGATAGAGGGAGTCCACCGTGTGGAAGAACGCCTTGTCCACCTTTTCCCTCACCTCTCGAGTGGCATTCTTATACGTAGCGTTATTGTATTCATAAAGCTTGTCAGCCTGCCTACGGACACTCAATAGGGAATCATAACGGGCGCTCAAGGATGAGCCCGTCACTGTCAGGCTGCCAAGATCGTAAGACATCGTACCATTGACAGAGTCGCCCTTCACCGAGCCGCTCACCTCTATCACGGCGTCCTCCAGCATCAGGTAACGCGACCCGTAGGCATCTTTCACCATCAACTGGACGGCCCGTGGTCCGTCGACCGTGCCGGTCAGCATGAAACTACCGTCTTTCACCATCGTCTCGCCCAACGGCTTCTCCCTGTCATGACTCACAGGGACGAGTTGTACACAAGTACCATCGGAAAGTCCCTGGACATGACCTTTTACGGTGAAGTTATCCGCAGAGACCTTCCCAAACGCTGTCAGAGCCAACATGCTCACAATAGCGAAGAAATGTTTTCTTTTCATTTGGACTAACTATTATATTAAGAATCATTCTGTTGATGTGCAAGTCATGCTGATGATCTTGCCCCATCCCGTCGTCACGTAAGGATTGGCGTGGCCAGGGGCCATGTCCTCTCCATACATCCAACGTGGCGTGCCGTTGTTGGGATCGACCTCATATTCGAGCAGCTTTCCCTCATGCTTGTTCTCATCCCATACAGCCACCCATAAGATGACTCCCGCCGTGGGGAATCCTGCCGAGTTCCATGAGTAGATGGCCGTCACCGTCTCGCCTGCCCCGCACTGATAGATCGTCGACGAGGTGGTGGCACCACTGGAAGGGCTGAAGGAATAGACCGCATTGTCCGTGGCATAATAGAAGGCATGGCCATAGTTGTTGGCGGCAAAGAGCCTTGCCCGGCCCATGTCCGTACATCCGGAGAGATCGAGCCTTGACCGGCTGCCATCCGCCGAGAGATCGCCATTGTCCACCCTGTTGTAGAAATTGAACCTGTAGAGGTAATAGGTGCCCCCCTCGTGGGTGATGCAATAGGTGCGCTCGGCATAGCCATTGAAGATCGCTATCGGATCCTCGGGCATGTGATTGGCATCAATATACGCGTCGCCACTGGTCGTCTTGAAATTGCTGATGCCGCTGGCAGCGGAATAATACGGACGGAAGGCGTGGCTGTTAAGATCGTAGATGATCTGGTCGGCATTGATGGCTCCCTCCACCGAATTGTCTGATGTCCGGGTGGCATGGGCCAGGAACGGCGCGGCCTTATAATCGCCAGGGATGGCCGCCGAGAACTTGCGGTCGTTGGTCTGGTCGGTGTAGAGCACATGCAACTTCCCATTGTTCACGAGGAAGTCGGCATTGTTCATGAAATAGAAATCCTGCGGATCAAATACGTCAGGCGTAGCATAGAACATGTCATTCCATGTGTCCATCGTCGTCAGTCCCTCTCCACTCAGGCGCAGCATCGTCTGATCGGTGGCCACGACATATCCGTCACGTGCGGTGCCTCCCGTGTGACTGCCATGGATGAAACGGGGATGGCCGGGAATCGTATGGCCGGTAACCTTGCTATAATAACGTGGAGCGACAGAATCGCCACCAAAGATGAGCATCAATGACGAGGTGTACACATCAATGTCCGTCTGTCCATCGTATTCAGAAAGCATGTACAGTCCATCAAAGGTCCCCTCTGTCTTAACCGTGCCGTAGTTGCCGAACTGGAAATAGGCTTTCAATCCCCTAACCGTATCCTCCACCATGTAGAAGAAGCGATAAGTTCCCGGATTCAGGTCCACCGTCCAGTGCAGCTTCTTCTCACAAGAGATGGTGTCTGCAGGAGGATACACCAAAGCATTTCCCTCCTGCACCGGCTGATACTGATAGTTGGTCAGTGGGAGGGCCAGCCAACGGTAACGCAGGTTGTCCATGTAACGATAACTCACATTGGGCTCCAGGTCTATCACATCCCCCGGATACATGGTGGAAAGTGCGAACCGATTCTCTATTCCTACCGTATCTATGACGATTTCTCCAACCTCCTCGTCCGACAAGTAATCATAGCAACCATTGTCATCACTACAGGCGACAAGGCCACCAGAAAGGACAAGGAAGAGCAACCATAAACATTTCCATTTTCTCATAATCAATCCTCCGTGATCGGTTAATTGTCAAAACTGATGGGCAAGCCCGTATTCTCATCCAAGATCGGACTGTCCGGATGGGCCGCATTGTACTCGTTCAGCGCATTGATCAGCAACAACCTGTAATTGTTCAGCTTGGCCCAACTCATCTCGTCCGTATCAAACTTTGTCACGCCCGTATTGTTCAGTATGAAACGATACTTGGCGTCACTATAGGTGCCGAAGAACTCCTCCAGATCATCCCAGTTGCTGGGACGGCTTATGATGTCGTTCCATTTCAGAAGGAGATGGTCCTGCTCCATGACACCCGGTGCAAAATCCGCGGAAGGCACTACCTGCAGATAGAGACGGACGGGCGTCTCCTCCAAGACCGGTGCCCGCTTAAGCACCACGGGACATATCCCCTGGTTCTGGCCTGCCGGGATCGTGACCGAATCGGGCAACTCATACAAGTCGGGGGTGGCCGTAGTCTTATCGGCAACTACCGCGACGGCAGCCGTCCGATCGTAGTCCGTCGTATAACCCATGACATGAAGCGTAACGTTCATCACCATCTCCGTTACGGTGTCCGGATAAGAGACGAATGAGAACTCCAGGGAGTCCGTGTCAAGCGTCCACTCGGAAGGACCTTCCATGCGTACCCGCGCCTCATCCTGATAGAGGAAGTCCTCATTCTCACAGCTCGTCCCCACCACCAGGCACAAGCACGCCCATAATAGATATTGAATGTATTTTCTCATTGTTCCGTATATAAAATTAGGGTTCAGTTGGTGTAGCCTCCAAATTCCTGATCGGTCGACGGGATCGGCAATACATAGACCTTCCTTGACGGTACCACGCCCGCTCCGGAAATGCTGGATGCATTAAGACGCTTGTAATAGAAGAACAGCTGACCGCCCTCGCCGACGAACTCCTTCCGATACTCCTTATAAATCTCATTCTGTATCTCGTCGGGTGACAAGGTGTCCGGCAACGGGTAACTGCCCAGGTTGCGCGCCGTCCTTACCTCATTGAGCAATTCGACGGCTCTCACCGGATCACTCTCCTTCAGACATTCGGCCGCAATATAAAAGGCCTCCGTCATCCGGATCAAGGGATAGACATCATTATAAGCGCCATTGTCGAAATGCCAGAACTTGCAGAGATAACGCTTGTCGCCATCCTGCTCGTATCCCTTCAGATAACGGTAATCATTACCCAGAGAGCTGGACAGTTCATAAATCTCCTGTGCCTTTTCCGTTGACGGGCTCAAGGAGTTGACGCCTCCGTCGGACTTAAAATAATAATTGGCTATGTCTTCCCAGTCGTCTATCTTCAGGTTGAAAATATGCTCAGTGGTAAACGCCCTGTCACACTCATAGTCATGCGGTGTCTCCACAGCCGTGTTGTCCACCCAATAGAAAGGACGGTCCTGCCGGTCACTCTCTACCACGTCAATGATCTCATTGGCGTATTTCAAGGCGTTCTGCTTATCGCCCATCCAAAGATAGGCACGTGCCAGAGTCGCCACCGCGGCGTAATAATTGAAATAGCAGATCCTATTACTGCGTTGCGCATAGGGCGAATGGCCGATCTTCAGAGAGTCGTGCTGCAGGCACTCCCGTGCCTCCAAGAGGTCATTGATGATGAGACGCATGGTCTCACTCACGGTCTTCTGGCCAACTATCTGGGTGGAGTAATCCGTCACATAGGGCACTCCATTGGCCGTACTATCCATCGAAGGCGCACAAGCGAACAAGCGCATCAGATCGAGGTGCAAGAAAGCCCGCAGTCCCAACGCCTCTCCCTTATAGGTATAATAATGATTCTCCGAGAAGATGGACGGGTCGGCCTTCTCCATATTACGAATCGTCAGGTTCAGATTGGCGATACAATTATAATATTTGTTCCAGATGGTATTGATGATTCCTTCGCACGCACTATTCGAGTAGTCATATTCCGAGGGATAGCGCCAATCTCCGTTGCCATCCACGTCGTAATTCTGCGACAGCACTTCCGTAAAGCCAATGCCCGTATTGAGCGCATACAGATCCTGCGTGCTCATCTCCGTATATACTCCCGTGAGCTGGTCGCGATAGCCTCCCTCGCTGCTGAAATGGTCACTTTCCTGGATCTGTGACTTGGGGCTTACATCCAACCAGTCGTTGCAGGATGCGAGGGCCATCGCCAGGAAGGCTCCCAACAAGATCTTAGATATTTCTATTTTCATAAAGCTTCGTCTTTTTCTAATGGATTAAAATGTAGCTTGCACGGACAAGGAGAAAGTACGCGCATAAGGATAGTCCGTACCACGCTCCGTCCTTACCGATGAGAAAACGAACAGGTCATTCGTATAAGCCGTAATCTTCAAGCGCTCCAGCAGCTTATTGTTCCTCATGAACCTACAGTTCTTGAAATCATAGTAGACGCTTAACGAGGACAGCGTGAACGTGTTGTAGTCCTCCACGAAGCGTGAGGTTGGATAAGTCACCGACTGATCGGAGATGGACTTATACAAGGCCACGTCACCGGGCTTCTGCCAACGGTCCGTGAATACGCGCCGGTCGACATTGTACTGCAAGGCGGCATTCTCCACCTTATCCACCAGCGTGGTATTGTAAATCTGACCACCGACACGGAAGCCGCAGGTCGCGGAGAAGCCGATGCCGTTGATCTCACCGTTGAATCCGAAATTACCATTGACCTTTGGCTGCGTATCACCGCAGACCACCTGATCGGACACATCATAGTCATAAGTGATGCTTCCATCCCGCTTCACGAAGATCTCCTTTCCTGTCTGTGGGTCGATACCCAGTGACGGAACGGCCCAAATGGCCGTCATGGAGCAACCCTCAAAATACTTCACGGAAGGAGTGGTCACCTTGTTCTCCAGCATGTTCTGATCCTGCTCGTCATTCCAAGCACGCAGGCTATTGGAGATCTTCTTCAGCCTATTCTTGTTATGGGCCATATTGACATAGACATTGACATAGTTGCCCTTCTTGCGATCCTCGTACACGCGATAATTCAGATAAGCCTCTACTCCCCTATTCTCCGTCTCTCCCAGATTGGCCACATAGGTAGAGAAGCCCGTCGTTCCGGGAACGGTCACCTGGGTGATCATTCCCTGCGTATCGGATATGTAATAATCGACGCGTCCGCTTAACCGGTTCTTAAACAAATCAAAATCCAAGCCGACGTTGGTATCATAAGTCTCTTGCCATCGAAGGTCCGGATTGGCCAGGGCATAGGCATACGAGCCGATATATCCATTATAGGAATCGTTACTATAATAACGGAATGTCGTGATGGCATTATAAGAGCTGAATCCCTGACTACCCGTATAACCGAAGGATGCCCTCAACTTCAAACGGTTGACATAGTCGTTCCCCCTGAGGAACGCCTCATTATGGATGTTCCATCCACCACCGACAGACCAGAAGGAGCCCCACCGGTTGTGGGCTCCCGTCTCCGAAGAGCCCGTCAGGCGATAGTTGGCATCGAACAAGTAACGGTTGTCAAAGGAATAGTTGAGGGAGAGCAGTCCGCCACAACTCCGCGACACATTCTCCTCGCCCGTCGGGCTTTGGTTCTTGGCATACTGCACGGCGAAGGTGATGTCGTTCATCTTATCGTTGGGGAAGCCCTCTGCCAGCATGGCGGCCGACTCATAGCTGACATCGCTCATGCTTAGCTGGCCGTTCAAGAACACGGCATGCTTGGCCAACTCCAAGGAATAACTGATGTTGGCATCCGCATTGATATTAGTAGAGACGCCATTCAGCTTATAATAAGAGCCCTTGGCAAACTCGTCTGTCTCATTAATGAAATCGGTATGGTTGGCCGGCTTAAACTGATCGGCCGTATTGGTCTGATGCACGAGACCGAAACGCCCGGTGAAGCGCAGGCGGGGCATTATCTGCCATTCCAGATAGAAATTGTTGGTGATGTTAGTGTAAGAGGTGTTGTCTATCGTATTCAGTGTCGTGTTGTACAACGGGTTGTAGTATTGGCCTGTCTCACCGGCATTGTTCGTATAGACATAGCTCTGGATCAAGTTCCCGTTTTCATCACGGAGACGACTGTAAGGATTCATCTTGGCGTAGTCGGAGAAGTTGCCGTAGGGAGACTCATCACTACTATTATAATCGATCGTCAGCTGATTGCGGAATATCAAGTCCTTCACGCGATAGGCCAACGTGATGCCTCCATTGAAGGTGTTACGGGAAGAACCTTTCATGGCACCCTCTATATTGTTGAATGCGAGATTGACGCCATAGGTCATCGCCTTGTCACCACCTTCCACATAGAGGGAATGCTTCTGTCCCACGCCCGTACGCACCGGCTGTGCCAGCCAATCGGTATTGACACCTGCCAACACCTCATGCAGCTTATTGGAATAGGTCTGGTCAAGGGAGATCTGCGTCAATGCATTGTCCGAGGAGAAAAGTCCCGCCATGCGCTCGACCTCCAACTTCTCTGCCGCATTGCACAAATCATAGCTACTCAAATCAGGCACCTCCAAGTTCAAGTTTCCCGTATAAGTCACACGCAACGTACCGGCTTGTGGACGCTTGGTCTCTATGACCACGACGCCATTAGCACCCTTGGAGCCATAAATGGCCTTGGCCGTGGCATCCTTCAGGGTCGTGACACTTGCTACCTGGTTCATGTCCAAGTCCATGACGCGCGTTAGCGTCGTCTCGAAACCGTCCAGTATGAAAAGCGGCTGATTCGCATTGGAAGCATACTGACTCTGAACATCCGTCGTGGATATCGTCGATGAACCGCGCATCTGGAAATCGGGCATGGCATTCGGGTTAGAGCCTGCTGACAGATTTTCTATTTGTATGAATGAGGGATCTATCATGGACAAGCTCTGCAATACGTTCTGATTACCCACACGCGTCAGGTCCTCTCCCTTCACCGTCGTGACGGCACCCGTAAAGGTATTCGCCTTACGGGTAAAGGCACCCGTCACCACCACTTCATTCAGATCGTTGGACAATGGCAACATCCGAATGTCATACGTGGTCTCGCTACCTAACGTTACCAACTTATCCTCATAGCCCATGAAACTGATCCTCACCTTCTTGGAGGTGGCCGGAACCTTCAAGGTGAAGTTTCCATCCACATCCGTATGGGTTACATACCTTGGATCGACCTTGCCACCTTCCAGCAAGACCACGGATGCTCCGGGCAAGCTTTCACCCGTGTCGTCTCTTACAACTCCACTAATCGTCCGCTCCGTAGTCTGAGCATACGACGGCTGGCATACCAGAATACATCCCATGAAACAAAACAGGAATAGGTGCCACATGAAAGTCCGTCCTCTACTAAAAACGAAAGGGTTTGCTCTCATCTTTCTATTTTTTAAGTTAAATAATAGTTACCAACCATTTATCCTCAACAATTCACCCGTTAATTCAAAATGTGCACTTTACAAATAAATCACACGTATAAATATCATATTATCGCTTATTTGGTTATTATTCGTCTTTTTCGTAATACAAAGGAACGAAAAAAAATAATATTAGATTCATTTTTAATGCGATAATTTTTAAAAATAGATATTTTTTCTATTTAAGAATACTAAAAATACGCATAACCAACATCCCACCTCTTTATATATAAGACAAGGGTAACAATATTTTAGCATAAGACATCTCCATTTGCCTTCCGTCCCAACCTACCATTCAACATGCCTCACAAGAATGACAGGACATTGACGGAATGATCATAACATGTATTTCCCCTCTCTTACGACACCGATCCTTTAATAACTCTTCCATATCCTTCCATTTATCGTTTATTATTCGTACTTTTGTAACAGAAGAACCATAAATTTAATATGAACATGAACGCAAAGCAAACATTCAATCTGTACATTCCTACAAAACTGTTGTTCGGATGCGGCGAACTCAAGAAACTGGCCACCGAGCCGATGCCGGGCAAGAAGGCGATGATCGTCATCTCCGGTGGAACATCGATGAAGAAATATGGCTATCTGGACAAGGTCGTCGGCTATCTGAAAGAGAACCATATCGAGGGCGTCGTCTTCGACAAGATCCTGGCCAACCCTATCAAGCAGCATGTCATGGAGGCTGCCGCCATCTGCCGTGACGAGCAGTGCGACTTCGTTGTGGGCCTGGGTGGCGGAAGCTCCATCGACTCGGCCAAGAGCATCGCCGTCATGGCATGCAACACCGGCGACTACTGGGACTACGTCGTAGGCGGCACGGGCAAGGGCAAGCCTGTAGAGAAGGCTCTGCCCATCGTCGCCATCCCCACCACGGCCGGCACGGGTACGGAGGCCGACCCCTGGACCGTGATCACCCACGAGACGGCTCACGAGAAGATCGGCTTTGGCTGTCCCCTCACCTTTCCCACCATCTCCATCGTCGATCCGGAGCTGATGGTCAGCATCCCGCCCCGCTTCACGGCCTACCAGGGCTTCGACGCCTTCTTCCATGCCGCTGAGGGCTACATCGCCAACTGTGCCACACCCATCAGCGACCTGTATGCCCTCGAGGCCATCCGGCTCCTCTACAAATACCTGCCCGCTGCCGTGGCCGACGGACACGACCTGGAGGCAAGGACCAACGTGGCATGGGCCAGCACACTGGCCGGCATGGTGGAGTCGACATCCAGCTGCACTTCCGAGCACTCGATGGAGCATGCCATGAGCGCCCTCTATCCCGCACTGCCCCACGGAGCAGGCCTCATCTGCCTGTCGAAGGCTTACTTTGAGACATTCGTCGACGACAGCAAGGACCGCTACATGAAGATGGCCGAGGTCATGACCTCCGAACCGGCACATCAGGCCGGAGACTTCGTCGACGCCCTCGTGAAGATGCAGAAAGCATGCGGTATGGACCAGCTGAAACTGAGCGACTGGGGACTGAAGGAAGAAGACCTGCCCGAGATGGTGCAGAACGCCAAGGCTACGATGGGCGGACTGTTCCAGCTCGATCCCCGGATGCTGACCGACGACGAGATCCTCGCCATCTACAAGAAGTCTTACCGCTAATCCGCTCCGGCCATCCGGCAGATTACGATCCATAGAACGCTGCGGCAAGGGAAGCCCGTCCACGACGGAGCAGCCCTTGCCGCAGTCTTTCTTGCCCCCTGCCAGCATGACGGGGAGGCCGGCTGCCATCAAAAAGACGCCCGGCTTCCCTGACACAAGGGCGGCAGGGCAGACCGGCGAACGTGAGATGTGAGGCCTTCAAGGGACAAGCCTCAAGGACAAATGAGGCCTGCCGCCTCCACATCAGCACGAATCCGCCAAGACGCCTGCATTCCCTCCTCACAAGACTGTTCATAAGGCCATCGGGGTTACATCGGACAACATGAAGACTCAACACGCCCGGACTGACGACACGGGCCGGATGCCGTTATCCCTACGACAGCCGGGATCCCGTCGGAAAGCGTCGGCCTAACGGACAACAGACATGATGCCGGCAGGCGGCAGCCTTGTATGTAAAGAAAAATTATACACTTTATTGAATATTCCGCTTAGGGGATACGCTCCTTCACAGGTGTCAGTCGCCTTCCTCCTACGATCAAAATCATACGAGATCATTCAGGAGGAGTCAGGCTCCTATATTCCCTCAAAAAGTAATATATGGCTCATTGCCCCTTGAGCATATGGCTCATGGGCAAACGAGCATATGGCTCATGGGCCCATGAGCCATATGCTCCCTTAAAACAGGGGTAAAACCGCATAAATACAGGAGTCAGCACCAGTTTGGGAGGAATGTTGTGGTATGGCACGTCCCTCCTGTCCCTCTGGAGGGACGACCGCTCCTGCTCCATGGGTGGACCGGGTATGGAAGGGCGAAGGCCCTTCTTATGATGTCAAGATCCTTCGGCATATTTTTCACGGTCATCCTACCATCAAGATCTTAAGGATTCGTGAATTTTCTTTCCCGTGAATGCTTTTTTAAAAGGATAAAGCTAATGTAAGTTCTATGGGAGATAATAGGTATAAATCTATTTAATTTTGTTAATATTCATATTATTTTGCCATTTTTTTGATTAATTTCGCAGCATCCTAAAATATATTTGATGATGACAAGGAAAAGAAGTAAGGCGGAATGGACCCGCCGTTATCTTAGTTTTGTTGTAATCCTTTTCGTAATCGCCTTCGGCACGTCGTTGTCCATAAGGGCCAATCTCGGCTCTTCGCCCATATCGTGCCCTCCCTATATCCTTTCGCTTGTCCCGGGTATGGGCATGACCATGGGACAGCTGACCATATGCATGCACGTATTTTTCATCGCCATCCAGCTGTTGCTGCTGAGAAGGAACTTTGAGCGCAGGCAGTTTGCGCAGATGCTTGTGTCGTTCCTCTTTGGATTCTATACCGACTTGACGATGTGGATAACGAGCTTTCTCCAGATTCCCGCCGACCTCAACCCGCTCATCGGCTATCCCCTGCAGTTCGTGTTGCTGCTCATTGGCGGTGCGGTGCTTGCGTTCGGCATAGCCTGCGAGGTGCGGTGCGACTCGCTCATGCTTGCGGGCGAGGGCCTTCCGCTGGCCATATCCAAGTTCCTCAACCGTGACTTCGGCAAGGTGAAGATCTGCTCGGACACGTCGCTCGTCATCATCGGCACGGTGTTCATGTTCATCTTCTTCGGCAAATGGAACTGGCACATGGTGGGCATCGGCACGCTCGTGTCGATGTTCTATGTGGGAGCGATGGTCAGGGTGTTCGCGCCGCACGTAAAGTGGCTCGACATCATCTTCATTCCCCAGGCCGAGCGTGAGGCGATGGCCAAGGCTCACCACGAGCAGACAGCCGGCAACAAGAACCTTGTCGTCACCATCGCCCGTACCTACGGCAGCGGCGGTACGGAAATCGGCAACAAGGTAGCCGCCATGCTCGGCTGTCCGTGCTACAGCAGGCAGATCATCGACAAGACGGCGGAGAAGATGGGATTCACCTCGGAGCTCGTGGCCGAGAAGGAGCAGAACATATCTACAGGAAAGCTGTGGGAGATGATTTTCACTGATACCGGCATACCGGCGTCCATGAATCCGTCGAAGGCCGACGCGATATATGTGGGCCAGAGCCGCACGATCAGGGAGCTGGCTCAGGAGAGCCCGTGCGTGATCGTCGGCCGACTCGGCAACTGGATCCTAAGGGACAATCCGCGCGTGCTGCGCGTCTTCATCACCATCGACAAGGATACCGCCTCCAAGCGCATTGCCGAGAAGTTCGGCATCGGCCTGGATGAGGCAGCCAAGAAAAAGGACCGTGTGGACACCGGCAGGGCCAACCATTGCTGGCACTACACCGGCACACGCTGGACGGACATCTCCGGCTACGACCTCGTCATCAATGCGGGGCGGACCGGCGTAGACGGTGCCGTCGACCTGATCCTCCGTGCCGTGAAGGACATGGATTGATATGCCGACACAGGACTCTCCCGCCTGCCGGGCCTGAGACCGCGCAACGACCACACCCCGGCCGGCCCGGAAGGGCTGGCCGGAGAGGCCTTGACAACCGGATGGAGAAGTAAGGTCCAGGCCTTCATCAGGCCGGCAGGGCAAGACGGCATGTCCATACCCCGACCAACCGGCGATGAACGGAAAACATTATACCTTTATAACTGAAATACGAAGAGTGACAAGCCATGGCGCCTTCATGGAAGACGTAGCGGACTGCGTCTGAACAAACTGACGGGCAGACTACGTATTTTCCGCCATGGAAAGGCCGTTTCTCCCGTCAACATATACAGAAATAGACATGCAATTTTGTTTCATAAACTGATATTTCTGATTATCAACAAG
>ULSH01040386.1_pt1 | contig 29740 bp, 24 predicted proteins | sample 1956151 | NCBI WGS metagenome assembly ULSH01 (sample SAMEA4835702, study PRJEB28245) | human gut metagenome | biome: gut microbiome; material: fecal sample | place: Denmark | collected 2008 | reverse complement strand
CCAAGGTCGTTATTCTTCCTCGTTTTTTGATGCGGTTGCCCTGTTCCGTTTGCCTCGTTTTTTGCTGTAAAGGAAAATATTTGTACCTTTGCCATATCGGGTACGCCATTTCGCTTGACGTTAAGGGTCTTGCCGTATGCGACAAAACATAGTGTTAAACCATAAAAACCAAAAACGTGATGAAACAACTCTTTTTAATTCTCAGTGTGTTCGCTCTTGTATTCGGCATGACTTCGTGCGGAGCCGGCTATGACCTTGACAAATGCAAAACCTTACAGGAGAAAATAGATAACGGCGACGAACTGACTCAGGAAGATTATACCGAGATGATATCGCAAGCCCGCGGTCTCAATGCGTTCCTGGACACCCGTGTATCTAAGATGGAAAGTATGGATCTTGACGATATCGTCAATTTCATCCAGGAATCAGCCAAGATGGAAGAGCCTAAGTATGCCACAACGTTTGACAATGCGTTGAAGAGCGCCGTAGCCATGGACGAACTCAACGAAGATAACATGAAGGCCTACAAAGAGTACGAGTCCGAAATGGATAAGTACAAAGAACATGGTGAGGAAATCGGCAAAAAGTTGTCTGAGAAAGCTTTGGGAGCCTTAGAGTGATTCAATTTTTATGCCAACGAGAATAACCCTAATCTGACACACCTAACATCTCGAACAAAATGAAACAGATATTTTTAATTCTTAGCGTTTTTGTCCTCGCAATAGGTATGTCCTCTTGTGGAAAGGGCTATGACCTTGACAAATGCAAAACCTTACAGGAGAAAATAGATAACGGCGACGAACTGACTCAGGAAGACTATGCCGACATCATCGGACAGGCAAAGGCTCTCTGCGGTTTCCTCGAGAACAAAGTCAAAGGCTATGCCGACTTGAAAAGCCTTAAGGAGGCGGAAGAGTATGAAAAGTCTTATGCGGTCGAGGACGACTTCTATGGCCTGTTTATGCGCACGCTAAAGAGTGCCGACCTCGACGAGAACAATGCAAAGGCATTCGACGAGCTAAAAGAAGCTGACAAAAACTATAAGGAAACACACGAGAAGGCTGCTACAGAAGCGCTGAAGAGAATGATGGGCAGCGCTCTTGACTCGCTTCTCTGAAACACAAGACAACACGTTCTGCCGTAAGCAGGACAATCCAATCGCAATACGCGCATACGCCGTCATGGCGTATGCGTGGTTGCATTAAAATCATTATGAATTAAAAACATAGAACAATGATAATTTTAGCCGGACTGCGCCATTGGTTGGCGGTGATTGTGTGCATGCTGATGATGATCCTTGCCGCATGTGGCTCGGGAAAGGGAGACAACGATGCGGCCGCTGGCGACAGCAGCAAGTCCACGACACAGGCGCAAGTAGTTCCTACGGCGGCTTATGACAGTGTAGAATGTCAACGCCTGCTCGATTTGAACTATGACATACAACAGAAGGACATTGAGAGCCTCGTGACGCAGTGCGAGGCTTTAGTAGAGCCGATGACCAATGCACTCTACAGCGTTTCGTCAAAATCCGGTAAGGAAGCCTCGGAGGCGTTCCGGGCGGTACGCTCGTCCAAGCCGATGATGTACGCCACCCAGTTGGCCGGTTTCCTGTATTTGGCCGAAAGCCTCGAGAACGTGCCTGACGATCTGCGTGCACGTGCACGTCGACAGGATGAATTGGCTTCCGGGCTTCAAAGAGCTCTCAATGAGGCACTATCCTCCGGCGCCAAGTTCGATCCCGGAGAGGACGACGGGCATTGATGTGTACCGGCGTGATACACCATGACATTTTGTTAAATGGAAATATATGAAACGAATACTCCTGATACTTAGTGCAGTGCTGATAGTATGCGGTATCATGTCGGCTCAACAGGTCTATAACCCTAACGAGTGCAAGACTTTGTATACAAAGATCAAGAAGCATAAGGACAAGACCGCGGCCGATGATGCGGCTATAATCTCTAATGCACGAGGATTGACCGCATTCTTAGACTACAAAGTCGGAGAGATGCTGCAAGCCGACCCCGAAAAGTACGAACAAATGTTCCTTGAAGTAGCTGCAACAGACGAGTTTAAGTATTTGAACACCTTTATCTCGTATTTGCGCAGCCGCAACCGACTGGGTCGCCTCCACGACACCAATGTGGCTGCCTACAAGGAGTTAATGGCCGAATATGACAAGATGCAGGAGCGCGCCAAGCCGATTTCGAAGGCATTGAGTTAGGCCGAATTCTGATTGTAATAAGATAGCGATAGCCGCCACCCGAATGACCTGGAATGGCGGCTATCGTTGTCTTATTCAAGTCTTTTGTCTCGGCTGTTTGCCGACTTTGCGTGATGTCTTTCAGGTATTGACAACGATGCTTTATCGGTCTTCGTTGGCCGAATGTGGGAATGACTTGCCCTTGCTTTCCCACTTGGAGCGCAGCGATTTCATCTTGCTCTGCCATTCCTCTTTTTCGGAGATTGAGGCATGGCGGTTTCCGGCAAAATAAGCCGCCAACATCGAGTCGTAGCTTGCATATACGCGCTTGTCGGAGTTGTATGAGTGCTGTTCCGACATATTGTACGTATTGCCTTTGGAGGAGGCGCGAGACGAGGAGGATGCCGAAGAGGAAGCGCTGTCAGACGAGTCTGAAGCATTACCATCGGCACTTCCGAGCGCACTCATAGCATTATTTAGTGCTCCCACTATCGAATTGGATATGGCGTTGACACGGTTTTCCCATTCGAGTTTGGCTGCATCGTCTGCGAGGTCGTTTTCGAGTTTGGCTGCTAATTCGCCTCTTTGTTTCAACCTGTCAACTATATAATTATAAAAATCACTGCCTTCGAGACCCGAAACCTTGCAAACTTGGACTATGTCGATAAGTCCGTTTATAAAATGGTCGTTTCTTCTCTTTTCGGATGCGTCTATCTCGTATTGTGATTGCGCGTCATAGTTCTGATACCACGCACGGCTCACCAATTCGGGCGCGTCTTCTTGGAGCTTCTTTAACATTGTGTAGACATTGTATGGATTATACTTAGGAATGTCCTGCCCAATGGCTCCGAAGATTGATTCTTCAACCCAGACGACCCCTAACTCGTTTACTTTGCCTTTTTGTCCGTATATCTCGATGGATGTAGAGGCTATCTCCGGGTTAGGCCATCTGGGTTTCGCAAAGTCTTTATAGCTAAGGTCTCCTTTATCATCTTTTTCAATCATTGCGGCGACAGACTCGTCTTTTTTTGCTCGCTTTACCAATTCTTTGTAAGGCTTTCCTATTAAATTCTTTAAAACTTTATCTTCAACGGAGGACTTGATGCGCCCGTTTTCGAGTAGTTCGGCAGGGAAATTGTCTACGACAACAGCGTTGTAGTAGGTTACAATCTGCCATTGTCCATTCTTCTTTACGGGGAAAACATGGGGGTAAACATTGTTTTTCCCCCACTTGTATTCTAATACGTAAGGATTCCAGTATGGCTGTGCGATAGAGTCATACTCTAATGGTAAAACTTCATTGCCTAATGGTGATAAGAGCCCTTGCTTGCCATTTAGCGTAACATTTGCGAAGGTTTTATCGCTCCTTATCGCGTCTACTACCTTGATGTTATCATATATGGGCGGAGTTATGATGTCGTAGGTTGATACTAATCCCCATTTGTGGGCTTCGGCATCTCTGTATGCAAATAAGGCCACTTTATTAACTCCTTTCAACTCAGTGTATTGGGGGATTATCACAGTCTCGTCTTGATATTTGACTCCATACAATCCGGTTTTTTCGTCTTGGTAAGCGTAATAAGAGTATTCATCGGAAGACGTTGGCGCCGGAGACGGTGCATTACGTGCTTCGGCATTTGATGATGAAATCAGTATCGTCGCAACGGCAATAGATGCTAAGGTAGTGTGTATGTATGTGGGATTCATAAGATTATGAAGATTTTAGCAGTTGATAAAACTTGCTTTATTCCCGATGGGCGAGTACAGTGGCGGCGCGGGTGTCGCACGAGCGAGCGGTAAGGGTGTCAATGACGGTGTAGTCCGGGCGGTTGTCCACGGACTGCGGGTCGGTGACGACGTATGCGCCTTGCGGCACTGCCTCGATGTCTGTGGCATGGTTCATCCGGTCGTCAAGATAATAGTTGATAGTGTAATATCGCAGTAGCGAGTCGCCGGTGATGACGCCGTACAGTGGGGCGTCTTTCGGCACCTGCCGGGCAACGGCTTCGGCGGCGGGACGGTCGCTTTTGGGGTTAAGCAACATCGGCGCGAAGGTCGAGGCGTAGCTCATAAACAGTAAGTATGCAATGACGATTGCTCCGGCGGCGGCGTTGGCTTCGCGACTTCGCGTGACAAGCCACCATACCCCGGCGAAAACAGGCAAAAATGTCATAATGTATTGCCACCATGCCGGAGTATATAAGCGAAGATGTCCTAACGACATGTGAGAGAGCATAGTCAATGCAATGGGCGCGATGATGGCGAGCAGGGCAAGCACTCGTGTGAATATGCGCATAAACTTAGCGGTGCGGCATTGCGCAAACAGCCAAGCAAGTCCCATAGCCATAAACGGGTACATCGGCAGTAGGTAGACGCTGCGTTTGCTTGACGGGATACAATAGAATATGAGGACTGTCAGAGCGACGGTCCACGCCATTTTCGAAAGGCCTGACTTGCTGTTGCGGTTGTGCCATGTCGTGGCAATGGCCGTGCGCACGCGGCGCAGGCATAGGGCCATAAGTGCCGGGATGGTCCACGGCAGCATGCCCCATAGCAGGGTTACGAAGTTGTACCACCACGGATTGATATGGCTGTCGTAAGACATTGTGCCGGTGAGTCGTCCGATGTTTTCTTCCAGGGCAAGGCGCACAAATTCGTCGCCTCCACGCAGGTATGCGGCGTAATACCACAACGCAGGCAGCAGCAGTGAGGCCGCCAGCAGCCCCAGCATTATGGCGGCAGTACGCAAGATATTGTCGCGGCACAGCAGGCGGTATATCCCCATAGCCAATAACGGCAACAGTGCACCCACCGGTCCTTTGGCAAGCACGCCGCCGCTGAGCAGCAGCACTGCCGCCACAACGTACCACAGCCTTCGGCGCCTTTCGGCCTCATACATCAGAAAAATACTATAGCAGGCACCCACGATGCAGGCTGTCAGCACCATGTCCACCCGGCAGGCTATGGCGGCGCGGAAGAATTCGAAAGACGTCAGCGTCAGGCCGAAGGCCATCAACGCCCGGTCGCGGCCTATGCGCGGAGCCATGACTTTCCAACCGAATATCACGAGAAATATTGCGCTCAGCGCTGACGGCAGGCGGGCGGTCCAGGTGCTGACGACTCCTCCGTTAAATATTTCGGAGAATACGGCTATGAGCCAGGCCAGCAACGGGGGCTTGTATGGGATGTCGCCGCCGCAAGACGTCGGCAGTATCCAGTCGCCGCTGTTGAGCATCGATACGGCCACTATAGCTTCGCGAGGCTCGCCCTTGCTGTTGAACCATGGTAGCCCGAGCCACGGAAGCAGCAGCGCTACGGCTATGATTGTCAGTATGATGGTGTTGCGTTTCATGTCGAGTGTCTATGGCGGTTATGCTTGTCTATGTGTTGCGGTTGATGTCATGTCCGTTAGGCCGTTTATTCGTCAGTGCCGATGTTTACGGAGATGCTTACGCCTATGCTCCACGGATTTGCCTTCTGATAGAAGGCGTGTCCTATGCTGACGAAGTAAAAGGTGTTGTAGCGCGTGTCCGTGATGTTCTCGGCAAAGAGGCGCAGGCTGCCAAGGCGGTGTTGCAGGGTCACGGAGGCATCGAGCGAGGCATAAAACGGCTGTTCCATGGTGTTGGCGTCGTCCCAATATATGCGTCCGGCGGCGTGCACGGCGACATCTACCAAGGGGGTGACTCCGGCAAAAGTCCATGGCAGGACGTAGCGTGCTCCGCCAAAGAGGGTGTGCCGCGGGGCGTAGGGCAGTTTCTTACCTTCCATATCGGCTATGCCGTTATGGTATTTGGTGAAGCGGGCATCCGTGTATCCGTACGAAGCGCGCAGCGCCAATGCCTGAGTGGGACGGAAGGCAACCGAGGCCTCGAGGCCGATACTGCGCGTACGTCCGGCGTTGGTCATGGCACGTCCCGTGGTGTTGCCGTGCGGAAATATGGTGAGCTGCTGGTCGCGACACGCCATCCAGTATCCGAGAACCTCGGCACTGAGGCTTTTGTCGCTACTCTCGAACCCTGTTCCGACTTCGTAGGTCCAATTGCGCTCGGGACGGTAGGTGAGCATGGCATCAATGTCATATTCGGCTTGCATACCCATTTGCTCCATCATTTGCTGTTGGAGTATGTCGCTGAACATCTGTGTGTTGTAGCCTCCGGCTTTGTATCCGCGTGCCACCGAGCCAAAGACGCGCCAGCGACTGTCCGGGGCGTAATTGATAAATACTTGCGGCAGCAACTCGTTGAAAGTCTGATGCAATGAGCCTTGGTTGTCTATCTTTATAGGGCGCGTTTGCAGCGGAATTTGTACCCCGGTAGGCAGTGAGCGATACATGGTCACGGATGTATTGACCGCACCGACGTAGTCCATGCTGACTCGTTCGATGTCCCATCGCAGTCCGCCGCGCAGTGTCCACCGGCCGAGGTGCACGGTGCTCGTATGGTATATGGCGAAGCCTCCGTCTGTGGTGTCAAAATTGCTATTCAGCAGCATTTGTTGTTCGTCCCAGCGTAGTTGCATGCCCGGTGGCAGCGATTTGTTGACGTTGTCTAATATCAGCCGGTCGATGCCGTCCTGCTTGAAGACTACCGGTGCGTCCGTGTGTGTCTTCTTCGCAAATCCAAAGGCTCCGAGCAGCCAGTCGTAGGACTTGCGTGTGCCTTTGGCAAAAATATCCTGGGTGAAAGCCCATTCGTGCCGTTTTTGGCGCAGTGTGAAGTAGTCGGCTCGAGTGAAATCCTGGTCCATGACCATGTCATCGTTCAGATACTGCACCGAGGTCTGCGATGTGGCTACCATGCGGTTGCCGGTGAAAGACACCGACAGGCCGTCTGCAAAGCTGTTGCGTCGGTACGATGCGGGGTCGTTGTAGTCGATGCGCCCTGTGGCAGCCGCAGCATAGGGGTAGCCGTGCTGCTTGACATATCCGTAGGTTGCGGTGTTGGCGAGACTCCAACGGCCACCGGGGTGCCAAGATGTTTTCCATCCGGCGTTGGCTTGGCGCTCGCGTCCACAGTGGCTGTCATCGTATTCGTTGCGGTAAAAACCGTCGGTGGTCGAGCCGTAAGCAGTCACCGAGGTGGCCACTTTCTCGCCAAGGCGCCCGTACCATCCGGCGTTGAGTCGTGCGGTGTTGGCGCGAGCGTAAGAAGCCCCTAAACGCCATCCTCGGCGGCTCCACGGCGAGCAAGTGTAGATGTTTACCTGCCCGCCTATGGCGTTGCGCCCGCTCAGTACCGAGCGCGTACCGCGCAGCACCTCTATGCGGTCGATGTCCGGCATGTCGAAGTCATAATTATCTTTGTTGAGATAGGGGATGCCGTCTACATTGAGGCTTATTACCGGCTGGTCTATACGAGCGCCCATGCCACGGACGTATATCGAGGAGGTCATGCGCGACCCGTAGTCCGGGATAAAAAAGTTGGGGGCGACATCGCTGATGCCGCGCATGGATGTTATGCCGAGAGCCTTGACAGCCTCGGCGTCAAGGCGCGTGGCCGGTTCGATTTGGCTGTTGGGTAATTGCTTGACCCCAACTACTTCGACATCGCGCAGATATCCAACCACGGGATTGGACACGCTGTCGGAGGCGTTTTCGGCCGAAGTGGCGGTCGTGACCGCCGTGGCATTGATAGTGCCGGCCATCACGGCGGCAACGATTAGAGTATACTGTGTGCTAAAAGTCATTTGTAGTCAAATATGTTGGCTTATTCGAGTGCAAAGGTACGATTTTTGCGTCATATAGCTTCTATGTACGCACATCCAAAATATAGGGTATTTGATAAACGCATGCGACGCATGCGGCCGGGCGACATTCACGTCGTCCGGCCGCAGATAGATGTATGCCGAATTCTACTGATGGGTAAGGTGTACGTCCAGTTGGGGGAAGGGGAAGTGTACTCCGGCATTGGGTAGTTCGGAGTAAAGACGCTCGTACATATCGTAATACAGGGACCAATAATGCTCGCTGCGCACCCATGCGCGTGCTTTGAGCGTCACCGAGGAGGCGTCGAGGCCTTCGACTGTTACTGAGGGCGAGCGGTCTACGCGAGCGGTGCCCAGTGCCTCGGTGGGTGTCGGGATGTCTTTGCTTATCTGTTCGACATGTTGGCGCACGCGGCGGTGAAACATGCGCCATAGGCGTCCGTGCGGCTTTTCTTCTTTGACGGTCTCGCTTTCGGTCTGAGTCTCGGCGATAGCCTGTTGCTGTGCTTCGTAGCGTGCACGGTCGTCTTCGACGTACTTGGCGACTATGCGGTCGTCCGAGGCAAAGATTGACAGTATTGCTCGGCGGGCATTGGCCACGTTGTCGCCGTATGCGATGGATACGGTCCATTCGACGCGACGGTAGTCCTGACGCGACCAGTTGTTGATGCTGCCGGTGGATAGTCCGCCGTTGGGGATGATGATGGTCTTGTTGTCGTAAGTGCAGATGATGGTATGGAATATCTGGATTTCGCGCACATATCCGGCGAAGCCTTGGGCTTCGATATAGTCGCCAACCTTGTATGGCTTCAGCAACAGTATGAGGACACCGCCGGCAAAGTTTTGGAGTGTGCCGCTCAGTGCCATGCCGATTGCGACGCCGGCCGAGGCAAAGAGCGCGATAAAGGACGAGGTCTCGATGCCGAGGATGCCGATTACGATGACGATGAGTAGGAAGTAGAGCACGATTTTGATCATGCTCAGGATAAATGTGGCCAGTGATCTATCGACTTTGCGCCGCGTCATCACCGCCGATACTACGCGGTATATGCGCTTGATGATGAGCTTGCCTATATAGAACACTATAAGGGCTGTCACCAAGTCGATGGTGAAGTGCACGGCCGAGGTCACCAGGTTGTTGATTAGATCGTCAAAGGGCAGCGACTGTACTTGCTTTATTTCCTCTTTGATGGAGGGGATGCTGTCGGGCAGCAAGTTGATGGGCGTTTGCAATAGTGGAAACATGGTTTGTGTCTATCTGTGGTTGTTGTGGCGTGGTGGCTCAAATCCCCCGACTGTCATGCCGTGGCCGGGTCGTGTCAGTCTTTGGTGCTGAAAGCGTGCTGCGATACATCGGAGTACCACGTCAGGGTGTTGTAATTTTTGACGGACGCTGCAGCGGCGTTCTCGGGCGGATAAGTGGACAATCCGCAATGGTACTCGAGGCTGATGCGGTTCCACAGCCTCGGGGTGGCTGCGGCGTATATCACGGCGCGGTTCAGGGCTGCGTCCAGCGCCGCTTTCAGCTGCGTGCCTTGTCCCTCGGGCCGGGCAACGTCTTCGGCGATGTATTGGCACAGGCCGTCATAGTAGTGTCCCAAGTCGTAAAACCAGCATCGGCTTCCGACCATGAAAGGCTGCTGTCTGAATCCGTCCGGCAACTTGCCTTTGCCCGTGACGAGGATGTCGCGGCAGGCGGCGGCCACGTCGTCAAGTGCCGCTGTGGACACTACGCTGATGGTGCATGTACGGTCTTTGGGTGTGGTCATGTCGTTGTAATAGTTAAAAGTATTGGTGGCGGCGCGAACCAAGCCCCCATCGGCATATTCGAACAGGCAGGGAATGTTTTTCTCGTATGGCATCCCGGTTAGCAGCAGTTCGGTGGCGCTGCCTATAATATAAGGGGCGGTGTTGCGCAGCTCGTACACCACTTCTACGGAGGCCATAAAGCAGCAGTCGAAGTAGATGTACGCCCATGTACCGACTTGTTCGAGCACGCGGCGCAGTGTGGTGATGTTCATCACGCGTCCGCGGTCTTCGCCCCATGCCGTGGGTTGGAATTCGTGATTATTGTCCTCTATGCCTGTTTGAAGCCATCCGTTGCCGTGGCTCCAAAGTACCAGACCGTAAGAACGTGCCGGGGCGAGGGTACGTGCATCTTTGAGCACGTTTATCATGCGCTCGGAATGTACCGAGCTGAGCCCGTCCGAGGCGTAGTCGCGCAAGGGCTTGGGGCCTTCGGCGGTCATGCGGTACAACTTGGCGTTGCCGTCGATGTCGCCGCGGTACACCAGCACCTGGCCGTGCAAGGTGTTGTTTGCAACGGCTTCCTGCATCTCGATAAGGTCTTGCCGATCGTAGCCCCCCGAGCCGAGACTGTTGCACGCCGCCATATATACGATGACGGTATGCTCATTAGTCGGACCTTCGGGCTCGTCTTTTGACGACCCGCAGGAGACGGTGGCGACTGCCACGGCGATAGTGGCTGCGATGCCTGCCAGGCGTTTTAAGTCTTGTATACTTTTCATGATGCGTGTACTTAGCTTCATATTATGGTGATATGACTTGTTTGTAGGAGTTAATCTGTCTGATGGTATTCATTCCGTAGCTTTTGGATGATGCGTAGTGCGTAGGGTCGTCCGGCGTCTATGAGCGCCGGATCGTGTGCATCACTGTTGACTACCACGGGCACACCGTCGGCAATTATGCGCGGCATCCATCTTTCGTCAGGGAATAGGCGTCCAAGGCGTGCCAATGCCTTGGTATTGACTTCGACTGTGATGCCAGAGGCGGCGACCTCGTGCAGAAAGGCGCCTATGGTGTCCAAATACCATCCGTGCTGCACCAAGTCCGGGTCGAAGACCACACCGTTTTGTTCTACCTTGTCCAAGTGTCCGAGGATGTCCAATCCTCCGTGGGCCAGCATCTCGGCGCTGTGGTCGTAGAAGGTGCGTGCCACGTACTCGATGTCATTGCCGAAGTGCGTGTGCATGTTGCGCATAAAGCGCTCGGGACTGCCGTCTATATCGATGTACAGGCTGCGATCGTCTTTGGCCGGGATGAAGTGTACCGAGCCTATGACGTAGTCCAGTCCCAAGTCGCGGAAATACCGGGACGAGGGGCCCCATTGTGTGCCGAGGTAGTCCACTTCCATAGAGCGGTAGGTGTGCATTTGCGGCCAACGCCGTTGTGCCGCCTCCACTTCGGCAAAATATGCCGGGACATCTTCAGCCTTCATATTGCAGGGCGAGTCGATAGGCACGGGCGAATGGGGGCTGTATCCGTAATGGTGCATTTCGGCCTTGGCTGCCGCCTCGGCAAAGGCTGCAATGTCGGCATGTCCGTCGCAGAATTGGGTGTGCGAGTGGAAGTTGTAAGCGGTGTCTGTGCCTATGATGGATCGAAAGTCTTTCATCAGTCATAAATGGCCGTCAGGCCTTTGGAATCATCGGACCTTGTTTGTCTTCAGTCTTTGAACATGGTGTTGTGGCGGCGAAAGCGCACCAGCCACCGGGCAAAAATCAGAGCCGGTATTGTGGCCGTGGCTACGCCGATGACCGTGGCCACTGTCCAATCAAGGCCGAAGCCCTCGGGACGGCGTGCAAACAGTAGGTAAGACACGCTTACAGCGGTCATGAACATGGCCGGCAGCATAGTGATTATGAAGGCCTTGCCGCGACGTGCCAGATAAACCGTGCACGCCCATAATGTGAAGACGGCCAGTGTCTGGTTGCTCCATGCAAAGTATCTCCACAGCACATTGAAGTCTATCATCATCACTACAAAGCATGCGGCGAAAACAGGCACACTTGCCACCAGTCTGTGCCACAGCTTTTTTTGTGTAAAGGAGAACATGTCGGCGGCGGTCAGGCGTGCCGAGCGAAGAGCGGTGTCTCCCGTGGTGATGGGTGCGGCTATGACGCCCAGCAGCGCAAGAATGCCGCCGACGGTGCCCAGCCATGAGATGCTGACGTCCTGCACCAATGCGCCGGCGTAGTTGTTGTGCGCGGCCATGTATTCGCCCAATTGCGAGTATCCGCCGGTGAACGCAATGGCTGCCGCCGCCCAAATCAGCGCCACAAGGCCTTCGGCGACCATGGCACCATAGAATATAGGACGGGCAAGGCGTTCGTTGGTCAGACATCGCGTCATCATAGGCGACTGAGTGGCGTGGAAGCCGGATATGGCGCCGCAGGCTATGGAGACAAACATCATAGGGAACACCGGGTTGTCGCCGTTGCGTGAGGCAAGGCCGTCGGCAAAACCGTCCGGAATGGTGACATCACCGAACAACATGTAACCCATTAAGCCTGCGGCCATGAACAGCAGTGCCGCGCCAAACACCGGATAGATGTTGCCGATAAGTTTGTCTATGGGCAGTAGTGTGGCCAAGATATAGTAGCCGAATATTAGAGCTATCCATATAGTGCTGTCCCATTTTGTCATCCCGGAAAGGAGGTCGGCGGGCGTGACTACGAAAACTGCGGCCACCAAAATCAGCAACACCACCGAGAATATACGTATGACGTTCTTTATGGATGTCCCCAACTGGCTGCCTACGATTTCGGGCAACGATTTGCCGCCCATGCGCAGCGACATCATTGCCGAGACAAAGTCGTGTACGCCGCCGGCGAAAATTGTTCCGAAGACAATCCACAGAAAGGCTGCCGGCCCGAACATCACGCCCATGATGGCGCCGAAAATCGGGCCAAGACCCGCAATGTTCAGAAATTGAATCAGGAATACCCTCCATGCCGGCATCGGCACATAGTCCACGCCGTCCTTGAGGGCGTGTGCCGGGGTAAGGCGCTTGGGGTCTATGCCGAACACTTTTTCGACCAAGGCTCCGTAGACAATGTATCCACCGACAAGCACTGCCAGTGCTACAAGAAAAGCTGTCATAATGATAATATCTTCATTGATGGTGATATATGGCGTAATGACGCTTGATGACGCACTCCGGAGGGTGCGTTCACAAGTACCATAGCCTAAACCCTGCCGTCTCGTCTATGGGGCGAAACGGCCGTTGATTCTCCACAAAATTACAAAAAATTTCGGCATCTGAATATATTGCGTTTTCAAAAAATAAAAGATGTAGTAGCGGCTTGTCGAAAAGGCGAGGGTGTCTCAATAGACGAGACTATGTCGCGCGTCATTGTATGACGCCTTATAGTATGTTATGTGTGGTGCGTTTTGTGTCATCGAAGCCTTTTTAAAATTTTTTGGCCACAAAAAGCATCCGAAGTTATTGTCCGTCGCAAAAAAAAGAGTACATTTGCAGACCCCAAATCGGACGAAACGTAATTATTCACAACAAAACACAACATTAAACCACTATGGCTTACGTAATTACAGACATCTGCGTGGCTTGCGGCACATGTCAGCCCGTATGCCCCGTTGAAGCTATCAGCGAGGGTGATATCTATCACATCGATCCCGACACCTGCATCGAATGCGGCAGCTGTGCCGAGGTATGCCCCACCGGAGCTATCAATCCCCCGGCATAAGTTTCGCTTACGCCATAAAAAAACGGTGCGCGTCTCCGCAAAGGAGGTCGCGCACCGTTTTTTTTGTGTTGATTCGGGTGCTTGTTTATTGAAATCGGACGCTTGTGTGTCCGTATCGGCGTTTACTGCATGCCGCTGACGGTTACGCTGCGGTCAATCTTGGACACGAGACCTTGCAGGACTTTGCCCGGGCCGAGTTCTACGAATTCGGTTGCTCCGTCTGCAATCATATTGCGCACGCTCTGGGTCCAGCGCACCGGGGCGGTGAGCTGAGCTACGAGGTTGGCTTTGATTTCGGTCGGGTCGGTATGAGGCTTGGCGTCTACATTCTGGTATACCGGGCAGCGAGGAACGCTGAAAGTCGTGGCGTCAATGGCAGCTGCGAGTTTGGCGCGTGCCGGTTCCATGCAGGGTGAATGGAAGCCTCCGCCGACTTTAAGTTTGAGAGCACGTTTGGCTCCGGCTTCGAGGGCCTTGGCGCAGGCGGCGTCTATGGCTTCGTTTTCGCCGGAGATTACGATTTGTCCGGGGCAGTTGTAGTTGGCACAAACCACTATGCCTTCGACTTCTTTGCAGATGTTTTCGACAGTCTCATCGGGCAGTGCGAGGATGGCTGCCATGGTCGAGGGGTTGAGCTCGCAGGCTTCCTGCATTGCGTGAGCGCGAGCGGCCACGAGGCGCAGTCCGTCTTCGAAGCGCATTGCTCCGGCGGCCACGAGTGCTGAAAATTCGCCAAGCGAGTGGCCGGCGACCATATCGGGACGGAAGTCTTCGCCCAATGCGAGGGCAAGGCTTACGCTGTGTATAAAGATAGCAGGTTGGGTGACTGCGGTTTGGCGAAGGTCTTCATCTGTGCCGCTAAACATCAAGTCGGTGATGCGAAATCCCAAAATTTCGTTGGCGCGCTCCATGGTTTCGCGCACCTGCGCATTATTGTCGTATAGGTCCTTGCCCATACCTACAAATTGCGCCCCCTGTCCGGGGAATACGTATGCTTTCATTCTGAAGTTATTGGTTTGTAAATTACTCTTTTTGCCTTGTCTTTGGTTTTTTGGAGCTGCAAAGTTAGTCATTTTTCGGAAAATATGACTAACTTTGGCGCTACAACGTGACGGACCTCCGGGTAGTGTCGCTATTCTTAACATTTATAAATCCAGATGATATGCTTACTACGATACCTCTTTTCCTCGGCATGCGCGGTGCCCAATTGATATTTATAATCGTTGTTATTCTGCTTATTTTCGGCGCAGCACGTCTTCCTAAGATTATGCGGAATATGGGGCGTGGCGTCCATCAGTTCAAGCAGGGTCTTGAGGATGCCAAAGAGGAAATTAACAAGCCGATACGTCGCGCTGATGATCGCCGCGATGATGACCGTTATCGAGATGACAGAGCCGATGACCGCCGTGACGACCGCTACGACGACCGTGACCGCCGCGATGATGACCGTTATCGAGATGACAGAGCCGATGATCGCCGTGATGATCGTTACGACGACCGTGACCGCCGCGATGATGACCGCCGTGATGGCCGCTATCGCGACCGTTACACGGATAAAGACTGAACGAAACGTTGCTCGAAGTGTCCGAACGCGAAAGTGCCGACATGCGGGAACGTCGTAGCGGCGAGATGTCTTTTTGGAAGCATTTGGCCGAACTGCGTGGTGTGCTTGTGCGCATATTTGCCGTTTTGCTTGTGCTGGTGATTGTGCTTTTCTGCTGTATGCGGTGGATTTTCGAGCACGTCATCACAGCGCCGTGTTCGCAGGATTTCGTGACTTACAGGCTATTCGGGTTTATCAGCGGTGACGGTGACTGGTTGCCTGACCTCGGTAGCACCGGATTTCATGTCGACTTGATCAGTATCAACCTTCCCAGCCAGTTTATGACACAGATGAGCGCCTCGTTGTGGCTGGCGTTCATAATAGGCTTTCCGATAGTCATATATCTCCTGTGGACTTTTGTGCGCCCGGGGTTGTATGAGCGCGAACGGCGTGGTGCTCGTCGTGCTTTTTTGTGGGGCAACGCCATGTTTTATGCCGGATGCGCCGTGGGGTATTTTATAGTTTTTCCGTTAGCTCTTCGTTTTTTGTCCCAATACAGTCTGTCGGATCGTATAACCAATACCATCACGCTCGACTCCTATATGGACACCTTCTACTTGCTCACCTTGGCCATGGGTGTGCTTTTCGAGCTGCCGTTGTTGGCGTGGATGCTGGGGCGTATGGGCATACTCAAGCGAGGCTTTTTCAGCCGCTCGCGCCGCTATGCCATAGTGGTCATTCTTGTAATCAGTGCCATCATTACCCCCACCAGCGACTTGTTTACGCTGATGATAGTATTTCTGCCCGTCTATGCACTTTGGGAAGCCAGTGCGATGCTCGTACCCAAGGGTGACAACATCGACAGTCGGCGTGGCGACGAGATTGTCGAACATTGTGGCGATAACGCAAATCGGGATGATGCGTAGGCCTGTCGGGATGGTCGGCCTTTCGGATAAAATAAACAAAAAATGTTGAGTGCCGCAAAAACAGGCGCGAAAGTGGCTCTTAGTCGGTTTTTGGTGAAAAAATCAAAAAAAACGTAAGGCACTTGTTGCTCGAATCAATAATAATTATTAACTTTGCAGTTGTATAGGCGTGCTATGCACTACTATATATGAATACTTGTGTGTGCAAGTTTTCGTGCGACTGAACCTACGATGAACCTGGCCTTGTATCTTCAAATCTAAGTCATGTACATCACCCTCTACCGTGTTTGCCGCTCGTAATGGTGGCAATGACATCCGTTTGTGTGGAAAACACCGCGCGAGGTCCCGAGGCGTTCGCGCGACAGACCATGAGACAGACCGGTGTCACCGAAAAAACATTCAATTCACATATATCACCTAATAACCTAATTACCCAAACTTAACCAGTATGAAAACCAAGCTTATCTTGGCGGCTATGATTCTTGGCTCGGCTACGATGTATGCAGCCGGACTTAAGACAGGCCAAATCAGCAATGTCACCAAAGTGACTGCTGACCGTTCCATGCGCTACGAAAGTCCCGTATGGTCTCCCGACGGCGCCATGATAGCCTTCACCGGTGAAGGCTATGACGGCCTCTACGTCATGCAGGCTAACGGCAAAAACGTTAAAAAAGTTTCGGCAGACACCGGCGTAGGCTACGGCTTCCGTTGGAGTGCCGACAGCCGCGAAGTCTTAGTTCGCGACACCCGTTGGCTTACAGAAGTCGACGGTTCGAGCAAGCGTGTACACGCCGCTTGGGCCATCGAAGTATCCAATGGTACCAAGGTGCGCATGTCGCAGGACCTCGAGCTGATGTCCCCGGCTGCATGGAGCTACACCCCCTCCGGAAAGAAGAGTGTCATCTGCGAGGCTAAGGCTGTTGCCAACCGCCTTCCCGCAGTGCCCATGCAGGCCATGACCATGGCCAAGCAGGTCCAGACGCTCGACCCCATGCCCGAAGTGTCATTTGTAGAGGATTACGAAAACCTCTATGTTCTGACAGCTGACGGCAACAAGCGTCTGCTCAACCGCGGCGCCTCCTTCAACGCACAGCTCTCGCCCGATGGCAAGAAAGTCGTGTTCAATGAAATGGACAATATTGTTGTCATCAATATCGATGGCACGGGCAAACGTGTTCTCGGCATCGGCTTCCGTCCCCAATGGGTAGGCAACAGCCAGATTGTGTACGAGCGCACCACCGATAACGGTCACAGCTACCTCACCGGCGAGCTCTACATTCTCAATATCAACGGTGGCGCCGAGAAAGCCCTCACCAATTCGCGCGACCGCATCGAGATGTATCCCTCCATCTCCCCCGACGGGAACAAGATTGCTTTTGTGTCTAACACCGACGGTCAGATTTACGTCGCCGATCTCAAATAACACACTGCCATGAAGAAAATATCTACACTTCTCGCGATACTTGCCATGGCAATGATCGCGCCTTTCAGCGCCAATGCCGGCTGGAACAGTTATAGAGTCATGCTTGATCCCGGCCACGGCGGCAGCGACCCCGGAGCATCCGGCCCCAGCGCACCCCACGAAGGCGAACTCGCACTGCGATGCGCCAACAGCGTTGAGTCTTGGCTTAAAAGTCAAGGCTGTCAAGTAAAAAAGACGCGTTCCTCCAACGTCTACGTGTCCTTGTCGGCACGCCGTTCGGCGTCTGTAAGCTACGACCCCTATATCTTCTGCTCAATCCACCTCAATGCCTTCAATGGCAGCGCACACGGCACGGAAACTTGGTATTATTGGTCCGGAGGCAACTCTCGCAACCTCGCCAATAAGGTGCAGACAACACTTGTACAGCAACTCGGACGTACCAACCGCGGCGTCAAGCAAAACGGCTGGACTGTGATTACCGGTAGCGCCAACGTGCCGGCCATCCTCACCGAGGCGCTCTTTGTGGACAACCGCACCGAATGGGATATGATTAATCAGACCAACAAGTCCGGTTTCAAGGCTTGGGTCAACGGCCACCTCTATGGCTTCTATGACTTTGGTAAAGGCGTTCAAGGTATGAACATTAGCCCCGACCCACGCGGCGGTGGCGGCTCCACTCCCACTCCCCAGCCACAGCCCACCAATCCTACGCTGACCGTTTCGACTACCAGCCTGCACTTCACCTGCTCTGTAGGTGAGAAGCCGACTCTGTCGTTTACGGTTAAGGGCGAAAACCTTTCGAGCAACATTAAAGTCGGCTCCAGAACTCCCGGTCGCTTCTCCACTAATGTTTCCGAACTTCCCAAAACAGGCGGAACGGTGACTGTTACATTTGCCAATGCCGACAAAGTTGGTTCTTATGGCGAAGGTGGTACAGCCAATAACTATAAGTTCTTTATTGCAGTGACTAACGGCAGCCTCCGTAAAGAGGTCATCATTACAGCCGAGGTCAAGGCTCCGCCGCTGAGTCTCTCCGAAGGTTGGAATCTTTCCGAAAAGAGTGGCAAGAAGTCCTCGAAGGGCTATGACGCTTCGGTGATTCGCAATTTCTGCTACAACGACGGCAAGCTCTATTGCGTATACAACCACAGTGATATCAAGGTTATCGATGCACAGACCGGCACAGACCTCGGCAACCTCAACAAGGGCGAAGTCGTAACCGGCGGTACGCTGACACTCTGCGACGTCAAGGCTATCAACGGACATATCCTTGCCTGCAACCTTGCAGCATCCGGGCAGAAACTCCGCATTTACGAATGGTCTAAGGACAACGCTCTGCCCAAGCTGGTACTTGAGACCGGAGACTTCCAGGGCGCAAGCCGTCTGGGCGACTGTATGGAAATCGTAGGCACATATCCTACCGATTACTGGATTGCCTTTGGTAACGAAAACGGACAGACCCGTATCATCGAGTACCATATGCAGAACAACAACTGCGTATTGGCAAAGAACACTCCCGTATATCGTGAGGACGGAAAAACTAACCTGTCGACCCAGGCAACCGTCCGTGCATATCCGATGGGCGGCAACTGGTGGATCGATGGTAAAGACAGCTATCCTACCTATGTAGTTCAGAGAGATGGCAAGGCTTGCCGTCAGACCTTCGTTGACACCGGCGAAAGCTGGGGTTCGTGCCACCACGAATTCTACTGGGGCGGCCAGAAGTATTCGGCCAACCTCGTGTTCAACGGCAAGGAATACTTACCGGGTACCCAAACAATGGATCCTGAAAAGAACTACAAGGGCGCACGTATGCGTCTGATTCAAGACCTCAAGGGTGACTTCACCCGTATCCAGCAGGTAGGTGACTTCCCGCGCAACGGCCTCGGCGACACCAGCCGCAACACCAACGCCACTGGCGATATCATCGTACGTACCGATGGAAATAATTGGCTTGAAGCATGGGTACTCTCCACCACGCACGGTATGGCTTACTACAAGCATGGTACGCCTCCCAAGACCGAAGGCCAACCTATCCAAAGCACCGAACCCATGCTTTCCGTAGACAAGAGCTCTTTGAGCTTCAGCGCTAAGCAAGGCCAGACAGACGTACAGGAACTCACCGTCAGTGGTTCCAACCTCAAGGGCGCCATCACCGCAACGCTCAGCGGTGCCAACGCCAACATGTTCAGCCTCTCGGCTCCCTCGCTCGGTACCCCCGGCAAGCTTTCGGTATCTTACAAGCCCACGGCAGAGGGAACGCACAAGGCCACGCTGACTCTTTCGAGCCAAGGCGCAGCCAATGTCACCGTTGCACTGACCGGTACCGGCGAAGCCACCATCGTTGTTAAGGAAGACATCGCTTCCAATACAGACAGAATGCATACCAAGTGGATTTACTCCACCAACAAGAACAACACCCCGAGCTGGACAACGTTTGACGCCGGTCAGTCAGCTAACCGTGATATCGCGCTTATTGGCAGCCAACTCTATGTCCTCAATAGCAAGAACTGGGGAACACCTGCTGTGAATATCCTCAATGCTGAAGATGCATCATACAAGGGCACGCTCTCTATGGAAGGTCTCGCCAGCGCAACCGGTAAACTCGGCGGTCTCGCCGTAGCCGATGGCAAACTCATCGCCTCCAACATCGTAACAGCCGCCCAAAACCTCCGCGTATACATTTGGGACAACGATGCAGCCGCACCTCGTGTACTGGTGCAGAAAGATGCAGCCGGTATCATCACCGGTGGATCCATAGCATTCAGCGGTACGCTCAACAACGGCCGTGTATGGCTCACCAAAGAAGGTGCCAATGAGATTGTATACTTCGAGATCAAGAATGGTAGCTGCGATAACAATATCCATACTATCGCACTGAAGAACGCCAAGGGTGAAGCCTACACATACAGTGGTGACGGTCGTGGTGCTTCCAAGATTTATCCCAACGCTGATGGCAGCTTCTGGATGGTACAGAAAGACGGCGACGTCGCCAAATTCGACGCCTCCGGCAAGATTACCGATGAAGTACTTCCGGCAGCAGCTCTCGGAGGCTCGCGTTATGGTACAGCATTCGCTCCCTTCAACGTAGGCAACAAGAAGTACATCGCCGCCATTACCTACAAGACCGGCAATATCGGCAATGGCCAAATCGCCATCATCGATGTTACGGATGGTATAGCCAAAGCTACTGCTCCTATTATGAACCTGCCCGAAGAAGGTTTCGGTTCAGTCAACAACGCCCAGTTTGCTTCGGCGGTTATTGCCCAAGCCGGCGGTAGCCTCAATGGCAATATCAGTCTCTATGTCAACGTACATAACCAGGGTATCGCTTGCTTCTTCTATGAAGGCGAATCCAAGGATGCCATCTCCGATGTCATCAGCATCAAGGATGCCGAAGGTGATGCCGAGTACTACAACCTGCAAGGTGTACGCATAGCAGCCGACAACCTTACGACCGGTGTATATATCCGCCGTCAGGGTAATAAGGCAGAGAAGGTATACGTTAAGTAATCACTGAATCTGACAGCTGAGTCTTCCGAGACTCTGCCGAAGACAAATACTACATTGTACGGGGACGCGCCTGGGGCGCGCCCCCGTCTTTTATTAGTGGTCTGTGCAATGTCGAATGCGTGCGGGAAAGAAAAGTTTAATGTGGAATTGGTCGCGCTGATGTTCTAAAAGTGCTCCGAGGACTGTGAGGGAAAGAATTTGTGCCCTTTGGAAGTTTTTTCGGCGTTGGTCCAAACTTTTTTACACGCCTTTCGATATTTTTTTGTACCTTTGCAGCCTGATTGGTCGCTAACGACAATCAGATAGTTTATTAAACGTCGATAACATTATCACATAAACTATGAAGTTATTACAGGCAAAATTAGCCAAATACACGGCGCCGCAAGAGGCCAAGGCCGCCGGCGTCTATCCCTATTTCCGCGCAATATCCTCAGAACAGGATCCCGAAGTCATCATTGACGGCAAGAAAGTCTTGATGTTCGGCAGCAACTGCTATAGCGGGCTCGTCAACGATCCACGAATCAAGGAAGCCGCAATCGAAGCAATACGTAAATATGGAACCGGATGTGCCGGCTCTCCATTCCTCAATGGTACGCTCGACCTGCACAAAAAGCTGGAGCAACGCCTTGCCGAATATATAGGCAAGGAGGACGTGATGATTTACTCCACCGGATTTGGTGTCAACCTCGGTGTCGTATCGTGTGTCACCGGTCGTGAAGACTATATATTGTGGGACGAACAGGATCACGCTTCTATCATTGAGGGACGTCGCCTGTCATTTTCGCAGCAGCTCAAGTACAAGCACAATGACATGGCATCGTTGGAGAAGCAACTGCAACGCTGCGAACCCGACAAGGTGAAACTCATCGTTACTGACGGTGTGTTTTCCATGGAAGGCGATGTGGCCAATATACCGGAAATCGTGCGCTTGGCCAAGAAATATGATGCCAGCGTCATGGTTGATGAGGCGCACAGCATAGGCGTCTTTGGCGAAGGTGGCCGCGGCACGGTCAACCATTTCGGCTTGACAAAGGATGTAGACCTGATTATGGGCACGTTCTCCAAGAGCTTTGCCAGTCTCGGTGGTTTTATTGCCACGGACAAGGAAGTAACCAACTTCCTGCGCCACCACAGCCGCAGCTACATCTTCACTGCCAGCATCACTCCGGCCAGCACCGCTGCCGCACTCAAGGCTATAGATATCATGATTGCCGAGCCCGAGCGTCAGCAGCATCTCTGGGATCTCACCAACTATGCCCTTGAAGGATTCCGTAGCATGGGCTTCGAAATCGGCAATACGTCTACGCCGATTATACCTCTGTTCATTCGTGATGATTTTAAGACTTTTGCCATCACTCATGACCTTCTCGAAGAGGGTGTGTTTGTCAATCCGGTGGTTTCGCCCGCCGTCGCACCACAGGATACGCTTATCCGCTTCTCTCTGATGGCCACGCATACCAAGGAACAGGTCACTACCGGTCTCGAAAAGATTCAGAAAGTATTCAGAAAATACAATCTTGTGCCCTAAGGCATGGGACATAAAATTAGAGCTTGGTGCCGGGATGTATTGTCCCGGCGCTTTTTTTATGCAAAAAACTACATTGGTGCAGATACTTGACGACTTGAGCGATAATCGGGTGACGAGCCGATGCGCACTCCACGGGATGACAGGCCTATCGCCTTTGTCTATTCGGCGAAGATTTTGTACCTTTGTCTCACCGCTTGAGAAATACAGATAAACAATAAACGATATGACTACACAGATTATTAACGGCCGCGTGCTCACTCCCATGGGGTGGGTCGAAGGCGGCAGTGTCCTCATCGAAGGCACCCGTATCAAGTCAATACTCAATCATAGTCGCCACATCGATGGCGTGGACAAGGTCATCGATGCCCGTGGCAACTACGTCCTCCCCGGCGGCATAGACATACACGTGCATGGCGGCGGAGGCCGTGACTTTATGGAATGTACCGAAGACGCCTTTGTGACGGCTGTGGAAGCCCATCGTCGTCATGGTACGACGTCCATATTCCCGACGTTGTCCTCGTCGACGGTTCCTATGATACGTGAGGCTGCTGCCACGTGCCAAAAACTCATGGCTGACCCTATGAGCGGTGTGCTCGGTCTGCACCTCGAGGGCCCGTACTTCAATCCCAAGATGGCCGGCGGACAGCTGCCCGAGAATATCAAGGTCCCGACGCCGGAGGAGTACAAGCCCATCATCGAGGATTTTACATCGATACGTCGCTGGGATGCAGCTCCTGAGTTGCCCGGAGCTGAGGAGTTTGCCACCTATTTGCGCAGCAAAGGCATACTGGCATCGCTGGGGCATACCGCCGCTACGTATAAGGATGTCGAGAAGGGTTATCGCGCCGGCTTTACGCACGCCACCCACTTCTATAATGCTATGACCGGCAACCACAAAGAAGGTCCGTACAAGCACGAGGGTACTGTCGAGTCTGTATACCTTATCGATGGCATCACCGTCGAAATGATAGCCGATGGTATACATGTTCCGTCGATGATGCTGCGTTTGATTTGGAAGCAAAAAGGCGTAGAGCGTACCGCCCTGATTACGGACGCCTTGGCCTGTGCCGCTTCGGACAGCAAGACGGCCTTTGATCCGCGCGTGATTATCGAAAACGGTGTGTGCATGCTGGCTGACCATAGCGCTATTGCCGGCAGTATCGCCACCATGGACCGTCTGGTGCGCACGGCGGTGCAGCAGGCCGGAATACCGTTGGAGGATGTGTCGCGTATGGCTTCCGAGACCCCGGCACGCATCATGGGCGTGTACGACCGCAAGGGCTCGCTTGCTCCGGGCAAGGATGCCGACATCATGATGTTTGATGCCGACCTCAACCTCACCGGCGTCATCCAAATGGGCCGCGTAGTCGAGTAGGAATGTAGCCGCATAACGGCATATAAAAGCAAGCCGCCACGGAGAACGTATTTCGTGGCGGCTTGCTTTTATTGATTGTGATGTCTATCGGATTGGGTCTTCGTAAGGTGATGTACTTGGCATAAAGACATTGCAGCCCTGCTTGAACGACAGCCAATGCTGTCGCTTTAGAAGAAATATGCTACGCGGAGCGTCCAGCCGCGTGTCTTGGCGCTGAAATCCTCAAGCAGCTTGGTCTTAAGGGCGTAGGTCATGCCCCAGGTGTATCCTCCTATGACTTGCCAGCAACGGAATATTTCGACGCCCACGCCCACGGCCAGCGAGAGGTAGCCGCCCGAGTATTTGAAGGCATCGCCGCCGGCGTGTGCCGCCTGGATGTTGAACTCGGGACCGAAGTATGCCAGCGGCGCCAGTTTTTCCTCGAATCCGTTGAGACGTGTGTACTTGAAGCGCAGATGCAAGGGAATGTGGATGTTGTGCATCATCGCGGTCTCTTTGCCCAGACCGAGAGACGACCATATTTTCTTTTCGCCGAGGTTGATTTTGGCGTTTTGCTGCTCGTACATCAGTCCGAAGTCGAGTCCGAAGCCTATGCCGGGGAACATCATTTCGCCCACGATACCGGCGCCGTAGCCCACGCCTTTGGTGACAGACACAATGTCCTGCTTGAATTTCAGATTCGTGTAATTGGCACCGGCGACAGCGCTCCAGCGGAATTGTGCGTGGGCGGCCATGGTGACGGCGGCCAAAGCTATGATGATGAGAAATTTCTTCATTGTGATATGATGTGTAGGTGTATTATGCTTTGATAGTTGCGGCCAATACGTCGATGTCGGCGGCGCTGACTGTCGATTGGTCTCCGGAGCGCATATTGCGCAGAGTGACAGTTCCGGCGGCCAGCTCGTTGCTGCCGATGATGGCCACGTAGGGCACGGCGGCCGCATCGGCCCATGCCATTTGCTTTTTCATCTTGGCGGCGTCGGGATATACTTCGACGGCAATGCCTTGGCGACGCAGGGCGGCTGCCAGACGCAGGGCGGCAGCCGCTTCGTCAACCCCAAGGTTGGCAAACATCACTTGTGCACCGCTGTCTGTGCCTTCGGGGAACAAGTTGAGCGTGGTCATGACGTCATAGATGCGGTCGGCGCCGAAGCTGATACCCACGCCACTGAGACCGGGAGCGCCGAATACGCCCGTGAGGTTGTCGTAGCGTCCGCCGCCGGTGATAGTGCCTATGGGCGTATCCAAGGCCTTGACTTCGATGATGGTGCCGGTGTAGTAGTTGAGGCCGCGAGCCAGCGAGACATCCAAGTCGAGAGTAGCGCGCAATCCGAGGTTACGCGTCCCGTCGATGACCGTGCGCAGTTCCTCGACGCCCTTGGCGCCGGTTTCGCTGCCGACCAGAAGCTCTTGAAGGCGAGCCATACGCTCGTCCGTAGTGCCGGAGATGTCCAATATCGGCTGGAGCGCATCGACGGCTTCGGGTGACAGACCGCGCTCTATGAGCTCGGCATTGACGTTCTCGCGTCCGATTTTGTCCAATTTGTCTATGGCTATGGTGATGTCCACGATGCGCTCGGGCGCGCCGATAAGTTCAGCGATACCGGCCAGGACCTTACGGTTGTTCAGCTTGATGGCTACGCGAATGCCCAGACGTGCAAATACCTCGTCGATAAGCTGCAGCAGCTCGACTTCGCATAGCAGCGAGTCGGTACCTACGACATCGGCGTCGCACTGGTAGAACTCGCGATAGCGGCCCTTCTGCGGACGGTCGGCACGCCATACAGGCTGTATCTGGCAGCGCTTAAAAGGCATAGACAGCTCGGCGCGGTGCATCACCACGAAGCGTGCAAAGGGCACGGTCAGGTCGTAGCGCAGACCCTTCTCGGCCACAGCCGAGGTCAGGTGGCCGATGCTCTCGGCGGCGAGGTCCTTGCCCTCGAGGCCGCGTGTCCATTCGCCCGAATTGAGAATCTTGAAGAGTAATTTGTCGCCCTCCTCGCCATACTTGCCCATAAGGGTGGAGAGGTTCTCCATAGCCGGCGTCTCGATAGGACGGAAGCCGTAAAGTGCAAATACCGAGCGTATTGTGTCGAAAATATAATTGCGACGAGCCATCTCCGCAGTATTGAAATCGCGGGTGCCCTTAGGTATGGAAGTCTTTTGTGCCATTGTGTGTCTGTGGCCTCGGTTTCCCGTAGCCTTTGTCTATAAAGTAGCCTTTATCTGTCTGTAAAGTAGCCTTTGTCTATAAAATTGCTGTATCGCGGCCCCCGAAAGAGCCTATTACGCCGCAAAGTTACGCATTTTTGCAGACAACGGCAATACACGCTCGTTATAAGCCGAAAACACCTCAGCCAAAATACGGTGAGCCTTTCGATGTAATCGACAATGTGCGTGAATTAGGGCGTGACTTTTTTATGAGAATGTTTGCCAAATGCAAATAAATGTGTAACTTTGCCATGCAGACCGCTCCGCAGAAGCCCGGTCATGGGCAATGCGGGTGGGCTGGCAGACATTTTTTTGGAAAGCGTTTATCCGCGCTTTGTCTTAGATTGTCCGAAATGTGGCAATTTCTGAAGTCCATTCTGAGACAATAGCGACGATAGATGTCCTTTGGGTTATGTAATGACCGATACTTATCTGTTCGTGCAAGCAAACAGCTATGGCATCAATTACATAAACAAGCGTGGGCTTCTGCGTTGCTCGTCTGAATGGATTGGGCAATGCCACATGCCCGGATGGTCGGAGGAGCAAACGATGATGACGTCCACGCTTTTCTGCTTACAAACATCCGGACAGGGCGTCGTCCGGGTCAAAAACCCCAGAGTGACATTATGGTATTACTCAAACACCTCAAAAATGAAAAATCGGCACATGTCGGCACAATCCGCCAACTGGCACTCTTCCTCGCCCTGCTACTCTTCTCCTCTTCCTCCGTCCTCGCATCTTCCTTGCTACGCAACATCGACGGTATCGCATACATCCTTGACAATGAACACAAGACGGCAACAGCGGGTTATGGTAATAAGGATTGTCAAGGAGATGTTGTCATTCCGGAATCGGTAGACTTTGAAGGTGTGACATATACAGTGACTGCTATCGAGGCGTGGGCCTTTGCGGATCGCACCGAGATAACCTCTGTGGATATACCTGAGACGATTACCTCGATCGGCGATATGGCATTTAATAACTGTACGGGGCTGACCTCGGTGTTTTTTAATGCCGAGAAATGTACCGAGAGTGGTAACGGCGTATTCTCCGGATGTTCAAGTCTTGCAACATTGACGATTGGCGATGGTGTCACCATAATTCCGTCTTTACTTTTCGTCGGCTGTACCGGGCTCACATCGTTGAATATACCTAATTCAGTGACTGCGCTCGGCCGCTATGCTTTTGGCTACTGCACCGGTCTGACATCTGTTACTATAGGTGAATCGATCACCACAATAGGTGAGAGCGCTTTCATACGCTGTACGGGACTGACCTCGTTGAGTATCCCGAACTCTGTTACAACAATAGGTTCGAAAGCTTTCAACGGCTGCACAGGACTTACGTCGGTGTTTATTCCGAAAACTGTCAGTTCAATTGATAGAGGAGCCTTTGCCTACTGCTCCGGATTGGAACGTATAGTCGTAGAGGACGGCAATGAGGTATATGACTCGCGAAACGGTTGCAATGCGATTATCGAATCATCCGGTAATATACTGATATCCGGTTGTAAAAACACAGATATTCCAAACACTATCACATATATTGAAGAGTCGGCTTTTGGCGGTTGCACGGGGCTGACCTCGGTGTATATTTCTAACGCTGTCACTCATATTGGCAGTTATGCATTCGATAATTGCTCCGGATTGGAACGCATAGTCGTAGATGCCGACAACAAGTCGTATGATTCGCGAGACGGGTGTAATGCGATTATCGATTCATCCACAAATAGATTGATTGTCGGTTGTAAGAACACTGTTATACCGAACACGGTCACAGATATTGGCGTTTCCGCTTTCTACGGCTGTACGGGGCTGACTTCGGTGGATATTCCGAACGCGGTCACTTATATTGGCGATAACGCATTCTTCGGCTGTACGGGGTTGACGTCGGTGAATATCCCGAATTCCGTTACTTATATCGGCGTTGGCGCTTTTCGTGGATGCCGTGGATTGACTTCGGTGAATATACCGAGTGCCGTCACTTCAATTTATGCAGCGACGTTCGCTGGATGTAGTGGGCTGACTTCGGTGAATATACCGAACTCTGTCGCTTATATAGGCGCGAGCGCTTTTATGGGATGTTGGGGATTAACCTCGGTGAATATCCCGAGTTCTGTCACCTCAATTAAGGAAACCACGTTCTCCGGTTGTGTCGGGTTGACCTCAGTGAATATCCCGAACACGGTCACTTATATTGGCAATAACGCATTCTACGGCTGTACGGGGCTGACCTCGGTGGATATTCCGAATACGGTCACTTATATTGGCGATAACGCATTCTCCGGCTGTACGGGGTTGACTTCGGTGGATATTCCGAACTCGGTTACTTCCATCGGCCAATTTGCATTCAAAGACTGCTCCGGGCTCACTTCGGTGACCATCGGCGAATCTGTCACCTCAATAGGCTTTTCTGCGTTTAAGGGATGTTCCGACTTGATATCAGTGGTGTTTAATGCCAAACAATGCACCAATATGAGTGACGGTGGAGGAAATTATATGGTGTTTGGTGATTGTACAAACTTGACAACATTGACGATAGGCGAAAATGTCACCTTAATCCCGGGTGATGCATTTGGGTATTGTACCGGATTGACTTCGGTGAACATTCCGGCTTCGGTTACCTCCATCGGTAGATATGCCTTCAGTGGTTGTACAGGGCTGACCTCGGTGAATATCGGCAAATCGGTCACTTCAATAGGCGACGGCGCTTTTTATGACTGCATCAGACTGACCTCGGTGGATATACCCAATTCTGTTACAACAATTGGCGCGAGCGCATTCTTCGGTTGTGCCGGTCTGACCTCGGTGGATATACCCAACTCTGTCACAGTTATTGGTAATCACGCTTTCTCTTGTTGTGCCGGTTTGGCTTCGGTGTATATCCCGAACTCGGTTACAACAATTGGCGCGGGCGCATTCCATGACTGTACCGGCCTGACTTCGGTGAGTATTCCGAATTCCATCACTACAATCGATTCCGGGACTTTCAGCTACTGTGCCAATCTTACATCAATTAAAATTCCTAATACCGTCACCTCAATCGGCGGATATGCCTTCAGTGGTTGTACCGGTCTGACCTCGGCGGACATTCCAAATTCCGTTACCTCCCTCGGCGATGGCGTTTTCTTAGATTGTAGGGCGTTGAGGTCTGTGACCATCGGCGAATCGGTCACTTCGATTGGCGAGAGGGCTTTCGAGAACTGTATGAATTTGACTTCGCTGAATATTCCTAATTCGGTCATCACTATCGGAGGAAGAGCTTTTTACTGGTGCGTTGGGTTAAAACCTGTGACCATCGGCGAATCGGTAACTTCAATTGGTGAGAGCGCTTTCTTCAATTGCAACTGTCTTAGAGAATTGGTGTCCCACGCTGTTGTGCCGCCTATCTGTGGTAATGAGGCGTTTGACTTTGTTGACAAACAAACGTGCAAGCTGCTCGTTCCGGAAGAATCTATCAATAAGTACAAGACAGCCAACCAATGGCAAGAATTTATGAATATATTAGGGTGTAGCGGCGTAGACGATGTGAGCATGGACACGCAGAACGCACTCTATGAGGTGTACAACCTGCAAGGCGTGCGCGTGGGCGGTGGTATGCGCGAGGAAGAAGTCACTGCCGATGTGCTGCCCCACGGTGTCTACATCCTTGTGTCGCCGCAAGGTCGTAAGAAAATCCAAATTTGAAAGACATAATCTAAGTGACAAAAGGATGCTCATAAAAGGCCATGCCGAAATGCCGAGCGATGATGCCGCATATAGGCGCCACGGCATTCGGTATGGCCATAGAGCATTCACCTATTCAT
>ULSH01013231.1_pt1 | contig 29960 bp, 27 predicted proteins | sample 1956151 | NCBI WGS metagenome assembly ULSH01 (sample SAMEA4835702, study PRJEB28245) | human gut metagenome | biome: gut microbiome; material: fecal sample | place: Denmark | collected 2008 | reverse complement strand
TAGCCATCGACCAGTTACGCGCACGTTCCTCCACTCCCGGTTCCCCGGAAGCAAGATATTGCTCAAACTCCTTATATCTGTTGTCGTATGGCATCTGATACTACTTAAATATTATTAATAATTTACAATCATAATTGAGCCACGGTATTTCTATTGGATTAAGATATTATATTGAAATCAGAATCAAATATCGAATCTCTATCGCTGAACTCTATACTAAATGGCTAAATCTGTCTTGAAGAACTGTTATTCATTGGTGCCATTGTCATTTGGCTCAAATATGCGAAGCATTGATAATCTTTTAGCAGGGGACATATACATGTTTGTTACGTACTCCAACATCATATGTGCATATGGCTGCCTTTTCACCAATTCTTTACTGATATTGGTTCTGAGGTTCCTAATCCATTCAGGTTTGACTTTCTGCGTGTCAATATACTGATCTGGAGCAAGGAAGAACTTCATGCACTCTGATTTTAAAGCATATTCATCAATTATAGGCCAAAGTTTCTTATATAAATCGTTTTTTCGCCATTCTGAAAGATAGCTACAAACAGCTGAAATGTTTATTTCAAAACTATCAGAGTAACCGAATAATCTTTCTTTGAAATCTTCTATTGATGATGGAACAATTCCTTTTGTAAAAAGGAAGTTCATATAATGTCCAAAATGTTTTATTTTGGGAAGGAATTCCATTACAAATCGGTTCTGGTCACTTTCTTTTAATATGTCATATATTGGAAGCATAACATGAACAGCCCCTTTTTCCTCAAGACATTGAGGATATGTATCAAACTTAAATCCATTATTATTTAGGAGTAAACATAACTCTTCAATAGCATCATCCAATCTGTCGCTACTTATTAAATTTGATAATATCCTAGAGAGCAGAGAGAGGGCTATTTCTTTACTCGGTGGATATTTGTAAATAATTACCTCTAAAAATTGTCCTAAATCAGAAACATACTGATAGGTAAGCAATTCGTTTATTACAGCATAGATTCCATCATGATTCAAACCTTCGATGACTTCACTGCGAGAAAGTACATATAGCAAATTCAGTAATGAATTACGTATCTGAGATGTACTATATTTTTTGAAAAGCTTGCTTTTTAGGTGTTCTATGCAGTTTAGTAAGTAATCTTTTCCAGATTCATCAATTTTAAAATCATCAACCTCATATTGACGACATGCTTCTCGAAGCTCTTTATTCCTCAAACCAAAAATCAAGACTTCAAGTTCGGAGATGCCTAATGATTCAATTCTTGAATTTTGTATGTAATAATTCTGATCGCTTCGTTCTCTATCTTTTGTAGCATAACTATTGAGTATTCCGAATACCGTGTTACGAGTAACTGAATAAAAAAGTTTGCTTACATCATTCAACATGAAATTATACTTACCGAATCGAATTTCTCGTTCATATTTCCCTTCCAGCGATAGGATATTACTATTCATAGAAATACCTCCTCTTTGAGAGGATTTCTTTTGTTGATGTAGTTTTTCCTTGAGTTCTTCGGTCTCAGCCGCATGCTCACCAGTGTATTTATGTCCAAGTACATCTTGAAAGATTCTACGAATTTCTAATGGTAAAGGAAGTTTATCCAAAGTCCGTTGTAGGTCTATATCGTTAAGTTTTTTTACTAATGTATCAATATCAACATCTGGATTTTCTTCCCAGATAAATTGATTACGTATTAAGTAACGAAGCGAGTGGATATTATAGAGGCATATAAAATAGAGAATGTATTTCCCTTTCTCCCATGCGAGAGGTAAAATCTTATCAAATTCTATGTATGCACGATAATAATCCCCCAATTTATAGAAGGCGTACCCATATTCTAAATCGTCTATTGTACATGAGATATCTCTACCTGATAATTCTTTAAGCCTTTCAGACAAAGCTTCAAAATCAAACGTCGCAATATAGTCCGATACATTTGGTGCTATTAAGTTGCGCAATCCGTGGTACGAGTAATCCGATATTACCCTCAGACCATCAATCGTGTACAAGTAATTATAATAAGCCAATCGAAAGAAGTCGCGACACGTATCTTTGCCGTACTTCCGAATAACTCGTACTTTTCCCTCTCGGGTACTCATTTTTTTTGCTAAATCATCAAAATATGGCAAGTATGTTTGTAATCCATCTGAATGTTCATCCCATATAAATCTTTCTAAACTATTCGGAAAGAAATACCTAAGACCTCTTCCATATACACGCATCTCGTCTTTGTGACGATTCAGTTTATTGTAGATGTAGGTAATCAGGTCATGTTCTCCCGCAAAGTCATAAGATTTTATGAGAGTCAATATGTCCCAGATATACTGTCCTTTAGGATGCAGTTTGTCAACAACCAAGGGATGCTTAATATTACTCTTGGCAAGCATCCTCTTAATCATCTCATTTTCAAGATATACGATGCGTACTTTTTTGTTGTCAAAATATTTAAGAGTAGCGTCATCTGGTTTGTCTACAGAGATGAGATACACTGGTTGCATTTGTTCGTGTAGTATCTCACGAACTTCATCAAGAATTATTTTAAGATTGAGATCAGCAAAAGAGAAACCAACAAAAACGACTAGTTTGCTTGCAAACAATGATTGGACATACGCCCTTATTAATGCAAATTTGCGGTGATACGCATAGTATTCATTTTCAGCTAGGACTATATTATTAGCAACAAAATCCCCATGCATTTTTATTAATGCATTAGGATATGACATATTGGGCAAATCTGAATCTTGCCGGATTATTGAATATTGACGATATTCTTTATTGATCGCTTGTTCAAGGAGATCATCATAATTTGTTGTAATAATGTGTACTGGGAGTAAATCGAGAATTACCTTATGAATAGGATTAGGTATAGTTTGGTTATACCTTAATGTTTCCTTAACCTTATCCATATACTCCTTATACCCTCTTGTGTCCTTATACATTTGAGCGATTTTCAAGTCGTCAACTTCTCCCTTTAACGATGTTGGAAGTTCCCTTTTCATGGCATCAATTAATCCACGCCAAGCAGGGACACCGGAGTTAGATGACACTCCGGCACCTACAAATATAACCAGTTTACCAGACTCAGATGCAGACTGAATATGTCTGATATTTGATAATTGTACAGGTTCCATTTAGTTGTTTTTCTATTTACGGTTCTGCTGCTATTGAGATTGAATCATCAGTATAAGTGGTATACGGACGGGGCGAGGAGTGACGTTTGAAATTCTCTGCCTGTTCGAGGATTTCCTTGAACACTTCATCGTGGATTTTCGGGGGATAACCGGCACCGGCGAGCAAGATAATGACATTCATTTTCAATTCTGCCTTTATGTCATCACGGTTATTCCAGTCCGCCACCGTTGCCTGTTGCTCCACAAGTTCTTTCACCTGCTTGGCAAGATCTGACAGTTTTTCATCGGGGAACTCAGCGATAAAGTCATATTTTATGGCTACAGCCTTCAGTATGTCGAAAAACGCCATTTCTTCAAATGACAGGCCGATTGCATCGCCGACAGTGCGGGAATCTTTGACATCTTCCATCAAGTCCATCATCTGCTGAACCACTTCGTCGATAACGTCGTTGGCAAGCGCAGCATCGTCCGAGCGATCATTGTAACGCTTTACTATGTCTTCAAGACGCTTTGTAAAGTCAACACCTTTCTGCTTATTGACCTTGCGCATCGACTCAATCACCTTTTTCAGGAGCTGTTCCATTAGTCGAACCTTGGTGTTCTTCTCAGGGAGCTGTGCCAGACGTTTCATATAGTCCGACGAAAGGAGATCAATCTCACTCTCGGCAGCCACACCTATATTGGCAATCTCCTCAACTGTCTCGCTGATGAGAGCATCTTTTACCATTCCGGCTACATGGCGGTTCATCTTCGCGTTATCGGCGGCATTTCCCTTAGTGAGCTTGAAAATGATCGACCGGACAGCAAAGAAAAAATGTATATCATCATCTTCCTCACGGCTTATCTGCTCACTATTGCAGCAGATAGCGTAGGCCGACTTCATCTTTTTGCAATGCTGCATGAACTTGGTTTCCGACTCTTTGGTCTTAAGCACATATTCAACTGCATTGTTCAGTACGTTAAGTTGCTCAATGCCACCGGTTGTGAAATATCTGTGCCAGTCATAAGAATTGAACTGACGGCGGATGATGTCAAGTTCGTCTTTCAGAACTTTCAGCGACTGTTCAATGGTGTCAAGCGAGTTGCCATCAACGTCGCCTCCGGCGTAGTGTGCGAGAGCGGCGTTCATCTGACGCTTGATGCCGAGATAGTCCACGATAAGACCCTTTTCTTTACCGGGATACACGCGGTTGACTCGCGATATGGTTTGCACCAGCGTGTGCATCTGCAATGGCTTGAAACAATACATGGTATCCAGACACGGCACATCGAAACCGGTAATCCACATATCCACAACAATAGCGATCTTGAAATTACTCTTTGTGGATTTGAACTGTTTGTCGAGAGTCTTTCGATAATCGTCAGCACCGAGAAGATTCCACAGTCTCTGCTCGTCATCTTTTTCGCGAGTCATAACCATGGCTATGCGACGCATAGGCTTGATTTCTTCGCGTTCCTTATCGGTGAGAGTTTCGCCGTCGATACACTCCTTGACTTCCTCCCATTCCGGGCGAAGTCTAACGATGGCCTGATACAGGTTCCATGCAATCAAACGGTTGCTGCAAACAATCATCGCCTTTCCTTCGACAGTCGAGCCTTCTGCCACGCGCCTCTCGTAATGCTCAACGAAGTCAGCAGCGATGTTGGCCAGTAGTTCCGGGTCATTGAGGATAACGTCAATGCGCGTCATCTGCTTTTTGCTTTCCTCAATGGCGTAATCGCTCGCGCCCTCATCCTTGCACTTCTCATAATAACGCTCTATCTCCTTTACCTTGTCGGAATTGAGAAGCACCTTGGCAGCCCGGCCTTCATATACGATTTTACGAGTAATTTCGTCGGCTACAGCCTCGGTCATGGTATAACGGGTGACGATAGGGCCAAACACATCAATAGTGTTGTCCAGTGGCGTTCCGGTAAAACCGACGTAGGTAGCGTAGGGGAACGAGTCGCGAAGATATTTGGCAAAGCCGTAACGACGCTTCACACCATCCTCGGTGATAGTGGTTTTCTGCCCCAGCCCGGCTTGTGAGCGGTGAGCTTCGTCGGATATGCAGATTATGTTGGTGCGGTTGCTCAGCAAGCCTGTATTCTCCTCAAATTTCTGAATAGTGGTAAGAAATACACCGCCGGACGTGCGGTTTTCCAGTTGCGTTTTCAAATCCTCACGGCTCTCAACCTGCATCACAACTTCGTCGCCTATAAATTTCTTGGCGTTGATAAACTGCTTGGCGAGTTGGTCATCAAGGTCAGTGCGGTCGGTAATCAGCACGATGGTTGGACTGCTCAACCTGGTGGTGCGCATAAGCTGGCGGGTGAGATAAAGCATTGTATAGCTTTTGCCGCAACCTGTGGCCCCGAAGTAAGTGCCGCCCTTGCCGTCGCCGTCTACGTTCTGGCGGTTGTGCTTCAAAATATTGTCGAAGAGCAAGGTCGTGGCGAAATACTGCGGATAGCGGCACACAATCTTATCTTCTGCCTTTGGGGTGTCGGGGAAGAAAAGGAAGTTATGCACCACCTCAAGCAGCCTTTCCTTACGGAACAAGCCCTGCATCATTGTGAACATGGAGTTGAATCCACCTTCCACCTCCGGATCGTCGTGCTCAACCTTGCGCCAGCCATAGAAAAACTCATAGGGCGCGAAAAGCGAGCCAAAACGGTTGTTCACACCATCGCTGATTACTACGAAGGCATTGTAGCGGAACAATTTCGGTATGTCGCGGCGATAACGCACGGTCAGTTGGGTGTAGGCGTTCTCGATTGTGGTATTCTCCTTAATGGCGTTCTTGAACTCCAGAACGACCAAAGGGATGCCGTTGACGAACACAATGCCGTCGGGAATACGGGTGTGCTCGCCATCGATACTGAACTGATTGACAAACTTAAACGAATTATTCTGCGGTTCGTTATAGTCAATCAGGTTGATATATAGATTGGGCTTCGACGGGTCTTCACGCTTGATTGTGAAGCCGTCCATAATGCGGCGCATAGCTTCGACATTCTCTGCATATACGCCACCACCGTCGGTTGTTTCAAGGTGCGCGATGGCAGTAGAAATTTCATTCTCCGTGATTCCGACATGACGATACTGCTTGCGAAGAAAACCGCGCAGATCATCGTAGAGCAGCACATCGCGGGTGTCACGGATGATGCTGTCGCCAGGCACATAGTCATAGCCTTGTTCTCTGAACAGTTCGACAAAAGCCTGCTCCAATTGAGATTCGTTGAATGTAGCCATACTAATGGTGTTTATGAAATTTAAGATACCACCTTATTAGTTTATGTAGACTTATTGACATAAATATTGTTGATCCAATAAGCGGTAGCAGCGCCAAAAGTTCCCAATAGGGCACTCGCCAGAATGAAAACAAGATATATGCAAGAAATCCTAAAACAGCTAATGGTAGTGAGACAAGGGCATTAAAAGTAACATCCTTCATTTTTGATACAAAATTATATAAGTCCCTCCTTTTCTTTTGTATCGAAAGTGAAATACCACCAGATTCTATCGCACTTACTATTTTGTCAATTCCATCCACTTTGCTTACTAAAAAAGAGGACGACAAAGTGAAAATTGCAACAGATATGGATATTAGCGTTGTTGCCAGTGCTTGAAGAACTGACATGTATGTACAATGAAAGGTATCGGAGATTAAAAACTCAGTCCACATAATTATCTGGTATAAGATAGCGCGTGAATAGTCCTTCCATTTTTTCTTTGATAAAATCAATATCAAATATTTTCTTTGTCGACACGTCACTCAGTAACACAGGCACTGTATAGTTAAAACTATCTTCGAATGTATGTGATAGCTTATCTCTAAATTCCTGCACTGATGAGAACACTCTTTGTTCGTGAGTTTCAAAGCGTAAGGTCCTTTTTGTGTTTAGGCATACGCTGGATGTGTCTTCCAATGCGCTAAGAGCATCTTCCGGCTTAACGTTGTATAGTGTAAGAGTCTTTAACCTCTTGATTTTAGACTCATATTTATATTTAGTGACGTAATCAGGTTCCGAATCTTCCCCCTCATTGTAAGAATGTAATGATATCTCTACCTTAGTAAATTGAGGAGTATTCCGAATATCATTCAAGAATTTTTCAGATTTCACATTACGTATTGGCAAGTTGATAATCTTGCTCATTATATGACGAGCAAGTTTAGACATTATTTTTGATTCCTTATTAGGATCAAGATAAAGAAATACATGCCAGTAAGCGGCATGCTTCCCTTTCAACACGTTTTTATAAATTTTCGGATAAAGTATAATATTATAGGTATTATAGCATATTTTATCATTGGTACTGAAATGATGTTCGTCGCTATTGGTTGCGTCCACATAGTAGCCATCCATTAAGTTGGTTTGGTACGCAGCTACGCGTAAAAGAAGACATTTGTCATTGTTGAAATCCAAGTCTATTACCTCAATGGAGGAAATGCCATGCTTAATAGGCGACGTAGAGCGCTTATCCTCAATCAAATGATTATTAGGAGATGAATTGAATGCCTCAAGTTTACTTTTGGCAATATCAATCATTACTTTTGGCGTATAGGGAAATAGAGACTCGTCCTCCTTCTCAATTGGCAACAAGTCAGAAATGTATACAGGTATAGAAATGACAGTCTCCTCGGGAGAAGTCTTCTTTTTCTTACGTTTAGCCATAATTGTTTACACGTTTGCTAGTTTAGAGAGAAGAAGATAAAGAACTTCTACCATTGTGTTATTCTCTTTATCAAGTGTGATAGAAAGATTAGAAATACCTTTTATCTGTCTTTCGAAATCATTTATTTCTTCTGAAGGTGGAATTGGCAATTCAATGTTAGAAAGCCCCGTTTGAGTAATTAAGTTTTGAACACCACCTCCTATCAATTCTTGGTAATTTACATCTTTAAGCACTTGATATGAATATTCGTAGAAGGTTGATTTAGCGACAAGAACATTGTCAGCGGTCCAAGCAGGCGTCAGATAGCGATTAACAACGCCTATTGTGCCCACACGACCAGTAGTTAAAAACTTATCTGTTTGGTTGACTTCACGAGCGTATCCAATTATACCTGAAGCACCAGAAACAGGATATTTATACTCAAAATTAGGGGAATCGACTTTATCTGATAATGATTTACCGCTCGAAATTGTCATGACATCTCCTAATTTACCCATTCGCCAGCCTTGGGGGAGGTTTTTGGGGTCGATGTTGTCGACGAACATTTTGCGGTAGATGGTCTGGGCGGCATCTTCGAGTGTTGCGATGAGGCGACGGTTATTTTCAATCCGTCGCTCCACAGCCTGATACTCCGCAACAATCTTCCGCTGCTCCTCAATCGGTGGCACCGGCAACATTACTTCACACATTTCCTCCCATTCAAAAACCTCACGAGCAGAACCATGAGATTTGAATCTGGCATAACGGTCAAACTCCGGGCGACGAAACCACATCATCAGATATTCAGGGAGCATCTTGTCTTTATCGGTGACTTCAAAGACAATATACGCCTGGGAGATAATACATGGTGTATCTCCTTCATACAAGGCAACTGTAATTTTGTCTCCATTTCGAGAGGTAACAGGCACATACCCAAACTGACGTGGCTGTACAATCTTGTAGTTAGCCATATCAGTACCAATAGTATTGGCGATAGACGGGATGAACTGCTTGGAAATGCTTAGTCCAAGCAAATTATCCACCGCAAAGTCACGATTGCGGACGTCTACCTGACGGATATAGTCACCCAGTCGTTTCATGTTTGATTTATTCATTCTCTGCATCTGGTGATTGGGAGTTATCGGTGGGTGTCGATACCGGGCGAGGCTCCAAATAGAGCGTCAATTCGGCATGTGCTATGTCCAGTTCATCAAATATGTAACGAAGGCCGGTGAGTTTATTGCGGTTGTTGGCGTTTTTCCACAAGTATACACCATCGCTTATCTTCTCATATTTTTTCTGTTCATCACCCATTACATGGTGAACCCACATGTCCTTTTGAGCGAGGGTTTCGAGATCATCAGGGTAACGGCGATAAATCTCTCTGACAACACCTATCAGCATATCCACCCAGTAGGTTTGCTGATGCTCTTCGCCAAACAGGGCATAACCGACAAGAGAGCGATTCGTGGGATTAAAGTCTTCATCTTCAAGCGATATTTCTTCTACCGGTTTGGGAAGTGGCTTGAAATTAGTTGTCGGAAACGGATAGAGTGAGAATAGTTTGTCTTTGATTTTGGCGGCGCGATGTTCGAGGTCACTGAGACGCCATGTGTCGTATGACGTAAGTTCTTGTGTCAGACGATAGATAGAGCCCCGATAGCCATTGATAAACTGACCGTTAACCATTTTGCCATTCTTTTTGTCCTCAAAGCTGTTGTTGCTCAACTCAGAGTTAACCCCCGTAAGTGTAAGGTTGGCAAAGGTATGGAGGTATTGCTCCTGGATAGCTTCAGCGTCATCACCCAACTCTTTTCTCCATTCAGGAGTTAAAGTCTGAGGCATGATGTGTTCGATAGTCGCCTCGCCGTTTTGCATCTGCTTTTTGACATCGATAAATTCAGTGTGATTGAAGTTTTCGAGTCTTTCAAAGAGAAAATGCTGGGCGGCTTTGGGCATCAGATATACCTTGCGGGTCAGGATATTCTCTGCGAACATATTGTCGCGAGGAATGCGGAAGTTTCCTTCACGTCGGAGTATGTGATAAGCCAGAATCTCATGATATGGCATTGACAAAGGCTGTTCGGCTTTGTCATACTCCGAGATTGAGCGCAAGACATCTCGATGGAGGGCACAGAATGTCTGGGTGAGAGAATTGGACGACATTGAGCAGATAATACGACGTGCAAGATAACCTTCTATCAGGTCAAGAACCTTCCAGACATCATCCTCGCTAAAGCTGTTTTCAACAGCATATTTGAGGAAAGAAATCAGGAACACGTTGATAACATCAGTATCAAGATTACGCAGCTGAGCCATTTTTTTGCTTAACCGCGCGCTACGGGTCAGTTGACCGTCTTGCATTATTTCAATCTCCGCCATATTAATCATGTGATAATAGCGGACATAATCAAGCATTGAGGCGAGTTCTGCCTTTCGGTCGCGGCCTTCCTCTTCCATGTACTTTTTCCAGTGGAAGTAAAGATTGTTAAGTTTTACCGGACGCAAAAGATTGCCGGATATTGTGATATAGTCTCTGAGGAACATCGTTGGCGAGTCATTGGTCGCCATCTGGATCTTATGCCAATATTTCTTATAACACTCTTCCTGATCGACCGGCGAAAGAGACATGAGAAGATAGTTTCGTATCTTATCAGCCTCTTCAAGAGCCAGACCTGTGGAGTTAAGGCTTTCAAATATCAGCTGCGGATCATCATCATTGTCAAGGTCAATGCAGATTACCTGAAGCCGATCAATTACGTCAAAGAGCTCATCGAAAGTAAACTGTTGTGGAGATGTTGTCAGTTTCTCATAAAAGAAATTGAAATTGTGGGTGATTTTTGATTCCCTTACAAACTGATTATCATCGTATGAGAACAGACGGTCGTAAGCAATGCGATCCTGCTCAATAGGCAATAGTTTATATTTGCACGTAGGGTGAGAACCATACTTTGACCACAGCATATTGTCATGAGTCTCTTCGAGCAGACCTTCCTGGCTGACATTCATCTTCCCGTCCCTAACAGCCTTAATGGCAGCAAGCATCAGTAAGGATGTAGTAGTCAAACGTTGCTGACCGTCTATGATAAGACGGTCAAGACCGGAACCCACAGGTGCGGTTACTATCGAGCCGAAGAAGTGTCCGCTTCGATGGCTGTCTTTAAGTTTTACAAGGTCGGAAAAAAGCTGATTGCAATTTTCTTTCTTCCACGAGTAATTACGCTGGTATACCGGTATTACAAGCTGGGTACGTCCATTGCCCCAGACTTGCTGTAAAGGCATTGCTGTTCCTCTCATTTTACATCAGATTGTGATTTCATAACCAAGGGATTTGAAAACGTCAAGAACGGCGTCGCGGCTTTCAGCCTCCTTCCGGAGGATGTCGGTAAGTTCGCCTTGAAGTTCTTTCATACGAGTATTGTAATCAACGGTTTCGTCGCGGTTGATAAACTCTATATACTTACTCGGGACAAGGGAGTAATCTTTATCGGCTATCTCGGCGAGAGTAACGGACTTACAGAACTCCGGCACGTCGGCATAGGTGTCGGCATGACCTTCTCGCTGCCAGTTGTGATAGGTATCGGCAACCTTGCGAATATCAGCCTCAGAGAACTGCACATATTTCTTCTCCAAGGGTTCTCCCATCTGGCGCATGTCGATGAAAAGAAAATCTTTTTCGCGGTCACGATACTTGATTTCCTCTCCGTTACGGTTGATAACTCTGGCTTTTTTGTTGGCATTCAGAATCCAAAGCGTCACAGAGATGTCGGTTGAATAGAACAGGTTACGGGGAAGAATAACGATAGCCTCGACAAGGCTTTTCTCAATCATCTTGCGGCGGATTGCGCCCTCGGTGCCGTCGGCTGACAGTGCGCCATTGGCAAGGATGAAACCGGCTACACCGTTGGAGGAGAGTTTGCTTACCATGTTGAGAATCCAGCCATAGTTAGCGTTGGATGTGGGAGGTGTGTCATAGCCTTGCCAACGTGGATCATCGGTGAGCTGATTTTCGGCTCTCCAGTCCTTCTGGTTGAAGGGAGGGTTTGCCATAATAAAGTCGGCTTTCAAATCCTTATGGCGGTCATCTGTAAAGGTGTTGGCCGCGTAATCGCCGAGATTGGCAGCGATACCACGAATGGCGAGGTTCATCTTGGCGAGTATATAAGTCGTCTTTGTGAACTCCTGGCCATAGACCGACACATTGCGGCGGTTGCCGTGATGATTCTTCACAAATTTCATCGACTGCACAAACATACCGCCAGAGCCGCAGCAGGGGTCGTAGATTATGCCCTCGTAGGGTTCTATCATCTCGGCTATAAGATTGACAATGGTCTTGGGCGTGTAGAACTCGCCTTTGCCCTTACCCTCCTTGATGGCGAACTTGGAGAGGAAGTATTCATAGACGCGGCCGATGATGTCATTGTCGGTATCATTCTCCAGAATAGAGTCGAAACCGTCAAACTTATCAATCAACGAACCAAGTTTCTCTGCCTCAATGCCGAGTGAACTGTAATAGTTGTTCGGGAGGGCACCCGCGAGAGCCTTGTTCTCCTTCTCAATATCTGCGAGAGCCTTATCGACTTTTAGAGCGATGTCGGGCTGCTTGGCGTTTTCTTTCAGATACTCCCAACGGGAGGTTTCGGGAAGATAGAACACATTTTTAGCTGCGTAGAAAGCAACGTTATCGACAAATGCCTCCTGTCCGGCATCTATAATCTCCCGGCGGCGCTTCGCAAAGTGGAAGCCGGCATATTTTAGGAATATCAACGAGAGAATGACGTGCTTATACTCGCTCGGCTCTATTGAACCGCGCAATGCGTCACACGCTTTCCAAAGCATCTCCTCCATCTGGAGCGCATCTTTCTTATTTAGTGCTTTCTTAGCCATGATCTAGAGGTTAGACAAAAAAGGAAGTTTTAATAATAGAGAGGACAAAAGATCGCTTGTTGTATTTATAGACAAGTCGCGAAACCATTGTTTAAGATTCCCACCTTTTTTCTTAGCTAATAATTCCTTTAGCTGTTTGATTTGCTCAGTTGTTAAATGCTCTTCAAAAACTTCTCTAACTGTATCTATAGTTAGATTCAACTCTTGATTGTTCTTATTTACAATTTGAATCTGAGACTCTTTTTCTTTGATAGGAAGGCCTGAAGCTTTAATATTATCAATAATAGTTAGAATAATCGTCGCCATGCCTTCTCGATCTTGACGATGGATACAGGTGGCAATATGACTATGGTAAAGCCCTAAAGATTCTTTAGAAAAGCCTAAGTCAAGAAGAAATGAAGTCATGCTATTCGCAATAAATGCAAGATTTTGGCCGTTGGGATTTGCTGCATCTTCAGAAAAACTCACAAGGCGTAACAGCACCTTATTCTTTTTAGGAATAGCCATACTTCTTCGAGTTGATTTATTTTGATTGGTATTATCCATTTACAATTGTTTTCCAATATTAATAGATTAGCTGTCTTGTCTCAACATTAAGAATAGAAGCTATCTTTACCAGCATTTCGAGTGATGGCTGAGCCGCATTGGAGCACCAACGGGAAACGGTTGCTTCGTTTTTGCCTAATTGTTCCGCGAGCCATTTGCCCGTTCGATTTTGCTCAACTAAAACTACTTTTAGCCTATTTATTCGTTCTGTTGGAGTAGCTATATTGTTTGCTGACATGTGATAATTCTTTGATGTTATTTGCAAAGGTAATCATTTATTATAACATGACAATGAAATATGCTGAGAAACATAATGCCCCGACAAGAGGGTGAGTCTTGTCGGGGCGTTGGGTGGGACTACTTCTTAGTAGAGGCGGAGGCAGGTGACGTCGGCCTCTTTGACGATGTGGGGATCGTCACTCTCGGTCTTGTCGAAGGCGAAGGCGAGGTGCTGGATGCGGTGCTTGGGGCAGAGCTGCATGAGGAAGTTGGTGAACTTTCTCAATTCGGTGCCGAGCCATTTTACATCGTTGGTCGAGGTGACTCCGCCGAGCAGTAGTACGTTGTCGGGGAGATGGGCGGCTCCGCCCGCGGTCGTCAGGATTACGAGCGACACGGCAAAGGTTGCATCTTCCGAGGTAAGACTTGTGCCGTTGGCGTAGTCCTTATAGCGGAGCTTTGCGGTCGGTGTGCCGTAGTTTTCGGCGAGATATTTATCGATGTCGGCAAGGGCTGCTTTCAGTCGAGGGTCGCTTACGACGGAGATGTCGGTGGGCAGTTCTGCGCTTGTTGCAGCGTTGGCTGCGGGTGAAGCCTTGCGGCCGAAGATGGTTTTTACACGAGAGAGGAGCTGGTTGAGGTTGTTGAGTGCTGTCATTTTTTCGTTTTTTGAGAGTGAAACATTGTAGAATCAGGCGCATTTTTTGAAGCAGTTGCCTCGTTTGCGAGATTCAAAAGTCGGTTAACTTTCATGCTTACCAGATTGATTTTGATTCCGGTGTCCATGAATCGGAAGGACGGAAATAGACGTGGGTACGCTCGGCGTGTTTGCGGCGTTCAAGCTGGATGGTCAGGGCCTTGATGCTGTCCTGTTCCTGCTTGGACCCAACCATCATCGCTTCTTCGCGGAGCATCATATCCCGGATACCATCCGCATTGTAGCTCATGCGCTCGTAACGATAGAGCCACTCGACTTTCTGGTATTTCTGATTTTCTGATACCATGTAGAAGAATCCGATAGCAAATCCTATGGCTGCGAGAACTGAAACGATAGCAGTGATTCTTGCCCATTGGGGCATTACCAGCCACCAGTGGCCGCTGATTATGCGGTTAACTTCGTAGCGAAGATCATTGACGGCGTTCTTCAGATAACTTACCGATTGAGCGTATGTCGAGCTGATACCGTCCTTAATCACCTTGTCAACGCTTTTGTAAAGGTCAGCTTTGACGGCTTCGGAAAGCCCATTTTTGATGTTTTCTGCCAGCCCGTCGGTCTTCATCTCGATATTGTAGGTAGGTGGATTCTTTATCAGTTCGTTCACCTTGTTGACTGCCGGGATGATACCCTCTTGGAGTATGTTCTCGACTTTTTCGGCATACTCTTTCAGGTCGTCGGCGGTGGCGCAGTTGAGCTGCGATTCCTTGATTTCGGTACACGTACCGTTGATTGTGCTGAGGTCTTCAGCGATGTTCTGGAGAATATTCTCCGGGGAATTTTCAAAATTTTCTTTCATGCTTTTCAGTTTTTGATATTAAAGACTTCTGCCTCTTTTTCTCTTTTGGCGGCGTTTCATCTCATTGATGAAAGCCTCCTCTTCCGGGTCGTAGGCAGGTCCGACTTGGAAGATGCCACCGAGTGCGCTACCGAGTCCTTCGACCACATCGGCTCCGGTTTCGATGATTTTTGCTGCGGCACTCGGTTCCTGTTTAGGCTGCTGTTGCATCGGTTGCGGTGATGATGTCGGCTGGGACTGACGGTTCTTGTTTCGGTCAATGGCCTTGCAGATGACATTGTAAGAGCATCTGCCATCGCGATCAACCTGCGAAGCCTTGAATCTCTGACCGTCTTTGATGTAAGAAAGTCCCTCGACTTCGGTAGACCCGCGTCGGAATTTCTTCCTTACCGTTACACCTTTTTGTGCGAGTTCGCGCTGAAAAGTAGTCCAGTCTTTTGCCGATTTCTTGGCGGCTTGAACGGCAAGATAAATTTCCTGACGAGTCTTTGAACGGCCTTTCAGTCGGTCAACTTTCACCTTGTCTTTGTTCTCGCCGAAGGTTAAACCGTACTTCTTTTTAAGCTCCTTGCAGATGGCATTGCTGCGGTAATATTCGTAACTGTCGCTCACACATCGCCCGTCATTGTCCACTCGATTATAGACGATGTGGCAATGCGGATGCTCCTTATCCAGATGGCGTGCTATGATAAATTGGGTGTTTTTGATGCCCATTTTCTCCATATATTCCAGCGCGAGTTTCACCATGGCATCATCTGGAAGCCGTGCCGAATCCTCCGGCGAATAGGATAGAGAAATGTGTCCGCACCAATGCTGGACGCGACTGTTGAGATGTCGCTGGCACTCGAAACCGTCGATAATATCTTTCGGAGTGTCGGTCAAGAGACCCTCTGAATAGAGTAATCGCGCGTCCTTATTTTCCTCTTTCAGCGCTAGAACATACTCCACGCAGCCGGAGAAACAGCTTCCTTTAGTGATGCCTCCAATCATGCGACAGCTTAGTGTAAAGTGATTTTATCTCTTTGCTCAGCTTATCGAGCGACCATTGAACGAGTTTGAAACCACCTTCGTTGGCTTTCTTCGCAAGCTGATTGAGATTGTTTGCCATGCTTCCGATCTGGCGCAAAAGTTCCATGTCTTCGGGTTGGGCAACCTGTATTACCTCGGATTTTGTCAAGGCGCATCGCCAATAGTCAGACAGCTTTCTGCCGGATTTGCGGCATTTTTCAAGCGCGATCTGATACTGTTCATTTTTAAGTCTGACGCTGACAACAATTGTCTTGTCTGACTCCTTTACAGCTCCCGGAGGAGCCTTCTTTCTTTTTGCAAAAGTCATTTTCGGAATTTTGAGATTTGACATTGTGACCATCGGGAACGGACTCCAGCCGCCCGGTAACGGAGGATGCAAGGTCGGGAATGTTTACATTGCCACTACCTTGCTATCCTCCAAACCTTATCAGGTTTTTCCGGATACCGGCGTTGCCGATGGCTCCGCCATTCCACTGCTTTTAGCCAGTGGTCAGAACGATTTACTGATTACAGTGAACCAACTCTCGTAGTTGGCTGAGTTGTTGTCGAGATGCTCGTTGATGATATGCTCGACAAAGTTGCTGACGCTGTAACCGGGTCCACCGAAGAATCGAGCGATGCGCTCAACACGGTCAAACGTGTCGTTGCTGATTGCCACCTGATGCTTGTTGTCCTTGCCGAGCTTAATTAGACCGAAGTATGCCTTGCGGTAATCTTCGAGGTCGCTCTTGCGCTGCTTGGCGGTGGGACGGTTAGATTTGGGTTGAGCGGTTTCGCTCTGTCCGGCGATTGGCTGGACATCGGGAGTGGTAGTATTTTCCATAGATTCAGAGAAAATTGAATTGTTAGACATATCAGTCATTTCGGATGACTGAGGATTTGTAGATTTTTCTGCTTTCACTTTTTTGAGTTTTTTATGAGCTTGCGCTCGGTTTGACTTCTTCGATGCCGACAAGTTCCAGTTGTAGCGCGTCAACGAGTTGGCGCAATGCCGGATTTCGTTGCATCATTTGTTCGAGTATGCCGTGTGGAGTTTGCTCGGCTATCAGGAAGTCCGCAATGTCGAGACCTTGTTCCCGCTGTTCATCGGTCGCCATCTGTTCAAGTTGTTCAAACAGACTTGCCTTTATTCCCGAATCATCGAATAGCGTCAGTTTCTTGCGCCAATCGTCAGTAGCGTTAAGGTCAGGAATCAGCATAACCTCTCTTCCTCGGAGTGATTGGATTGCCTCGCGGTTGAGACAACTGCACTTTCCGCCTGTGGCGAGCCACAGATATTGCGGGAGATAGTGAGTTGCGAGTATTGCAGTCTTCTCACTTTCCACGATAGCCACCGGCTTATCTCGGATATAAGGGAGCAGATGCTCACCGAAGAAACATTGGGTCAGTTTGTAGTCGGGCAATCTCAACACCGAGTGTATCCAGTTGATGTGTGGGAACGGTTCCTGCACACGATGCCCTGTCAATCGGTCATACAGCATAATCTTTCCACCACGGACTTCACCGTCATTTGATATTTGCCAGAATACCGTGGCACCTTGCCAATGCTTTGATGTGCCCACCCGATACATCTCCATCAGTCGGGTTGCCTCGTTACTGCCGATTACAGTCGCTACGAAAGCGAACAGATTGTTGCGGTCATAACCTCGCATGGTTGCCGCTACCATTGTATCATCAATCCTGTTCATCGGCAGTAACTTTGTTAGCGGAGTAACATGAAAGCTTCTGATACCAACCTTGTCGTATGCGACGGAACAGGGTATTGAGATTGCGGGTAAGGAACATCTTGAATGTATGGTCTTTCATTCCGAACCGCTCGGCTATACGGATGCCGTCGGCGGTGGAAAACTCCTCGGTGAGATGCTCATACACGGTGCGGTGCAATTCATTCAGCTTCTCCTCGCTGATGCAGGTGAGTACGCTTAGCGCGTTGCTCCGGAAATATTCAGCTAATTCTATCGCGCCTGCCACATCGTCATCCTCGATGTCTAACGGACGAGGCTGGGCTTCATCGATAGCCCAGCGGACGAGTCGGAGTATCAGACAGAACCGAAGTACATAGATTTCGAGCTTGCAGAAGAAGCTGACCACGTTGTCGCTCATCTCCTTGTCGCATAGCGCGGCATTCTCATGTTGCCACTCATAAAGTCTGCGCTTGGCATCCGGAGTGAACCGCATGACAGTGGGAATCGGCTCCTTATCCTCGTTGACTACACATTCCACTGAAAGAAGTCGGTTAAGTATGCGCTCCCATTCACGGTCGAGGTCATCGCGCACTTCATCTTCATTCCATCTCGGTTTACCGTTGCTCTTGGTCATCGCAAAGAGTATGCGGTCAATAAAACCGTTGGCAGCTCTCTCGCCGTTGGCAAGTTCGGTGAGCAGACGCTTCTGAATTGTGCCGACCACTGAGATGAACGGACGCTTGATGAAGATGGAGTTCTGACAATTCTTTCGGTCAGACATCGTAGTGCTTCCGTTGAAAGCGGAAAGCCAGAATTGTTCTTCAGAGCCCGTGTTGTAGCGTGTGAAGTTCTTGGACCATGCCGACAGCTCATCAACCCAAAGGCATAAGCCACGAGGATTATGGGAGTGAATGGCACTGAGACCCTCCTGCGTCACATCTGAAACCAGATAGCGCAGACGTTTCGGCTCTTTCGGGGATTCATCCAGTCCGGCACTGATACGCTCTTTACGGCTCATTGCTATGGCTTGCTGATACTCACAATGCTTTTTCTGAAACTCCTGATTGTTTTTCCAGTCTGCATTGACGAGCGGACGCATCACGAAAGTCAGAGGATGTGACTTGCAGTCTCCGGGACGTCCGACAATGGCGATATACACGATAGCCGATTCCTGCCAGTTGCGTTTAACCTCGACGCGATGGGTATTGCCGATTGCTACAGATATGGCGGCAAGCATAGCTGATGCAGTATAATCAATCGGGAATGCGCAGGTGGTGTTGAGTTCAAGAATAATCCGTTGCATCTTTGCCGGAAATACATGAACAGGGAAGTCGCTGTCAGCAGACTTTGTGTGATTCATCAGCGCACTGATTACTGAGTCTGGGGTAATATTCTTTTCCATAGGCTCAGAAATTATACCCTCCACGAGGACGGCGTTTCATACCGGCTGTGATAGCCGCTGCGGTTTCGGCGAGAGAAGGAGCAACGGAATGTTTGCGACCTTTCTCAATCCATGCGTATAGTTCATCCTCGTAGAAATAGAGGAGTTTGCCGCGCTTGTAGCTCGGGATGGGGTCATTCGGAGCTTTGATGCCGCGGTAGAGGCTCGAAAGTGACTTGCCTATTATCTGGCAAGCCTCTTTCGCATACACGAGTCTGCGTGAGGGTTTGACATTCTTGATAGGGTTGGCGATGCCGAGCTTTTCAAGTATGTCGAGCACTCGGTCGAGTTTCTCGGAGAGACCGCTTACCACATGTGGCAGCTGGTCAAAAGTTGGTGTTGATGTTTCCATGTTGGTGCGGTTTTGAATTGTTTTACGGAAATAGAACCGCACTGATTGAAAGTGAGTTGATGGTGAAATAAATAACCGCAAACACTTTCTAAAATAACCGTTTTGTGAGTGCTAACACTATGATATTCAGCGGGTATATTGTGGAAATATTTGTATGGTGATTCGCCAAAACAGTAGGTGATTTCAAGGTTATTTTGGGCAATAACCTTAAATGACTTTCATTGGTGTAAGAAATTGCAAAAGGGTTGAGTCTTTACTGGCCATTATGCAGTGGAAAAGAAATCTACCTGAGAATTCATCGGGTATATCGGTCTGCATCAAATAGGCTTCGATGTAGTTTTTACTCCCAGAGTTGAGATTGGCTGGCGACTTGCCGCTGATTATCACAATCAGGGGTATGCAATGTAGGCTGCGAAGGCTGTGCTGAATTTGGCAAAAGATGCAGGAATGAACGGTTGTTTTCTTTCATTGCCAAAATCAAAGCTCCTTCAGAACGTGTAATGCAAAAGATTGGAATGGAAAAAGCTGGAGAGTTGAATCATCTAAACAGTCAAATGATTGGCCGCGGTGTAGTTATTTGCTGTATAAAATAAAAAGGCGAATAGCCATGACAAAGTCACAACTATTCGCTAATACTTACTCGGGATGTCCCTATTATTTCCTGTTCTTCTTTTTTGCTGTCTCTTCCTCTGCCAATCTTTTTGGGATAATGTCAAGGTTGATGGTCTTATAGCGTTTATAGTGATCAAAGAGATAATTCATCTCTTTGGCACTCAGAAGAGGTATTCGGTCTTTGCCGGGATTTCTGTCTGCAAGTTTCGCTATGATTGTTCCAACCTGAACAGTTCCGAAACTGTCTGCGAATACATTTTTAATGAACAAGGCAATATTTTCGCCTTTAAGTTTCAGAAATTTCCCGACATTGTAGCCCAGATGCTTCAGATCCTCTTTCGACAGGTGATTGCTACGTAGCTGAACTGAATCGAATTGAGCTAACGGATTTACCGTCCATATTTTCGCGTTATTATGAAGTTTATCCAGTTCGTGGGACTCCATAAACTGCTCCATGGTATGTGTGATATAGGCACAAATAAACGACACTTGTTCAAGATTGTATAATTCTTCGTGACGTTTCATCTTGTCAAACGCTTCATCACAACGCTGCTTTCGTGTCAATATCTCTTTGTGAGATTCTATATCGTCTTTGTGTTTTTCATAGAAGTCAAAGATTGGGGCCATATCTTCAAGATAATATACCGAGCCGTCGGGTGTTACATACACATCCTGTTCAGTCTCTTCAATCAAAGTGGTTCCATCAGGATTATTGTAAATCTCGTGAACTGATACTGATGAAAAGAAACCGACTTCATCATTATATTCTCTCTTCTTTTTAACGCGTTTAATACCGTGGTCGTGGTCATATCGTTCTTCCGCAGTCATAGAGTCAAGATACTCCTTGTATGCCTCTTCAAGTTCGGCATCATAATCTCTCGAATCGTTATACGCTTTTTCAAGGAGAATCTCTTCATCAGATAGACCAATACCTACATATGCTTCCTCTCCATCCGGGAAACGGATATGACGCATATCGTCTACACCCTCCAAGACCTCAAACGGTGCTTTGTCCGTTGATTTCTCAAAAGTTGCATTGCCTTCCTCAATGCCGATCACATCTGAGTCGGCATCAGAATATTGCGTCATTGTTACTGATAGCTCTTCAACTGAAACGTGCATTTTCTTACCGTTGGCAGTTTCAGCAATAGCCATGACTTCACGGCGACGAAAAAGAGATTGAAGGCGGTTGAACACATCTTCGATTACCGATTGGAAACCGCAATAAAGACCTATTGATAGGACAAAGAAAACGGCAAAGAGAACATTGCCGGTAAATTCGTCAGTGCCGAAACGGGTTATCGCAGCATGACGACCAAGTAAAGCCATGATGCCACATCCGGCAATCACGGCACTCCAGATAAAAATTTTGTCCCGGGTAGGGGGAGCATAGCTCCTCAAGCGCTGGGGCGTTTCCTTCATAAATAAAATAGTGGATTAAAATTTTACATGTTTATAGACAATTTAACCCACTATTTTGTTCGCTCAGCCAATGACGGATCCCCACGCCTGATAACATTCTGATAGTCGTACTTACGCCTTTTAGATCGAAAATAAGATAATAACAGTTCAAACTACGACTGTCTCTTATTAAATACATTTCACCCAAATACATTTCACCAGAACTAAAGGTTAACTGATTATTTCCCATTCGGTCGATGAGCTAAAGGTTGTCCCCCCACGGAACGTGTGACAGTCTATAGTCAACTATTGTAGGTACAATATGCACGTCCTCTCGGAAGATTGTGGCTGTGGTTCAATGTAGTTATAATTAAGGTAGGAAAAAGACAAGTCCATAACTTGCTGATTTATCAACGAAGTTATGGACTATATGAGGTGCGTGAGAAGACGCTTATTTATAGCGTTGTTAGAGAGTAATCCATTGAGTAAGTCATTAAACCGGCACCATTCTTGGTAATGATGGCGGTGCCAATGAGTTCGGGTATGTCTTCGGTCCAAAATACAACCTGCATTTCTTCACCCTTTTCTAACTCCACGGACTTGATAAGTTCGTTAGCTTTATCATTACACATAGCTTGTAATAATTCAAAGCTATCATCTACGCTGCCGATATGTACTGACAATTCCTTCTTGGAGTGCTTAATAGCATCCTCTCTTTTTGCTCTGCGATATGGACTCATATTTGTTATGTTTAAATTTCTGTTACAAAATTAGATATAAAAACAATATGCCCCAAATCGCAGTTTAGATGCATTAACAAATAGCGCTATATATGCCAACTGACACACATTGATATATTTACACATTATTTAATAATTATTAAATAAATGTTTGAGAGGCGTTGTCCTTGTAAATGCCGCAATCGAGGATTTTGCGGCACTCCCCGGAGGCGAGTAACTTCACGCTGCACCAACCTCTGTAAAATTGCATCGTTGAGATCTATAGGATGGTCAGAGATACTCTTCTTCCAAGACCCTCAAAGATTCGGAAGAGGGTGTTGAGCTGGACATCGGCTTTGCCGTTTTCCAGCCGGGAGATATAGGTTTTCTTCGTACCGATACGCTCGGCGAGCTGCTGTTGTGTCAGCCCGGCTTTGAGTCGTTCTTCCTTGAGTGTCTCTGCCAGACAGAATGCCGCTGCGTCAGCATCGAACTGCTCACGCTCAGGTGTTCCGGGTTTGCCATATTCCACATCAAGAAGCTCGTCGAAAGTCTGAGCGTTCATGATGGCTTCTTTTTTTGCCTTATCCATTTTCTTTTTCATTGAAGTATTCTTTCATCAATTTTTTAGCTCGCTCGATTTGTTGTTTCGGGGTTTTCTGGGTCTTCTTCTGAAAACCATTGAACAGAATCACAAGAGAGCCCTCGTCAAAGCAACAAAAGATTCGGAATATATTACTTCCGACTTCTACACGGATTTCATATAATCCGTCCGTATCTTCCATGTTTTTGAGGATGGTCTTTGGAACTCTATCCACAGTCCTGACAACATTGATACAGTAGTTTATCTTACGTCTTACTGCATCTGATTGAGCCACATAGAACTCCTTGAAGTGGTTCTTGTATAGCTTTATGGTTCGATTTGCCATATTCTTCTGATACAACTGCAAAGTTAACTAAAAGGTTTACTTTGACAAAATTTTTTGAGAGTTATTTAAGAGAAATCGAGTTGGCGGCATCGCGTTTCTTTTGATTCACGACTTCGGCGTATATCTGAGTCGTGGCCACGTTCTTGTGCGTAAGCATCTTGCTGACGGTATAGATGTCGGTGCCATTGGTTATCAGCAGTGTAGCGTAGGTATGGCGGAGTCCGTGGAAGGTGATTTTCTTCTTGATTCCGGCATCTTTGAGCCATTTCTTGAATGGTTCACGCGTATGTGCTCGACTCAATCCTTTGAATACCATGCCGCGGCCAGGCTCGCCGCAATACGACAAGGCTTCATCGCTCAACGGCAGTGTTGCCTGCGTCTTTGTCTTCTGTGTGCGGATACGCATACAGTAGCCGCCGTCGGGTGACACTTCGATATTCTCCCAACGTAGCTGAAGAATATCGCTGATGCGTAGCCCGGTCATACAGGCGAACAGCGAAGCTCGTTTGAGCACCTCCACTTTGCAGGGTGTGGCGGCGAGACGTTTGACTTCTTCGATTTCGAGGTAGTTGATTTTAGGCTCCTCCCAGTCGATGCGATCAAGATAGTCGTTGACATTCTCGCGGAGCCAACCTTCCTTATATGCCAGTTTCAGAAGGGCGCGGAAGGTTGACCAATATCCGGCGGCAGAGTTGCGTGATATGATATTGCCGGACTGCTTGACACGGATTTTGAGAATGTAGGTGCGGAAGTCGTTGCACAGTCCGATGGTCACGTCTTTTATGAGACATCTGCCATTGCAGAAGTCCTTGAAGTGCTTATACACGATTTCCCATTTCTGATATTTCTCTTTGGTCTTGCTCTCAAAATATTCAAGGAAGTCCGCCTGTTTCTTAGTGCGGTCGAGGAAACCGAACTCCTCGTTGATGATTGCCAACTCACGGGTTGCACGGATGCCACGAGCTTTGAGCATGATTTCCTCGTTGTAATCAAGCTCGAACTTGTCTTTCGGTTTGCCGATGAGATAGAGGCCGAGGAACTCGCGCCGCGACATCTTCTTGATGTGCGGATTCCAGATGGGTGGGTAGTAGTCGAGGTAGAGCGACAGTTTGCCGCTACGCAGTTTCTCCTGACGGAGAGTTACTTTGGTGATGGTTGCTGATTCCATATTATGCTGTTTTGAATTATAAGGTAAAAAGGTAAATGGTGGTTGCCCGGTGAGAAAAATCACCGGATTATAACTGAATCTCGGGGTTGAACAACGCCTCTAACTCTTTGGCGTTCAGCTTGACATACTTGCCGCATCGGAGCTTGGTGATTTTGTATGTCTTGACGTAGTGATACAGCTGGTCGCGTGTCAGCGAGTATTTTTCCATGGCTTCGGGCACTGAGATAAACTCGACATCCTCGGCTGACTTGGCACCCTTAGCCACATCGAAATGATATTTGGAGTAACAGACCTTCGGTCCCTCTTTGCGTTTAGGAATACCGATTTTGGAGACCAGCGAATAAATCGCCGAGAGAGTCATCCCATATTTTTCCTGAATATCTTCGACCGAATACCATTCTGTAATCTCCGGGTTCTGTTTTCTCGCTGAGAAAAGCCGGTCGATATGGCTCTTGCTGAAATAAGCCTTGCCACGGATAATTGTCTTCGGCACATTGTTCTCGGCGACCACTTTGTAAATCCAAGAATCCTTGACCCCAAATTTCTCCCGAATCTCGGCACGGGTGTAAAAATCGGAAAGGGACTTTCCTTTTTTCTCAGTGGATTCTTTCGACTCACTTTCTTTCGGTGAGAGAAAATCGAACATCGCCTGAATATCGGCTTTGCTGATGAGCGTCTTTCTTCCTATTCTCGTCACCTTGATTTTACCTCGGTTGATGCTGTCATAAATATATGTCCTGCACACACCGATATATTGGGCCGTTTCCGTCGGTGTCAAGAAATCCTTATCCCGACTTTTACGGTCTGGATTGCATTGGCTGGTTTCCTGATTGGAGAGAGCCATCTTCTTCTGCCTCATACGCTCCTTATAGGAGTGTTCGGAACATCCTTTTGAGCAGAATCGGGTTACCGTTGTCTGAGCCATAAAACGGTTGCCGCACCACTCGCAGATTCTTTCTATTTTAATATTGCTACTCATTTCGTTGGTGTTAATTTCGCCTTAATTTGTTCGTGCGCGTCCGTTGACGTCCGTCTACGTCCGCAAACCTCCACCACCTTGCTGACGCTTGTGGTGAAATGAGTCGCTGTCGTACAAAATCCGTACAAAATGGTGCATAAAAACGCCTAACACTGACAGTTATCAGCATTAGGCGTTCTTGTAGGAGTTAAGTTTTATCGCTCAGTAACAGTCAATTACTATCAATATAAATCATTGATAATCAACTAATTACTTGCCGATGCAGAAGCGGGAGAAGATGGTGGAGAGGAGGGTGGAGGTGGGGATGTCGCCGGTGATGGAGGAGAGGTGGTGGATGGTCTGGCGGAGGTCGAGGGCGATGAGGTCGCCGGAGAGGTTGCAGTCAAGGGCTTCGATGACGCGGAGAATCGATTCGCAGGCGTCGGCGAATGCCCGGGCGTGGCGTTCGTTGGTGACGAGCAGGCCTTCATCGGCGCTGCCGTTCTCGCGTTCGGCGGCAGCCACAAGTGCTTTCGCCAATGTTTCGATGCCCATTCCCTCCCGGGCGCTGATCAGCAGGGCCTCGGATGCTGTCAGCGATTTTATTCTTTCGGCTGACTCCCCGGCTTTGGTGGCGTTAAGGTCGGTCTTGTTGATGACGGCAATTAGGTGGGCCGGCAATTCGTCGCGCTCACGGGTAGAGCGCATTATCTCATGGATCATGGTTTCATCGACCGGTGCCGAAGGGTCTATGACGAGAATCACGATGCGCGCTCGGGCGGCAGCGGCGAGGGAGCGTTCGATGCCTATGCGTTCGATCTCGTCGGTTGTGTGGCGAAGGCCGGCCGTGTCGATGAAGCGAAACATGTAGTCGCCGAGAGAGATTGTCTCTTCAATAGTGTCGCGGGTTGTGCCGTGAATATTGCTTACAATGGCGCGCTCGTCGCCGAGGAGGGCGTTGAGCAGAGATGATTTTCCGGCATTCGTGGCGCCAACGATGGCAACCGGAATGCCTTCTTTGATGGCTCGTCCGGCGGCAAACGAATCGTGGAGACGGGTGATCTCGGTGTGTATTTCCGAGGCGATTTCCCTCAAGCGTTTGCGCGAGGCGAATTCAACGTCTTCTTCCGAAAAATCCAGTTCCAGTTCCAGTAGCGAGGCGAGATCGATCAGTTTTTCCCTCAGGAGGGAGATTTTTTTAGAATAGTCGCCACGGAGCTGTGACACGGCAATGCGATGGGCCGCACGCGAATCGGATGCAATCATGTCGGCCACGGCTTCGGCTTCAGCCAGGTCCATCTTGCCTGAAAGGAATGCCCGGCGCGTGAATTCTCCCGGTTCGGCCATGCGGGCTCCGGCCTCGACGAGAAGGCGCAGGAGTTCCCTCTGGATGAACCGTGAGCCATGAACCGAAATCTCCACGACATCTTCTCCGGTAAACGAACGCGGATTGCGGAAGACTGTCGCAACGGCCTGATCGACCATTTCGCCGGCCTGATTCATGATTGTGCCGAGATGAGCGGTGTGGGATTCGGCATCAGGCAGCCTTTTCCCTTTCCAGATTCTGTCGGCTATTTCTATAGCTTCCGGACCCGAGACTCGGGCCACGGCGATGCCACCCACGCCGTGGGGAGTGGAGATGGCGCATATCGTGTCGTCTGATAAAAACTGATTCGTTGTCATTTGTGTGTGCTCCAATAATGGAAATCGCATTGTTTTTCAACCTCGTTCTCAATTTCGTCGGGGAGAGAAGAGAAGAAGTCGTGGCCAGTCACGCGCTCAACCTCATCGATGCTTACGGCGGCAGCCTGCATGCCTCCCGGCACTTTATCGTTAGGCATTATAAAGCCGATGCCGCGCATGCGGTCTCCGTAGGGCGACAGGATGACTTTGAAAAAGCGGCGCGGTACGGCCACTCGGGAATCCCCTATATAGTCGGCCGGCTCGTCAGTGAGCACGGGCCCGCACACAATGAATATCGCTCCGTCGGCTTTGGCCCATACGCGACATTTTTCTTCGAGGCGTTTCCATGCACCGGTGTTGAGGGCCTTTGCCTGCGGACAGATGTTGGCCATGGAGAATGAGGCATGCATTGACTCTTCCGACCATTTCATGTCGCCGGCCGGGGCCATGTGTCCGCGGTCATAGCCCGAGTAGTTGTAATCATAATGATCGGCACAGCCTGCAACCGCCTCATCGCAGTAAAATTTGTTTTCCCTGCCGACATTTCCTTCCGTCTCCTTGTCTGTCAGCTCCCAGGCAACCCAGTTGGGTTCGTGAAAGCGAGAGTTGAAGGAGATATCCATTCCCGGATAGACAACCTTCTCTTCCGGCATGAGATTCGGGTTGGTTTTTACATCAAGCAGATTTCCGAAGGTTGTAGTGCTTATGTTGGGGGTGGAATCGGGCCGTGGCGAACTGTCGGCCCAAAGCTGCCATGCCACGACGGCAATCGCGCAGAATACCAGTCCTATTATGAAATTTTTGTTTCCTGATGAGGATTTCATTTTCGTCAAGACATCATTGGTTAAAAGAATTAATAATCCTGCCTATCGCGGCTGCGTCGGCAACCGGGGTGCAATCGCTTATAGGCAGCGAGAGTATTTCCGAGGCCAGTTTTTCGGTGACGGGGAGGGGAGAATGGGGGAGTGAGCGCAAACAGGGCTGGCAATGAGGCGGAACGGGATAGTGGAGGGCTGTCTCAACCCCGTTGTCGGCCAGATAAAGCCGCATTCGGTCTCTTCTTCCTTCGGGGATGCGCACCACGTACTGGTGCCAAACCTGGTCCGTGACCTGAGGGGTTATCTCCGGTTTGATGACAAGGGGATGGCTGATCACATTGTTGTAGGCGACCGCGCGTTCAAACCGTCGGGCGTTGACATTGCGCGTATCTCCGAGCTTGACCCGCAACATCGCGGCCTGCATAGGGTCGAGGCGACAGTTGAAGCCGGCATACTCGTTGCGATACTGGGATGTTTTCCCGTAATTTGCGAGCGCGCGCACCGTGTCGGCGATTCTTTTGGAATGGGTCACCACAATTCCGCCATCGCCGAGCGCTCCTATGTTTTTGGTCGGATAGAAGCTGAAAGCACCCGCGTGGCCCAGCGCTCCGGCATGTCTTGACCCGAACAGCCCGGGGCCGTGAGCGATTGCTCCTATAGCCTGGGCCACGTCCTCGATTACGAGAAGCTCTTTTCTCGTCACGATCTCGCGCAGATCCTTGTCCCAGGCCACGCGGCCGTAGAGATGTACCGGCATCACAGCTTTGACCCCTTCGTCGGCCATGCATGCTTTCTCAACGCCTTCCGCGCTGAGATTGAAGGTCTTTTCGTCTGGATCCACAAGAACGGGGCGGAGTCCGGAATGAATGATGGCCAGTATGGAGGCTATGTAAGTGTTGGCAGCCACTATCACGCCGTCACCCCGTGACAGAAGTCCCGTCTCGACCCACGCCGTCATAATAAGCCTTAGCGCGTCAAGTCCGTTGCTGACACCAACCGCGTAGGGAGTGCGGCACATTTCCGCCATCTCGCATTCGAGCCTCTCAACCTCCTCTCCGCCGATATAGCGTCCGGAGGCTATGACTCTCTCCGCCGCCTCGCACAGGCCGGAGTAATATCCGCGGTTTATTTCCCCGAGATCCAGAAACGGAAACCTGTAATTCTTCATTTCTCGCCAATCCCTTTGAATCGTAAAAAACTGTCGTAGTCACGCATATAATCAGCTTCCTCGAAGTCGGTGTCGCAGAGCGTCAGACAGACGCATCCCGCCGAGAATCCTTTCAGCGACCGCCAGTAGCCGGGGGGCAGAAGCAATCCTTCCCCCGGGTGTTCAAGCGAAAAAATCCGCGATGTTATGCCGTCGCTGACCTCAACCTCAAAATGTCCCGCCGCAGCCACGATCAGCTGTGTCGTTCCATAATGGGCGTGTCCGCCTCTGACGGCATCTGCCGGAATATCATAGATCCAGAACACCCGGCGTATGGCGAAAGGGCATCCGTCATCCGGCGAGACCACAGCTATGTTGCCTCTGCGGTCGGTGATCCGCTTGAATTCGATTATATGAGGCTTCTCAGCATCCATTGTCGGCCAACGCTGCCAGATATTGTCCGTAGCTGTTTCCGGCCATGGGCCGGGCGAGTTCACGCAGGCGATCAGCACTGATCCATCCCTTGCGGAATGAAATTTCCTCCAGCGCGGCCACCTGGAATCCCTGACGTTTCTCTATCGAAGCAATGAAATTGGATGCTTCGGTCAGGGAGTCTATAGTACCGGTATCGAGCCATGCGAATCCGCGGCCAAGTCTCTGTACGTGAAGATTTCCTTCTTTAAGATAAGCCTCGTTGACCGAAGTGATCTCCAGTTCCCCGCGTGCCGACGGCGTGACGCCGGCTGCGATCCTGACTACAGAGTTGGGGTAAAAATACAGCCCGACCACTGCAAGATTGCTCTTTGGCTTCAATGGTTTCTCCTCAATGCTGACAGCCCGGAACAACTGATCGACCTCAACCACTCCGAATCGCTGTGGATCCTTGACGGGATAGGCGAAAACGGAAGCCTGTCCCTCCTCCCGGGCCAGACGTCCCGCCTCGAGCAGCATCCCCGTGAAGCCTTGCCCATAGAAAATGTTGTCGCCGAGAACGAGGCACACAGCGTCGTCGCCAATGAAATCGCGTCCAATGATAAAAGCCTGTGCGAGGCCCTCGGGCCTCGGCTGCTCGGCATAG
>ULSH01000641.1_pt1 | contig 30209 bp, 27 predicted proteins | sample 1956151 | NCBI WGS metagenome assembly ULSH01 (sample SAMEA4835702, study PRJEB28245) | human gut metagenome | biome: gut microbiome; material: fecal sample | place: Denmark | collected 2008 | reverse complement strand
CCGGAACCCCGCGTCTAACGCGGGGTTTTCTTTATACAAAAAACACGAAGCAGATTAATGCTTCGTGTTTTTAGTTTATTTTGGCAGTTCAGTTAAGTAATCAAATGATGAACCGTCGTCAAAAGCTACATTTGTTAAATAAGCGTTCCATTTTACTTTGCTTAAATCGCTGCTGATAACTGCGGCATCTTCTTTTACATACGGGTTAAGTTCAAAATCAAATTTATATAATTTGCTGCTGCCGTTTCTTAAAACAGCGTTGCTGGCAAAACTGCCGCTGTAAAAAATTTTGCCGTCATCACCGTAAAGCTCCAGCATACCGGCTATATAATTAACGTTTTTGCCGGAGGTGTTGGTAAGGGTTACTTCGGTTTCAAGCATGCGGATAATGGCCGAATAGTGTACGGAAGTAATTTGCAGCAGTTTTTTATCAAGCTTAACGTTGGTGTCAATATGTCCGGCAATCGGCTTGTTTAATTCAGCAAGCTTTGCCTTAACGGCTTCTTCACGTTCTTTCATAAAATCCTGCAAATTGGTTATTTCCTGCAAGCGCCACAAGCCATCGTCAAGCTGCTGCATTTTTATTTTTAAAATAAAATCCCTGCTTAATTTTTCATCGCGCAGTTTAATACTTACAATGGCGTTATCGTCATTAATATCTGTGTTTTCTACGCCTTCATATTTTAAGGAGCCGAAACCGGTGCGGCTTTTTAAATTATCTACAATTTCCGCTCCGTTTTCGTTGCCGGCGGGAATTGATTTCTGCACTTCGGCATCGCCGTCAGGCTTGTCGCCGTGAATAATGTAGCTGCGGGTTTCGCTTGTTAAAAGCGGTACGGCAAGCCCCTTAATTCCTTTAACAATAGCCAGAATAATGGGATTGGCATTCTTGTCGGAACCGAAGGTTACTGCAACAACATCGTCATAGGCTTTGCTGTACAGATTGTCCATATCGACATGCTTTTCGAAAGTTTTTAAATCATGCTGGCGTACTGCATCGGCTATAAGCGCAATGGAATGCTGCGGAGTTTTCAGCCAGTAAAAAAAATACCAGCCGCTTGTTAAAATTGCAAGCGCCGCCAGTACGGCAACAATTTTTTTAAATTTATTATTCAAGAAAGACCCTCCTAAATAAAAACTTTTAGTCCTGAAAATATTATACTACTAAAGTATGCTAATGCAATATTTTTGTGAAATTATTTGAACTGTAAAATGTTAATTTTAAAAGTAAGAATGAATGAGTAAATAATTACAGTTAATAAAATAAAAAAGAGCCGTTATAAAACGGCTCTAAATTTTTTAGTTGGTCGGGGCGGCGAGATTCGAACTCACGGCCTCTTGTACCCGAAACAAGCGCGCTACCAAACTGCGCCACGCCCCGACAGTGTGCTAATTACTGCAACAAAATGTATTATAGATAATAAGTGAGAAAATGTCAATACTTTTTTTAAAAATTTTTAACCTTCAACTACAACGCGGATGAATTTTACGTTGAATGCTTCGGCAATATGCGGCAGGCATTCGCGTTCAATGTTCGTGCGGTGCAGTTCGCTTTCGGCAACAATCATAATTCTGTCGCCGCTGAGGTTTATATTGTGTACCTTGCTGATAAGACGTTTAAAATCATCTTCGCCGAGCTTTTCCCTTAATTTGGCAAGCCCTTCCATTAGGTACGGTTTTTCTTTAGACATACGTAATTCCAAAGGCGAAAAGGGAACGGTAACAACTTTGGCATCCCTTGCCAAAACAAAATCTTCTTCATGTTCGCCCGGTACTACCAGATCATCTCTCATTGTTCTTCCTCCTTTTGCTTTACTAATTAATTATAGTTTATTGTTTTAACGTAGTCAAGAGCATGGAATTTGACAAATTTATCTGAAATAAGATAAAATACTACATCTAAAATTTAAAACTGGAGTTGATGTAATGAGTTTTTTGAACGAGTTTAAAGATTTTGCCATGCGCGGGAATGTTATGGATATGGCAATAGGTGTTGTAATAGGCGGAGCGTTTGGGCAGATTACCACGTCGCTGGTAAATAATATAATTATGCCGCCGCTCGGCATGCTTATCGGCAAGATAGATTTTTCCAATTTATTCATAGCACTGGACGGCAAGGATTATCCTTCGCTTAAAGCTGCTGCGGATGCAGGTGCCGCCGTTCTTTCGTACGGTGTATTTATTAATACCGTAATTAACTTTTTAATAATTGCATTGGCAGTTTTTATTGTTGTAAAACAAATTAACCGTTTCAGGCCCAAAGCCGCACCGACACCGGCTCCGCGTCTGTGCCCCTACTGCTGCCAGCCTGTGGCTGATGACGCTACCCGCTGCCCGCACTGCACTTCTTCTTTATAAAATTTGCCAATAACCGCATTAAGTTGTATAATACATATCATGGCTTAATGCGATTTTTTATATATTTAGACTGGAGGTAGATTGATGTCTGTTTATGACGTTCTTGCTGAACGCGGCTTTTTAAAACAGGTTTCGCATGAAGAAGAAATCCGTGAACTTCTTGAAAAGGAGAAAATCACGTTTTATATTGGCTTTGACCCGACAGCTGACAGCCTGCATGTTGGCCACTTTATTGCTTTAATGGCAATGAGCCATATGCAGAAGGCAGGGCACCGCCCGATTGTGCTTTTGGGCGGCGGCACAGGCATGGTTGGCGACCCGAGCGGTAAAGATGAAATGCGCAAAATGCTTACGCCGGAATTTATTGCCCATAACATTGCCTGCTTTAAAAAGCAAATGTCACGCTTTATTGATTTTTCGGATGATAAGGCAATAATGGTTAATAATGCCGACTGGCTGCTTGACCTTAATTACATTAAACTTCTGCGTGAAGTTGGCGTACATTTTTCCGTTAACAGAATGCTGACGGCAGAATGTTTTAAAAAACGCCTGGAGCGCGGGTTGTCCTTCTTTGAATTTAACTATATGATTATGCAGGCTTATGATTTCTGGACGCTGAACAAAAAATACGGCTGCATAATGGAAATGGGCGGCGATGACCAGTGGTCCAACATGCTGGCCGGTGTGGAACTTATCCGCCGCAAGGAACAGAAACCTGCTTTCTGCATGACCTGCAAGCTTTTAACAACAAGCGACGGCAGAAAAATGGGCAAAACGGAAAAAGGCGCTTTATGGCTCGACCCGGAAAAAACATCTCCGTATGATTTTTACCAGTACTGGCGTAATGTTGACGACAGCGACGTGGAAAACTGTCTGGCACTTTTAACATTTTTACCCATGGACGAAGTACGCCGCCTTGGCAGCCTGAAGGATTCTGCAATTAACGAGGCTAAAAAAGTTCTTGCTTATGAAGTTACCAAACTTGTTCATGGCGAAGAAGAAGCCGAAAAAGCCAAACAGGCTGCTGAAGCATTGTTCGGCGGCGGCGGTGCCATGACTGATGTGCCCACCGTTAACCTGACGGCAGAACAGGCTAATGCCAAGCTGATAGACGTGCTTACGGCAGCAAAGGTATTTTCCAGCAAACGCGAAGCGCGCCAGATGGTGCAGCAGGGCGGCCTGTATATTGGCGATACTGCTGTAAGTGATGCGGAAATGCAGCTCAGCCCGGAAATGTTTGACGCCGATAAGAGCCTGTTGGTACGCAAAGGCAAAAAGAAATATTACCGTTTACTTATTGATTGATGCAGTTTAATAATAAAATAAATTAAGGCTGCTTTAAAATGCAGCCTTAATTTTTGAAAATTTGGAGACCTTATGAAACAAAAACTTACTTTTATGGAAATATTGCCAATCGGCCTGATGCTTTTTGCTTCGTTCTTCGGTGCCGGCAATTTAATTTTCCCGCCGGCGCTTGGCCAGTCGGCAGGCGTTAACTTTTTGCCGGCAGCGGCCGGTTTTTGTACAACCGGCGTAGGCATTCCGCTTTTGGGCATTATTGCCATTGGCCTTTTGCGCGCTTCCAATCCGGAAGCACTGGCTTTGCCGGTGCATCCCAAATTTGCCAAGGCGCTTATTGTTGTAACGGTACTTACAATCGGACCTTTTTTTGCAATTCCGCGCACGGGTGCGGTTTCTTTTGACGTAGGCATTCTTCCATTTATTTCCGCAGAAAATTATGATTTGGGACTGGCATTGTATTCTCTGTTCTTTTTTGTGGTAACGTATTTTCTTTCCGTTAATCCTTCCAAAATTGTAGACTGGGTAGGCAAAATTTTAACGCCGCTGCTTTTAATCAGCATTGCTATTCTGGTTGTGCAGGTATTTATGAATCCGATGGGCGAACCTCAGCAGGCCGGCGGGTATTATGCTTCCATGCCGTACTTGAAGGGCTTCCAGGAAGGCTATTATACAATGGACCTTTTGGCAACGATGCTGTTCGGCACGGTTGTTATTGATTCCATTAAAGTGCGCGGCATTTCCGAAGGCAGCGTGCTGACCTGTACCTGCATTATGGCCGGCATTATTGCGGCTGTGCTGTTGGCGGCAATTTATTTTTCGCTTACTTATACCGGCGCAACAAGCGTGGCTGTGTTTGGCGTATCCGATAACGGCGCAATAGCGCTTTCGAGCATTGCCAATTATTATATGGGCACTGCCGGCAATGTGGTTTTGTGCCTGATGATTTTCTTTGCCTGCCTTACAACAAGCATTGGGCTTACGGTATCGGCAGGTTCCTATCTGGAACAGGTGCTGAAATACAAAATGCAGTATCAGCGCATAGCTGCCATTATCTGCATTTTCAGCTTTGCGGTATCCAATGTTGGCTTAACCAAAATAATTTCCCTGTCGGTGCCGGTGTTATGCCTGCTTTATCCTATTGTTATTGTGCTGGTAATGATGGCATTCATGCCGGTTAAGCGTGCCTGTGTGTACCGCTCAACGCTGGCGTTTACGATTGTTTTTGCCATTATTGACGGCCTTAATGCAGCAGGTGTGCCGATGAAAACGGCAGAAGCGCTTTTTAAAGATGTAATACCGTTTTACAGCGCCGGTTTTGGCTGGTTTGTTCCTTCAATTGTCGGGCTGGTGCTTGGTATTTTGTACAGTGTGGCCGTTAAACCTGGTAAAAATTAAAACTTAAAGTTTTCCGCAGTTGTAATCTTTGCAGCTGCGGATTTTTTATTTGTTTTGCCAAAAGGAATTTTTTACGCGGATGTGGTACAATAAAAGTAAATAATAAAAGGCTGCGGGGTGAAAGTAGTGTATATTACCAAACTTTATCTTGAAAATTTCCGCTGTTACGATAAATTTGAAATTGATTTTGACAAAGAGCTTACGGTTATTGTAGCCGAAAACGGACAGGGCAAAACCGCTATTCTTGATGCGGTTGCCATAGCCATGGGGCCGTATTTGTCCTGCTTTTCGGACGGTAAGGCGCGTAATATTCACGAAACGGACGTGCGCCAGACTGTGGAAACGGCAAGCAAAAGCCAGCTGGAAATTTTGCGTATGAAAAGCCAGTATCCGGTTGTTATTGGTGCGGAAGGCGATGTTGAAGGCAGGCATATAAAATGGCAGCGTGAGCTGAACAACGCCAAGGGGCGTACCACTATGCAGCATGCAAAAATGTTAAGTAGTTATGGCAAGCGTATGGTGGAAGCCCTGCGCGCGAAAGACGACAACGAAGTTGTGCTGCCGGTAATTGCTTATTATGGAACGGGGCGTATCTGGAAGGACAGCAAGCTGCGCAATACTATTAAAAATATTGATTTGGAGCGCAGCAGCGGCTATATGGATTGCCTGGAATCAACGTCATCTTACGCTAATTTTGGGCATTGGGTAAAATACGCCATTATGAGCGCGGTAGAGATAGAAAGAATTATTGCCGAAAAACATTTAACTGAGAAAAACCCTTACCGCGAAGTTTTTAAAGCCGTGGAGCAGGCTATTGTAACCTGTATAGGCAGCATGGGCTGGACTGATATCGACTACAGCTTTGTTAGGCAGAATCTGGTGCTTAAACATAAAACGCGCGGCATTCTGCCGATAGAAGCACTTAGCGACGGTGCAAGAAGCGTTATCAGCATGGTTGCCGATTTAAGCTACCGCATGGTGCGGCTGAACCCGGATTTAGGCATTAATGCTGTTTTAAAAACTCCCGGCATCGTGCTTATTGACGAAGTGGATATGCACCTGCATCCTTCCTGGCAGCAGACTGTTTTATATGATTTGCGCAAGGCATTTCCGCTGGTGCAGTTCATTGTTACAACGCACAGCCCGCAGGTGCTTACAACCGTACCGCCTCAGTCAATTCGCGCGCTGCGCTGGAACAACGATTTGATAGATATTTACCAGCCGGATTTTTCGCTTGGCGCAGCAAGCTACCAGCTGCTGAAGGATATTCAGAATGTAGATGCAAGGCCGCAGTGCGTGCCGGTTGTAAAAGAATTAAAACGGTATCTTGATTTGGTGTCGGAAGACAAATGGGACTGCCCCGAAGCGCTTGAACTGCGTAAGAGCCTTGATAAATGGGCGGCAGGGCGCGAACCGGCGCTTTTGCGTGCGGATATGGATATAAGAATGCGTTCCTTCAGGAGAAAGCAGCATGAAAAGAATATTTAAGTCGCCGCAGGCACCGGAAGGTCTGCGGAAGTTTGCCGAAGAAAACCCGTATGAAACATGGGAACGCTTCCGCCGTGCAAACCGCCGCGGCTACCGCGAAGTAAAAAAACAACTTTTGAAAGACCAGCACGGGCTTTGCGCCTACTGCGAAATTAATATTACTTTTGCCGATGAGGAAGGCGAGGTTGACGACTTCCGCGTGGAGCATTTTTATCCCAAAAGCGAAACGGATTTTGCCGTGCATAACTACCACCTTGACTGGCAGAATTTGCTGGGGGTTTGCCATGGCGGCAGCCAGCCGAATGTGGAAGATGCGGAGGAACGTTTTTCAAAGCGCAAAATAGACCGCAGCTGCGATGTGCCTAAAGGCGGCAAGCCTATTAACGAGCGCATTTTAAACCCGCTGGAAATACCGGCGGACGTGCGTATTTACCGTTATGCCGCGCATACCGGGCGCATGATTGTTGATGAAGATACCTGCCCGCCGGAACTGGTGCGCAAGGCACGCAATACCATCCGCGAATTGAACCTTAACGCACCGCGCTTAATGCGTATGCGCCGCGAAGCTGTAATGATGCTGGAGGACGAAATAGAAAATGCCCTTGCGGCAGGCGAAGATATGGAAACATTTTTAAATGTGCTTGCAGAAAGCTTTCTGCTGCCGGACGATAACGGCAACTGCCAGGCGTTCTTTTCGTTAATACGCTGGTTTTTAGGCCCGGCTGCGGAAAAAGTACTGGCAAATAATGGCTATCGGATTTGATAAGGTGGTGGCGTAATGAAAAAGTTACTTTTTGTTTTCATAATGTTGTTGATGAGTGTTTCTGTATCTTGTTATGCTTATGATAAAAATGACTTTATTGAAGCAGAAAAAATAATATTGTCTGAATATACTAAAAGTGTAAATGAAAAGAGCTTAATAGATAAAAACTTGAGCTTCAAAGGTGGCAGTAATATTGTTTTGTCAGATGCAGTAGTAGCAGCATTTAGAGATTCTTCTAAATTTTTAAATGAGCATAACGGTATTAGCAAAATAAAAAAATTTGAATATGACTATAATGGTTCTAATCGTGACAGTTATATTAAAGAGTTATTAAAGGGTAATCAGTTTTCACTTTTTAAATATGAAATTTATACAAAAGATGAAAAATATTTGTTGTTGTTGGATTTATATTGCGGAATTGAGAATGATACATTAAATTTATATTTATCTACATACCAACCTGTTGATTTAGTGGCATTGGAGTATGCTGATGCTCAAATGAATTTTAAAGTAAATCAAATTTTAGAAAATAATTTTGAGTTATTTACAAAAGATTTTACCGCTGAATTAAATAAAAATTATACGCAAGCTAAATTTAATAGATTGAAACTGCAACCAATAACGAAAATAAAAAGAATAAATTATAGAAATGGTAAAAGTATAAGAACAGATAAAAGTAATAATGCTTTGTATGTAACTTATAAATTATATTTTGGTAATGAAAAAAATTATGTTTCTGAGATTGGTGTAGAAAAAATTGATGGTAAATATCAAATAAACAAGTTTTTTGTAGCTACATTGCCAGACGAAGTTAAATTAGAACAAGATAATTTAGTTGAAAAAGCGTTACACTCACTTTTAAATAATGAAAAAGATTTATTCTTTAGTTGTTTTTCGGCAGACGCTGCACAAAAGGCAGATGATTTTTCATTTTATGAATTGTCGGAATCATTAGCAAATAGAAAATATATAAATAAAGAACGAAGTTATACATTTATCATAACAAGTAAACAAGTTCCAAAATCTAAAGAAAGCATTATCGGAAAGAAGAGGATGCAGTTAATAGAACTTCCTGTTCCAGAAGTTTATTATTTATATGAATTGAACTTTAGTGATTTAAGATGGAATTTGACAGTAACTTTTGATGATACCTTAGAAAATATAAAAATAACTTCTTTTAATTTAAAAGTGCAATAATATTTTTTATTAATAATCCTGTTTAATTTATTTTAGGCAGGATTTTTGTTTTAAAAATAGAAAATATATAAATCGTGAAAATATGCTGACGGGGGAGAGATAAAATGGAACTTAGTAAAAAAGCTTTTAAAGCATATGATATACGCGGTATTGTTCCGGGTGAGGTAAATGCCGAACTGGCTTACAGGGTTGGCCGTGTTTTTGCAGCTATGTTTGCGGCGGAAACTGCCGTTGTTGGGCATGACATCCGCCTGACGGGGCCGGAACTTGCCAGTGCCGTTGCAGATGGCCTGCGTGACGGCGGCTGCACCGTTTATGATATTGGTGAGTGCGGTACGGAGATGGTTTATTACGCTACGGCGCATTTAAATACCGATGGCGGCATTATGGTAACTGCCAGCCATAACCCGGCCGATTACAACGGCATGAAACTGGTGCGCAGCGGCGCAAGGCCTGTTTCTTCCGATACCGGCCTGATGGATATCGGAAGAATGGCGACAGAAGAAGGGGAGTTCCCCCATGTGGTTGTTGCGGGCAAAGAGCGCGGCAAGCTGATAAAAAAAGACATTATGCCCGATTATATTGAGCATCTTTTAAGCTATATTGATGTAAAAAATCTTAAGCCGTTAAAGATTGTTGCCAATCCCGGCAACGGCGGCGCAGGCCCGGTGCTTGCCAAACTGGCGGAACATCTGCCGTTTGAATTTATAAAAATAAACGAAACTCCGGACGGAAGTTTCCCAAATGGTGTGCCGAACCCGCTTTTGGAGCATAACCGTGCCGTTACTGCCGATAAGGTAGTTGCAGAAAAAGCAGACCTTGGCATCGCATGGGACGGCGACTTTGACCGCTGCTTCTTTTTTGACGAAAAGGGCGAGTTTATAGAAGGCTATTACATTGTGGGCCTTTTGGCTGCGGCGTTTTTAAAGAAACTGCCGGGCAGCAAAATTATGTATGACCCGCGGCTGACATGGAGCACAGAAGAAATTATTGCCGAAAAAGGCGGCGTGCCTGTGCGCTGCAAGAGCGGGCATGCTTTTATGAAAGAATGCATGCGCTTAAATGATGTTGTGTACGGCGGCGAAATGAGCGCCCATCATTATTTCCGTGATTTTTCATACTGCGACAGCGGCATGCTGCCGTGGCTTCTGGTAACGGAACTGATGTGCTGCGAAGGTAAAAAACTTTCGGAGCTTGTTGGCGAGAGAATGGAAAAATTCCCGTGCAGCGGTGAAATTAACCGCAAGGTTGAAAACAGCAAAGCCGTACTGGCCGCCATTGAAGAAAAATATGGCGATGGCAAAATTGACAAGCTGGACGGGCTCAGCATTGAATATAATAACTGGCGCTTTAACGTAAGGGTATCCAACACGGAACCGGTAATGCGCTTAAATGTGGAAACACGCGGCGACAAAGCGCTTTTGAAAGAAAAAACCGAAGAAATTCTGGCCGTTATCGGCGGCGAAGAAGCATAAGGAGCGAATAAAATGACAACAATTAAACCTGTACGCAGGGCAGTAATACCGGCAGCCGGGCTTGGCACACGCTTTTTGCCGGCAACCAAAGCCACGCCGAAAGAAATGCTGCCGATAGTTGATAAGCCGACTATTCAGTATATTATCGAAGAAGCACTGGCTTCCGGCATTGAAGATATTATTATCATCAGCGGCAAGAGCAAACGCGCCATTGAAGACCATTTTGACCGCAATATGGAACTGGAAATGAGCCTTGAAGCTTCCGGCAAGTTTGAACAGCTGGAAATGGTGCGCCGTATTTCGGAAATTAATCTGCATTATATCCGCCAGAAAGAGCCGCGCGGACTTGGCCACGCTATTTTATGCGCACGCCGTTTTATCGGCGACGAGCCATTTGCAGTGCTTTTGGGCGACGATGTTGTTGACAGCGAAAAGCCAGCCTTAAAACAGCTTATAGATGTTTATGACCGCCGCGGCTTCAGCGTTTTGGGTGTACAGGAAGTTGCGCCGGAAAAAGTATCCAGCTACGGCATTATTGACGGTGCGCCGACGGAAGAAACACGCACTTACACCGTAAAAGATATGGTGGAAAAACCTGCGCAGGAAGAAGCGCCTTCACGTCTGGCGGTTTTGGGGCGTTACATTATTACTCCGGAAATTTTTGATATTCTGGAAAATACGCCTCCCGGACGCGGCAACGAAATTCAGCTGACGGACGCACTGCGCGTTTTGGCAAAACAGCAGCCGATGTATGCTTATAATTTTGAAGGCCGCCGTTATGATGTGGGCGACAAACAGGGCTTTATTGAAGCAACTGTTGAATATGCTCTTAAACGCCCGGAAATGCGCGGCAAGCTGCTGGAATATTTAAAACATATTGTTGATGTAAACAAGGAGTAACGGCATGAATGTTTTGGTTACAGGCGGCGCCGGTTATATCGGCTCGCATGTTGTTAATGTACTGAAAAAAGAACAGGGTTTTACTCCCATTGTATATGATAATTTTTCTACCGGGCATCCGGAAGCCGTAAGCGATGACGTGCAGCTTGTGGAGGGCGATATCCGTGATGTGCAGTTTTTAAAGCATATTATGGCGCAGTTTGAAATTGACGCCGTTATTCATTTTGCGGCAAGCAGCCTTGTTGGCGAAAGCATGAGCGACCCGGCGAAATATTATGTAAACAACGTGGAAGGCTCGCTGCATTTATTGCAGGCCATGAAAGAAGCCGGTGTAGATTACATTGTATTTTCTTCAACGGCGGCGGTGTACGGCGAACCGGAAAAAACGCCGATTTGCGAGGATTTTTCAACTCAGCCTACTAATGTTTACGGGCGCACAAAACTTGTTATTGAAGGCATGCTGAAAGATTATGCCATGGCGTATGATATGCGCTACGTTGCACTGCGTTATTTTAATGCTGCCGGTGCATCGCTTACGGCTGATATCGGCGAAGACCATCATCCGGAAACACACTTAATTCCGCTGATTTTAAAAACTGCCCAGGGTGTGCGTGATAAAGTAGCAATTTTCGGCACGGACTACCCGACTCCGGACGGAACCTGCCTGCGCGATTACATTCATGTGGAAGATTTGGCTACCGCCCATGTATTGGCACTTAAGCATCTGGTAAACGGCGGCGAAAGCAGAATTTACAATCTTGGCAGCGAAGAAGGCTTCAGCGTGCGTGAGATTATTGAAACTGCAAAAAAAGTAACCGGCGTTGATTTTACCGTAACCGAAGAAGCTCGCCGCAGCGGCGACCCTGCCGTTCTGGTGGCAAGTTCTGCCAAAATAAAAGCAGAGCTTGGCTGGCAGCCGCAGCACAGTACGGTTGAAGAAATTATCAAATCAGCGTGGAAATGGCATCAAAGCCATCCGTATGGCTATAACGGCTAAAATAAAATTATCTACATAACACAGGCATCTTATGGTGCTTGTGTTATTTTTTGCTTTGCAGGCAGGTAAATTTTTGATATAATAGCAATTCGAGAACACAAGGAAACAGAGGATGTATTATGCAGCTTGTTGTTGATAATTTGGCAAAAAGCTTCGGCGTAAAAACAATTTTTAAAAATGTCAGCTTTATGATAGATAAAGGTGAAAAAATCGGGCTTGTCGGTGTTAACGGCAGCGGCAAGTCTACACTTTTGCACTGCCTGCTGCAAAATGGATACAGCGACAGCGGCAGTGTGCGGTTTGAAGCAGGCACGCGCGTCGGTTACGTGGAGCAGGGCTTTGGCAATATCGGCAGCGGCAGTCTGTGGCAGTTTATGATGAATTCCTGCCCTGAAATTCCTGAAATGCGCAGCCGCATGCAAAAGCTGGAAACACGGGCCGCAGATTTAAAACCTGGCGAAGAACTTGATAAAGTTCTTGATGAATATGCGTCTGTGACGCGCCGTTATGAATATATAGACGGTTATAATTACGAAACACGCATTAAAATAGTTTTAAACGGCCTTGGCTTTACGGAAGAAGTATGGGATAAACCGGCTCAGAATTTTTCCGGCGGGCAGAAAACACGTATTCTTTTGGCTGCGGCGCTGGTAAAAAGCCCGGATTTTCTGATTCTGGACGAACCTACCAACCATCTGGATATCCGAATGACGGAATGGCTGGAAAAATATTTGCAGGATTTTAAGGGCGGCCTTTTAATCGTCAGCCATGACAGAAAGTTTTTGGATAATGTCGCTACCCGTATTTTGGAAATGGAAGGCGGGCATTTGCAGTCATTTAAAGGCAATTACACCAAATACATGGCACAGAAAGAAATACAGACTGCGACGCTGGAAGCTGCCTATGCTGCCCAGCAGGATTATATTGCCAGAACGGAAGCCTACATCCGCCGTTTTAAGGCGGGTATAAAAAGCAAAATGGCACGCGGGCGCCAGTCGCAGCTTGACAGGCTGGAACGCATGGAAGCGCCGGTGCATAACGAAGAATTTGAACTTAAACTGCCGCCTGCGCCGGAATCGGCTGAGCGCGTGCTGATTTTGGATGATTTAACGGTGGGATACAGGGATAATGTGCTTGTAAAGGATATCAGCCTTGTGCTGCGCCGCGGCGAAAAAGCAGCTTTAATCGGCCCTAACGGCAGCGGTAAATCAACGCTTTTAAAAACCGTGCTTGGCGAAATAGCGCCGCTTAAAGGCAAAGCGCAAAAAGGCAACCGTGTTAAAGTGGGTTATTTTTCACAAAGTTATGAAAGGCTTGACGAAAAACAAACCGTGCTTGATAATTTTTTAACGGAATACGGCATGGATGACGGATATGCACGCTCTTTGCTGGGCGGTATGCTGTTTCATGGCGATGATGTTTTTAAAGAAATCGGAACTTTGTCCGGCGGGCAAAAGGCAAGGCTGGTGCTGTTAAAACTGGTGCTTGACGGAGCTAATTTTTTAATTTTGGACGAACCTACCAACCATCTGGATATTCTGGCGCGTGAAACTCTGGAAGCTTCGCTGGAGGCCTTTGATGGTACGCTTCTGGTTGTAAGCCATGACCGTTACTTTATTGGTGAAATTGCCGGGCGCATATGGGAAATTGAAAACCATACTTTACAGGATTACAAAGGCGATTATGAATATTACCTTGCAGAAAAGGAAAAACGTAAAGCTGCTGAACCACCTCCGGCAGAACCGGTAAAAAAAGCTGCTGTACAAACACTAAAAGAAGAACAGAAACCTGCACCGGCACAGGGCAAAAAGGCAAAGGTGCAGCGCCGTTATAGTCCCGAAGAACTTACCAAACAGCTGCAAAAGGTGGAACTCAGCATACGTGAGCAGGAAGCTATGCTGGGCGTGCTTGAAAAACAAATGGCAGACCCTGCTAACCACGTGGATTTGGAACACAGCAAACACATTGCAGCCGAGCACGAAGCCATGCAGGCAGAAATTGACCGGTTAATGCAGCGCTGGGAAGAATTAATGCAGGCACAGGAGGAAATTGAAAATGCAGGCCAAAACTGACGAATACTATATGCAGCTTGCCATAGAAGAAGCAAAAGAAGCCGCAGAACGCGGAGAAATACCTATTGGCGCGGTGCTTGTTGCAAACGGTGAAGTTATATCGGCAGCGCATAATATGCGCGAAACATGGCATGATGCAACGGCCCATGCCGAAATGATTACCATTATTGAAGCCTGCGCTGTTCTGGAACGTTGGCGTTTAAATGACGCAACGCTTTATGTAACACTGGAGCCGTGCCCTATGTGCGCCGGAGCTATTGTAAACAGCCGCCTGAAAAGGCTTGTTTACGGTTGCCCGGATTTTAAAGCAGGCGCTGCGGAATCTATTTTTAACATTGTAAGCAATACTAATCTTAACCATGCCGTAGAAGTTACAAGCGGTGTTTGCGAAGAAGAATGTGCCGCTGTATTAAAGGATTTTTTTAAAAAGCGCCGTGAGGAAAACAAGCAGCAGAAACAAAAATAATTATGCCACTTGGCAAAAAGTAAAATTAATAGTATAATAATATAGCTGGCTTTAAATAAAATTTACAGCCGGGCTAATTAAATATGGAGAGGTGTCCGAGTGGTCGAAGGTGATTGACTCGAAATCAATTGTACGGCAACGTACCGTGGGTTCGAATCCCACCCTCTCCGCCAGAGAATAATGCACATTTCAATTTCGTGTTGGAATGTGCTTTTTTATTTAGTTATTATTTTTATACAGATACGCAAAAGGCACAGCCGTTCATTATAGCTGTGCCTTAAGTTTATTTACCGTTTATTTTCTTTGCGGGTAAGCGTTGCTGTTTCCAAATCTGCCGCATCTTTAAAATCACGCAGCGGCATTTTTGTGGCAAGTTCAAAGGCGCTGCGCGGATGCCGCTCAATCATTTTCTTCATCCTTTCAACTGCTGCTTAATTTAATAAATCTTTATTTACTAAATTATAACAAGTTAAACCGCGCTTTAAGTAAGCAAAAACCCCTTCAAAATTTTTTGAAGGGGTTTGTACATTTGATTTCGAGTCAATCACTTTAATTATTCGGCTTTAAAAGGCACAACATCTTTTACGGCTTCTTCAAGTGTAATTTCTTTGTCGCCGTTGTCAATGTCAATCAGTTTATACTTATCGTTGCCCATGCCAAGTTCTTTCATATAAGTAAGCTGGCGCAGGCCGTGGCGTGTTTCCATACGCGTTACCAGCGCTTTGTGGTCAGTTTCTTTCATGGCGTAAATAAGGTCTACGCTTGCCTGGTCAATGGCTAAAATATCAAGCGAGGCGAGTATGCCAACGTTAGGCGTTACAACGGGTTCTGCTGCTGTTCCTTCACAGTCGCACGAAACAGACATATTGCGCATTACGTTAACAAAAGCAATATTTTTGCCGAAATGGTCAACTACGGCTTTGGAGGATTCCGTCATTCTTTCCATAAATTCTTCTTTGGCAATATCCCATTGGTTGGTGGAACCAGGTGTAGTATGAATCATGGCTTTGCCGATACGTCCGTCGGCGCAGCCAATGCCGATATTTTTATCACTGCCGCCAAAACCGCCCTGAACATGCCCTTTAAAATGGGTTAAAACAAACAGTGAATCGTAATTCAGCAAGTTTTTGCCAACCTGCATTTCGGTAAACCATTTGCCGTTTTTAACAGGCAAAACTGCGGTGCCGTTTTCGTCCATAATATCAACCGGGCAAAAATTCCAGCCGTTAAGGGCAATGGTGCTGCGGTGTTTTTCGGTGGTATCACGTCCGCCTGCATAATAGGCATTAGTTTCAACTATTGCGGCTTCAGGCAAAGCCTTTTCAATTAAGTTTTTAACCCACGGGCGCGGAATAATGTTAGGCCCGTGCGGTTCGCCTGTATGCAGCTTAATTGCCGTTTTGCCGGTAAGATTTGCGCTGATGCGTTTAAAAATTTTCAGCAAGCCTTCGGCAGATAAATCTCTGGTAAAATAAACAACGGATTCAGCGCCGCTGCGTTCGGAATAAGGAATGTAATGGTCGCCGCCGGTGCCGGGAACAGGTTTTGTTGTAGTCATGGTAAAAACCTCCTTATTAATTTTACAGTATTTGTAAATTTATTATTGTTTACAACCGTAAGATAAAATGAACTATTGTTATTTATACTTGACACAAAACTGTTGGTTGATTAGAATAATAACATAACGGTTTTATTATAAATAAACCTTTTCTTAAAAATATTATAACATTTTTAACGCCGGTTAAGCGGCAGTTTTTGCTGAAATATGCAATTTTATGGGAGTGTTACTTTGAACAGCGTTAAAATAAAAGCATTTAAAACAGCTTTTCCATATACTGTGCCGATTGGTGCAAGTTTTATTTTTTTAGGGGCGTCGTACGGCTTTTTAATGGTGAGCAAGGGCTTTTCACCGTTATATCCGTTTTTTATGAGCCTGCTTATTTTTGCAGGTTCAGTAGAGTTCGTTTCGGTAACGATGCTGCTTGGCAGTTTTGAACCGGTAAGTGCATTTTTGGCGGCATTTATGCTTAATGCAAGGCATTTGTTTTATGCCGTTTCCATGCTCAAGCCATATAATGTGCCGGGGTGGAAAAAGCTGTATCTTATTTTTGGCATGTGCGATGAAAGCTTTGCCATAAACAGCATGACAAAAGTGCCCGACGGCGTTGACCGTTCATGGTTTATGCTTTTTGTAACGATGCTGAACCATTTTTACTGGGTTGCGGGAGCAACCCTGGGCGCCGTTGTAGGCAGCGCCATTAATTTTCCGTCTGAAGGCATCGAGTTTGTGCTGCCGGCGTTGTTTTTGGTTATTTTTGCCGAACAGTGGTTTAATGCAGACGCGCACGGTGCTGCGTTAACAGGTCTTGCCGCTTCGGTATTGAGCCTGTTTGTTTTTGGCACGGAAAATTTTATGATACCTGCCATGCTTATGATGCTGCTTGTTTTTGCCGTTATTAAAAGGAGGGCACAGTGATGACAATGACTGTTGGGCAGAGCATAATAATGATTGCCGCTATTATTTTGGCAACCGTACTGACCCGCTTTTTGCCCTTTATTATTTTTGGCGGCGGGCGGCCTATACCCGATTTTGTTAATTATTTAGGCAAAGTTTTGCCGTTTGCCGTTACGGGCATGCTTGTGGTTTACAGCTTAAAAGATGCTCCGTTTAATGTCTGGCACGGCCTGCCGGAATTTATTTGCGCAGCAATTACTTTAGCGCTGCATTTTTGGCGCCGCAGCATGCTTATAAGCATTGTTGGCGGAACAGTGGCCTATATGTTTTTAATACAAAAAATATTTTAACTTAAAACCTCTGTTTAAAATTGTAAAACAGCAGCGGCAAAAATGCCAATGCTTAAATTTTATGAACTATATACGGATAAGGCATGATAAAATCCTGTGGTTAGATGTTTGGCTGCCGCAGGATTTTTTATTACCTAAAGGCATGGATGAACAGAAAAAATAAGCATTAGACGCAGAAAAACGGCTTTAATATAATGATAGTAAAGATATTCAGAACAGGAGGGGGACTTATGAACCGCAGAGAATTTTTAAAAATAAGCTGTTCAGGATTTATTACTTTGTATTTAAGCGGCTGTGGGCTTAATATGCAAAGCGGGCAAAATATAACATCTGCCGCAGAAACGGCTTCCGGTAAGGAAAATAGCAAGATGAAAATAACAGTAATTACCGGCAGCCCTCACAAAGCAGGCACATCGGCGCTTTTAGCCGATAAATTTATTGCCGGTGCAGAAAAAAACGGGCATAAAGTTTTTCGCTTTAACGCTGCTTTTAAGAATATTCATGCCTGCACCGGCTGCAATGCCTGCGGCATGAACGGTCCTTGTGTATTTAAAGACGATATCGAACGTGAACTGATGCCGGAACTGTTGGATTCGGATATGATTGTGCTGGTAACGCCGCTGTATTACTATGACATGTCAGCGCAGCTGAAAACTGTTATTGACCGTATGCACGGCAGGCTGCGCAGCTTTGACGGCAAAAAGAGCATTTTAATGGCTACCGCTTGGAACAGTGCAGGCTGGACTTTCGACGCCCTTGTTGACCATTATGATTCGCTGGTAGAGTTTATGCACTGGCAGGATATGGGCAAGGTTTTGGCTTTGGGCAGCGGCACAAGAAGAATGATAGAAGGAACAGAATTCCCAGAACAGGCCGAACGCCTTGGTATGAGTATTTGAGTTTGAAAGCGAGGGAATGAATATGAAAATAGCGGTTTTAACAGGCAGTCCTCATAAAAATGGCACAACTGCCTTGCTGGCAGACAGATTTATAGAAGGTGCGAGCGCCAAAGGACACGAAGTTTACCGCTTTGATGCGGCGTTTAAAAATATCCATCCGTGCCTTGGCTGTGATGCCTGCGGTATGAGCGGGCCTTGCGTGCATAAAGATGATATAGAAACGGAAGCTATTCAAAAATTTATGGAAGCCGATGTTATAGCTTTGGTAAGCCCGGTTTATTATTTTGCGCTGACGGCGCAGCTTAAAACGGTTATCGACAGATTTTATTCGCGAACATACGATATAAACGGCAAACAGTCGGTGCTGTTGGTTGCGGGCGGAAGCAATACGCCTTTAACAATGCGCAGCATTGCTAAACATTATGAAACGCTGGCCGGGTATATGCACTGGCAGGACAGGGGCAGGGTGCTTGCTCCGGGCTGCCCGACACGCGAAGCTATAGCCAAAACAGAATATCCTCAGAAAGCATTTGAACTTGGAATGAGCTTATAAAATTGGCAAAAGAAAAAGCCTGTACATTTTGGTGTACAGGCTTCATTAATTTTTAATTATAAATCGTTGATATGCTGTTCTGTTGCTTCAAAATCTTTAATAATGGAAGCCGAAGGCTGTTTATCAAGCAGGCTTACAATAAAGATTGCCAGGCAGGAAACCGCAAAGCCCGGGATAATTTCGTACAGCCCGGTATATGCAAAACATTCCTTCCATAAAAGTACGGTGCTGCCGCCAAAGAATACGCCGGCAACCGCGCCTTTAAGCGTGGTGCGTTTCCAGAACAGGCTGAACAGCATCAGCGGGCCGAAGGAAGCACCGAACCCTGCCCAGGCGTATGCAACAAGGTCGAGTATATAGTTGTTAGGGTTATAGGCAAGTGCCAGAGAGCAGGCCGAAACCAGAATAACAGCGATTCTGCTGACAAGCACCAGTTCTTTCTGGCTTGCGTTTTTGCGCAGCAGTGCCTGATAAAAGTCTGTGGAAATTGCAGAGGCCGTAACCAGAAGCTGACCGGAAGACGTACTCATAATTGCGCCTAAAATGGCCGATATAATGATTGCGGCCATAAAGGAGTTGAAGAACTGTTCATTAAGAACCATAAATACGGTTTCGGCGTTAACGCCGGTAAGTGCATCGCCTAAAACAACGCGGCCAACGAGGCCGGAAGCAACGGCAAAGAACAGGGAGAAAATTACCCAAACCATGGCAATGCGTGTTGCCTGCGGAATTTCTTTGGCAGAGGTGATGCTCATAAAACGTACGAGAATATGCGGTTGCCCGAAGTAGCCGAGGCCCCAGCCGATAAGTGAAGCAATTGCGGTGAAGCTGAGCGTCAGGCCGGTAGCATCTGTAAACATATTAAAATAGTTGGGGTTTAATGCATGCAGGGAACTGATTGTTTCGGCAGGCCCGCCGGCAACCATGATACCTGTAACAGGCACTACGATAATTGCAAAAAACATCAGCGTGCCCTGGAAAAAGTCGGTACGGCAAACCGCAAGGTAACCGCCGGTAAAGGTGTAGAAAATTACAATACCCGCTGTAATAAGCAGCGAAGAAACGTAGGAAATATCAAAAACGGTGGTGAAAAGGCGGCCGCCCGCAACGAAACCGGACGCGGTATAAATTAAAAAGAAAATAAAAATGAAAACGGCAGATACAATACGCAAAATTTTGCTGGTATCGTTAAAACGGTTTTCAAAAAAGTCCGGCAGCGTAATGGAATCGTTGGCAATTTTGGTGTAAATACGCAGGCGCTGCGCAACAAAACGCCAGTTCAGCCATGTGCCGAGTGCAAGCCCGACAGCAATCCAGAAAGCGCTTACGCCTGCAACATAAGCATAACCAGGCAGACCCATCAGCATCCAGCCGCTCATATCCGAGGCTTCCGCGCTCATTGCCGAAACCCACGGGCCGATTTTACGCCCGCCGAGCATATAGCTCTGCATATCGCCTGTATCCTTCATATGGTAAAGCCCGATGGCAAACAGCACAATAAAATAAAGTGCATAGGCCAGAATACTGCCTAAATCCTGTTGCATTAAAATTCCTCCCCATGTATGGTTTATGTAAATAATATATTAATTATACACTTCTTTATTGCATTAAAGCAAGCAAAATCGTTGATTGTAAAATTATATGCGGTTGACTGTACCGTGACGGTGAGATATAATATTTAAGAAGTTTTGGCAGTTTTTGGACCGTGATAAATTTTTGCAGAGCTTGCTTCGTTTTGCAGTAGTGAAGATACCTGAAAGTGAAGCAGGCTCCGGTCATTTTTGGAGTGCTTTTTATGGAAATGAAAAAAGTCAGAATTCATGTTAAAAGTTATGAAAAAAACAATAACGAAAAAGCTGCCATAGAAACGGTTTCCTTTGGGCGGATGGCAGAAAAAAACGGAAAGTTTTACGTTTTTTATGATGAAACCGAAGCCGTTGGCATGCAGGGTACAAAAACCACTATAAAATGGAATTATGATAATGTGGTAATTATCCGCAGCGGCACGGTGGAATCGCGTCAGGAATTTGCCCAGGGGCTGGAGTGCATAAGCGTTTATAAAACTCCGTACATAACATTCGGTTTAAAAACAAACACAGAATATTTGTATGTTTACTGCCGTGACGGTATTTGGAACATTGAACTTGAATATATGCTGGAAATTGCCGGGCAGGAACAGAGCGAAATGAAAATAAAGATAACTATTGAGGAGGATGCGCATGGACATTAAGGAAATTTTGGCAGATGCCATAAAAAAAGCGGCGTTAAGCGCTATTGAAAAGGGAGTTGTAAAAGAAGGCGAACTGCCTGATGTACTTTTGGAAGTACCGCCTCAAAAAGAATTCGGCGATTTTGCAACTAATTTTGCCATGCAGTCCGCAAGAAGTTTAAAATGCAGCCCGAGAATTATAGCACAGGCTGTAATAGATAATTTAGATTGCGCTTATGTTGAAAAAGCAGAAATTGCAGGCCCGGGATTTATTAATTTTTACTTGAAAAATAACTGGCTGAGCGATTTGTTTGCAAACATTGTAAAAGCCGGTGAAAATTACGGCAATTTAAAAGCACCGACAGATGAAAAAATTCAGATTGAATATGTAAGCGCCAATCCTACAGGTCCGCTGCACGTTGGCCATGGGCGCGGAGCAGCAGTTGGCAGCTCGCTTGCAAATTTAATGAAAGCAGCCGGTTACAATGTTACCCGCGAATATTACATTAATGACGCCGGAAACCAGATTAACAATCTGGCAGCATCCGTTAATGCCCGCTATCTCGAAGCTTTCGGCATTGACGTGGAATTTCCGGAAAACGGCTATCACGGTCATGACATTATAGATACGGCAGAACGCATTAAACGTATTTACGGCGACAAGTTTTTAAAAATGGAAGAAGAACAGCGCATTGAAGAATTCCGCACCATTGCGTTAAAAGAAAAACTTGCAGCGCTGAAAGAAGATTTGGAAGCGTTTAATGTTACTTATGATGTATGGTTCAGCGAGCAGACCCTGCACGACGGCAACAAAATTAAGGAAGCCTGCGATTACCTTACCGAACGCGGCTATATGTATGAAAAAGACGGCGCGCTGTGGCTGAAAGCTACCGAATACGGTGATGATAAAGACCGCGTTGTTATCCGCGACAATGGCGTGCCCACTTATTTTGCAGCAGATATTGCCTACCACCGCAATAAATTCGAACGCGGCTTTGACCGTGTTATTAACCTGTGGGGCGCTGACCACCATGGTTACATTGCCCGCATGAAAGCCGCTGTCGGTGCGCTTGGCTATAACCCCGAACAGCTTGAAGTTTTGATTTTGCAGATGGTAAGCCTGTACCGCAACGGTGAACTTGTAAAAATGTCGAAACGTACCGGCCAGAGCGTTACCTTAAATGAACTGATTGAAGAAGTTGGTACTGATGCGGCAAGATTCTTCTTTGTAATGCGCAGCATTGACAGCCAGCTGGATTTTGACCTGACGCTTGCTACGGAAAAATCCAACGAAAACCCTGTTTACTATATTCAGTACGCACATGCGCGTATTTGCAGCATTTTCCGCCAGCTTAAGGAGGCTGGCATTGAAGAAGCGGCCGAAGCAGATTATACTTTGCTGACCGACCCGGCAGAAATTGAACTGATTAAAAAACTGGGCGAATATCCGGAACTTATTGCCTCGGCAGCCAAAGAGCGCGCGGTACACCGCGTTGCCCATTATGTGCATGAACTGGCAGGCTTGTTCCATTCCTTCTATAACCAGTGCCGTATCCTTGGCGTAGACCCGGGAGTGCAGCAGGCACGCATTAAACTTGTTAAAGCAACTCAGCATGTATTGCGCCATGCGCTGAATATTTTAGGCGTATCCGCACCGGAAAGAATGTAATGCAGTTAAAATAAATTACTGATTGGAGGATAATTATGACTAAGTATATTTTTGTAACCGGCGGTGTTGTTTCCTCTCTTGGCAAAGGCATTACGGCAGCTTCGCTCGGCAGACTGCTGAAAAGCCGCGGTTATAAAGTTACCATCCAAAAGTTTGACCCTTACATCAATGTTGACCCCGGCACCATGAGCCCTTATCAGCACGGTGAGGTTTTTGTAACCGATGACGGTGCCGAAACAGACCTTGATTTAGGGCATTATGAACGCTTTATCGACATTAACCTGTCCAAAAGCTCTAACGTAACTGCCGGCAAAATTTATCTTTCCGTTATCAATAAAGAACGCCGCGGCGATTATCTGGGCCGTACCGTACAGGTAATTCCGCATATTACCAACGAAATTAAAGAACGTGTTTACCGCGTTGGGCGTGATGACAATGCTGATTTTGTAATTACCGAAATCGGCGGTACTGTCGGCGATATTGAAAGCCTGCCGTTCCTCGAAGCAATCCGCCAGGTTAAAAAAGAAGTCGGCAAAAACGATGTTTTGTATATCCATGTAACTCTGGTTCCTTATATTGCCGCTGCCGGTGAACTTAAAACCAAACCGACCCAGCACAGCGTTAAAGAACTGCGCAGCATCGGCATTTCGCCGGATATTCTTGTTTGCCGCAGCGAAAGACCGATTTCCAAAGATATGTGCGAAAAAATGGCCATGTTCTGCGACGTTGACCCGGAAGCAGTTATTCAAAACCTTACGGCAGAAAGCATTTATGAAGTGCCGATGCTGATGGAAGAACAGGGGCTTGACACCGTTGTACTAAAAAAACTGGACATGGAAGACAAGCCTAAAGATATGGAAGAATGGCATAAAATGGTTGCGCGCATCCTGAAACATTATGACCGCAAAGTAACCATTGCCGTTGTAGGCAAGTACGTTGAACTGCATGACGCATATATCAGCATTGCAGAAGCTTTGAAACACGCTGCCGTTGCCAACGAAAGCGAAATTAAAATTAAATGGGTAAATTCCGAAAAAATGGAAGAAGACAACAATGTTGACGAAATGCTGCATGATGTAGACGGCATTCTCGTTCCGGGCGGCTTCGGCAACCGCGGCATTGAAGGCAAAATTATGGCTGTGCGTTATGCAAGGGAAAACAAGATTCCGTTCTTCGGCATCTGCCTTGGCATGCAGTGCGCAGTAATTGAATATGCACGCAATGTTTGCGGCATGGAAGGCGCCAACAGCAGTGAATTTGATGCCGAAACCAAATTCCCTGTTATTGACCTGATGCCAGACCAGGTTGACGTTGAAGAAAAAGGCGGCACCATGCGCCTTGGCCTTTATCCCTGCAAAGTTTATGCCGGTACTCTTACCCAGAAGGCTTACGGCGAAGAACTTATTTATGAACGCCACCGTCACCGCTACGAAGTAAATAACTTCCTGAGAGAAAAAATTGTGGAAGGCGGTATGCGCATTGGCGGTACTCTGCCTAACGGCCGTCTTGTAGAAATAGTTGAATTGCCGGAAGCGGTTCATCCGTGGTTCCTGGGCGCTCAGTTCCATCCGGAATTTAAATCCCGCCCGACCCATCCGCATCCATTGTTTAGAGATTTTATTGCCGCTGCTTTGAGGGAACAAAAATAAAGCCGGTAAATTAACCAAAAAGCAGACTGTTTAACGGTCTGCTTTTTGCGTATAAGGAGATGAAAATATGCTGAAAAAAATTTTTATAAGCGCTGTTCTGCTGATTGCCGTTTTGTCGTTTGTTGTTTCGCTGCTGGGCGGCAACAACAATAATGAGCCGAAAGTAGCTGTCGGCGACAGGGTTGCCGTTATTAATATCAGCGGCCCGATTGTTGACGGGGCTTCCGTTGAACAGACTCTGCTCGGCGGTACGCAGGCTGCAACCAGCGGCCAGCTGATGAAAGAAATCCGTGAAGCTGCGGCAGACAGCAGCGTTAAAGCGCTGGTGCTGCATATAAATTCGCCGGGCGGCAGCGTAACTGCTGCGGAAGAAGTAGGGCGCGAACTGGAGCGGTTTAAAGAAACCACCAAAAAGCCGATAGTAACTTCCATGGGCGACCAGGCTGCTTCTGCGGCATATTGGCTTGCTTCTTACAGCGACGTTATTTATGCCAATTCTTCTACCCTTACCGGCAGCATTGGCGTGTATATGCCTTATATGAACGTTGAAGATTTGTATAAAAAAATCGGTGTTTATACCGGCAAAATCAAAAGCGGCCCTCATAAAGATATTTTATCTCCCGACAGGGAAATGACCGCGGAAGAACGCGAAATTTTACAGGGAATAGTAAATCAGCTGTATGATGAATTTATTGCCGTTGTGGCAAACGGCCGCAAAATGGATACTGCCGCCGTGCGTGCTCTGGCAGACGGCAGGGTTTATACCGGCAAACAGGCGCAGCAGCTGGGCCTTGTTGATGAAATAGGCAATTATTATGATGCTCTGGAAGCTGCCGGTAAATTAATAGGCGTAAACGGCATACCCGAAATTAAGGAAAAACAAACGGCAAAACCGTGGCAGATTTTGTTTGAAGCACGTTTAAGCGAACTGATTTTATCTCAGCTTGAAAATGCTTTGAACGGCGCAGCGTCAGATATGAAAACAGCACCCGTCCCCAAGGCTGAGAGGTGATGCCTTATGAGGCGCAAAACTTTTGATGTATTGTTTTCTACCAGGGACGGCATGGAAATGCTGGTTAAGGAAAAATGCCTGTGGCGCAGCCTGTGGTATTTTACCATGAGCGTCGGCTTGTTCTGCGGCGTGATAACAAACCAACTTTTTCTGGAACAGCCCTTATCGGTACGTTTTGGCATTATTGCCGTTGTACTGGTTATAACGGGCGTATGCCTTTTAATGTACGGCTTTTTGCTGCACGGTATTTTGTGTACTATGGGCGCGCTGGCCGGAGATGCCGTCGGGCTGATTTGCCTTTTGGGCTACACAACGCTGCCGTTTTTAATGCTGACGCCGGTAGCATTGTTAAGCACGAAATTGTCATTTACAGGCATTTTGGTGCTGGCAGCGGCAATTCTGGCAGGGCTGCTGTGGATGGTATATCTTTTGGTGCGTTCTTTGCAGTCGGTATACCTTATTGATTTCAAACGGGCGCTGGCTACGGTGCTTTTCAGCTTTTTGCTTATCTACACGGCACTGGTGCTGCCCTTTCAATTTTTGTTTAAATTGCTGATGCTTAAATTTTCTTAACATATAAAAAATAGTTTTTCTTGCAGAAACTTCGTTAACGTGGCATAATTGTTATGAAGTGATTATTAAAATAAAGGAGTTGGGGTAGGAATGAACAGAGAATTATCCATGGAGTTCGTTCGTGTAACGGAAGCAGCTGCCATTGCCTGCGGACGCAGCGTTGGCCGCGGCGACAAAAACGGTGCTGACCAGCTTGCCGTTGACGCTATGAGAAAAATGTTTGACACTGTTAATATCAGCGGTACGGTTGTAATTGGTGAAGGTGAAATGGACGAGGCGCCGATGCTTTACATTGGTGAACATGTAGGTGCGGGCGGCCCGGAAGTTGATATTGCCGTTGACCCTGTTGAAGGCACAAACCTTGTTGCCAAAGGGCAGCCGGGCGCTATTGCCGTAATTGCCATTGCTCCCAAAGGATGCCTGCTTCACGCTCCTGACATGTATATGGATAAAATTGCTGTCGGCCCCCGTGCCAAAGGCTGCATCGACATCAACGCTCCGGTTAAGGAAAACCTGGAACGCGTAGCCAAAGCACTGGACAGAAAAGTCGGCGATTTAACTGTTGTACTGCTCGACCGTGAACGCCATTACGGTTTAATGGATGAAATCCGCAGCGCAGGCGCACGTATTCACCTTATTACCGACGGCGACGTAAACCCGATTGTTAATGCCGGCATTGAAGGCACCGGCGTTCATATGTATATCGGACGCGGCGGCGCACCGGAAGGCGTACTTGCAGCAGCAGCAATTAAATGCCTTGGCGGCGATATGCAGGCGCGTTTATGCCCGGAAGACGAAGCTCAGGTAAAACGCTGCCTTGATATGGGCATTGGCGATGTAAATAAAGTTTTAACCCTTGACGATATGGTAAAAGGTGATGACTGCATGTTTACTGCAACTGCCATTACCGAATGCCAGCTTTTGAACGGACTGCGTTATTTTGGCGGCGGCGTGCGTACGCATACCGTTTCCATGCGCTACAAAACCGGTACGGTACGTTTTGTAGACGCTGTACACAGCTTTGACCGCAAAGATTTTGCAGTTAAACTTTAATTTCGGTTTATGGGCAGGGTTTTGGCTTCAACGCTGAAACCCTGTTTCATTTTAATATTTTACAGGATTGGTTATGAAAAATTTATTGCTTGATAATGTTGCCGCCATAAATGAAGTGCGGCGCACGGCAGAAGCATTAAAAAAAGGCGGCGTAAGCCTTAATGGCGTAAGCGGCCCGGTAAAAACGGTTATTATTGCAGCTCTGGACAGCATTTTTGCGGGACAGGGCTCTTTGGCGTTTCTTGTAAGCGGTCGCGATGAAATACGCGAATACCGCCGCAGCTTAAACTGGTTTTATCCGGAATTGCCGATGTATGAATTGTATCCTGCCGATTTGCCGCGTGTGCAGGCCGATGCCAAAAGCCGCGAGGTACAGGCGGAGCGTGTTGCTGCCCTGCGTTTTCTGCGCGGAGAGGAACGCGGCATAGTATTTGTAACCGCCGAAGCGCTTTTACAGAAACTGCCGGATAAAACTGCGGCACAGGAAGGCATAGAAATTAACTGCGGCAGCATAACCGACCAGCAGGAACTTATTGCAAAATTCACCGAATTTGGATATGAACGCACGCAGCAGGTGGACGCAATCGGCCAGTTTTGCGTGCGCGGCGATATTCTCGATATTTTTCCCATCAACAGCAAACTGCCCCTGCGCGTAGAATGGTTTGACGATACCGTTGACGCTATACGCAGTTTCAGCCTGGAAAACCAGCGCAGTGTGGAAAATCTCGGGAAAATTAAAATTGTACCTTTGCAGGAACCTGAACAGGAAAGTTTTAATGCCTCTGTTTTTGATTATGTAAGTGCCAAAACCACGCTTTTTGTGGATGAACCATCACGCTTGTGGGATTTGGCGGAAAAAATTTATAACGAAAATAAGGCTTATGCCGATGAATTATGGACGGTACAGGAGCTGACGGAAGCCTGCGGCAATGCTAAAGCAGTATCGCTTGCGGCTTTGCAGCATAATTATTTTAACAGTTTTACGCAGATTAATATGCCGGTGCGCACGGTTGCGCCGTATAACCGTAATACAGAGCTGTTGGCGGGCGATTTGCGCGGCTGGTTAAACGACGGCATAGTGCCGGTTATTATGATGAGCAGCAGCATAAAGGCGCGCGGGATTGCCGATACTTTAACGGGCAAAGGCATTGCGGCCGTATATGTTGATGCCGAGCCGTTTCTCAGCTCCGGAAGGGTAAGCGTTATCAGCGGCGAGCTTACGGCCGGGTTCAGGTTCTGGAATGAAAACTGGCTGTTAATTACCGAAAGCGATATTTTCGGCATGCAGAAACGCCGCCGTCTGCACAGCAAAAATAAGGGCGCGCAGCTGCAGTATTTTTCGGAAATTAAGGCCGGCGATTACGTTGTCCATTCTGTACATGGCATTGGGCGTTATATTGGCGTTGAAAACGTTGAGGTTGACGGACGCCACCGCGACTATCTGCTTTTGCAGTATGCGGGTGACGACAAGCTGTATGTGCCTGTTGAGCAGGTAAGCATGCTGCATAAATACATAGGCAACGAAGGCCAGGCTCCGCGTTTAAGTAAAATGGGCGGCAGCGACTGGAGCCGTACGCAGAAAAGAGCGCAGGCAGCCATTACAATTCTGGCGGAAGAACTTTTGCGTTTGTACGCTCAGCGTAAAATTGTGCCGGGGCATGCTTTTTCGCCGGATACCGAATGGCAGAAAGAATTTGAAGAAAAGTTTCCATACGAGGAAACGCCGGACCAGTTAAAGGCAATTGCCGAAATTAAAGCGGATATGGAAAAGCCGGTGCCGATGGACAGGCTTTTATGCGGCGATGTTGGTTACGGAAAAACGGAAGTTGCCATACGTGCGGCGTTTAAAGCAGTAATGGACAGCAAGCAGGTTGCATTGCTGGTGCCTACCACGGTGCTTGCCCAGCAGCATTATATGACAGTGCGCGACAGAATGGAGCCTTTTGGTATCAGGGTTGAAACCATCAGCCGCTTTACAAGCACAAAAGAGCAGAAGCGTATATTAAGCGCTCTGGAAGCAGGTAATGTTGATGTTTTGATAGGTACGCACCGCCTGCTGCAATCTGATGTGGTATTCCGCGATTTAGGGCTTTTAATTATAGATGAAGAACAGCGCTTCGGCGTAGCGCAGAAAGAAAAAATAAAAAAATGGAAAACAGGCATTGACGTATTGTGCCTGTCGGCAACGCCTATTCCGCGCACTTTGCATCTGGCGCTTGTTAACGGGCGCGATATGAGCGTAATTGAATCGCCGCCGGAGGACCGCCTGCCGGTAGAAACTTATGTTGCCGAATACGACAGCGGCATGATTAAAGAAGCGCTGGAGCGTGAACTGCGGCGCGGCGGCAGAATTTACTACGTGCATAACCGCATTACCGGGCTGGAGCGCATTGCCGGTGAACTGCGCAAACTTGTGCCGGGCATCAGCATACGCATAGCGCATGGGCGCATGAGCGAAGAAATGCTGGAAGATGCAATGATAGATTTTTACGAAGGCAACTGCGATTTGCTGCTTTCGACTACTATTATAGAAAACGGGCTTGATGTGCCTTTAGCCAACACAATTATTATAGACGGTGCGGAAAACTTCGGACTTTCGCAGCTTTACCAGATGCGCGGCAGGGTAGGCCGTTCGGCGCGCCTGGCTTACGCTTATTTTGTGTACCGGCGCAACAAGCAGCTCAGTGAAATTGCCGAAAAGCGTTTGCAGGCTATCCGCGATTTTACGGAGCTTGGCGCAGGCTTTAAAATTGCCATGCGCGATTTGGAAATACGCGGCGCCGGAAACCTGCTTGGCGCACAGCAGCATGGGCATATTGCCGGTATCGGCTTTGCAGCCTACTGCGAAATGCTGGAAAGCACAATTAAGCGTTTGAAGGACGGTGCTGAAAAAGGCACGCCCGAACCTGACCCGATTGTTGAAATTAACGTTGACGGTTATATTCCCGACAGTTATATCAGCGACCCGCGTTATAAACTTGAACTTTACCGCCGTTTTGCGGAACTTGATTACAGCGAAAAAGATGATTTGCTGGATGAAATTACCGACCGCTTCGGTGAACCGCCGGAAGAAATTGTTAATCTCTGGCGTGTGGCGGCTGTGCGCGGTTTGTGCCGCAAAATGCGCATTTCCGGCATCAGCACGCGCGGGAACGAAGTACGCATAACCTTTAACGAAAACGCAGTGCTTGATACTGATGTTTTATTAAAAATGATTAACGCCGGACGCAATGGCATACAGTTAAAAACCGGCAGACAGCCGCAGCTGCTGCTGAAAATGAATGTTTTAAAAACGGAACCTTTACCCTGGCTGGAAAAGAATTTGCCGCTGCTGGCAGGTGAAAATTAAACGGAAAGGAGGCATTGGCAAATGG
>ULSH01019426.1_pt1 | contig 30372 bp, 28 predicted proteins | sample 1956151 | NCBI WGS metagenome assembly ULSH01 (sample SAMEA4835702, study PRJEB28245) | human gut metagenome | biome: gut microbiome; material: fecal sample | place: Denmark | collected 2008 | reverse complement strand
GCAACGTGTAGGGAGCTTGCCCGGGCTGTCTGCCGTCAAAATAGCGAGAATAGTTCTCTATGCCGCTGCAATAGCCCACTTCCCGTATCATCTCCACGTCATAGTTGACTCTCTCTTCTATGCGCTGAGCCTCGATGAGTTTGCCCCTTTCTTCAAAGTATTTGACTTGGTCGGCTTTGTCCAACAATATGCGTTTCAGCACTTCTTCCTTGTCGCCGCTGATGACGTATTGCGTGGCAGGGAAAATGAGCGTGTGTTTCAGCTCGTTGATGACTTTGCTTGTCACCGCGTCTATCTCGCAAATGCGATCCACGGTGTCGCCAAACATCTCCACGCGCACCGCCACTTCGCTTGACGTTGACGGAAAAATATCTATCGTGTCGCCGCGCATACGGAAGGTGGAACGCACAAAATCCACGTCCGCGCGCTTGTATTGCACGTCCACAAGCCGCCTTGCAAGCTCGTCACGGTCGATTTCGTCCCCTTCTCGCAAAGAGATCGCACTCTCAAAATAGTCTGTGGGCGCACCCAAGCCGTAGATGCAAGACACACTGGCGACCACGATCGTGTCCTTTCTCTCGCAAAGGGACGCAGTGGCGGAGTTGCGCAACTTGTCAATCTCCTCGTTGACGGCAAGGTCTTTTTCTATATAGGTGTCCGTGCGCGGAATGTACGCCTCGGGCTGATAGTAGTCGTAATAGGAAACGAAAAACTCAACTCTGTTCTTCGGGAAAAACTCGCGAAGTTCGTTGCAAAGTTGAGCGGCAAGAGTCTTGTTGTGCGCGATGACAAGGGTGGGTTTTTGGATTTGGGCAATAATATTTGCCATAGTAAAAGTTTTGCCCGAGCCGGTGACGCCAAGCAAAACTTCCGTGTTGAAACCGTCTTTCAATCCTTCGACGATTTTTCTTATAGCCTCGGGTTGATCCCCCGTTGGTTTGTACTTGCTGACAAGTTCAAATTCCATTATTTCGTTATCAATTTCACAAGCGCCCTTATACCGACGCCGATGAGCGCGGTCACAACGCTAAGCCCCAAAGTGAGCGCGATTTTGAGCGCGAGATTGGACTTGAACGCATGCTCCACGCGAGCAAATTGCAAGCCCTTTTTCTGCATGTTGATGCAATAGACAAGCTCGCCTTTTTTGTCCGAGCGTATCACGTCAAAATATTCGTCTATTTCAAGATTGCGCAACGTCTGGTCAAGCTCGTTTTCTTCAAAAGGTATGTCAAGGGGGATCTTTTCGAGAATGTCAATAGGCGAAAGCAGGCAAGACCCGTTTTGTCTTTCCGCTTCCTGATACACGATTCTCATGACCGCCTTTTCCTTTTTCGTCAACACGTGCTGACGATCGATTTGCACCGTTGCCATACTTCTCCACAATGCGACTTTGCACGCATGCGCAAAGCCAAAATCATATCATTTTTCACACAAAAGCCACTTTATACCGTGTTTTGCGTGTCATAAACATCGTTTTATGCCATTATGACAAATTTTATGATAAGCGCAGTGATTGTCGCCACAATGCCGCTGCCCACAAACGCGCCAAGGAACGATGCAAAGAACACACCCACCTTGCTCGCCGCTTTTTGCAACTTGTCGTCACTGTCTTTCTTCTTTGCCTTTGGCTCTTTTTGAGCTTGCTCGGGCTGCTCTTGCACGACTTCCGCCTGTTGCATCTTTGCCCTTTCGTCAATGCGCTTGACAACCAAAAGGCAATATTCGTCAGGCGTGAAATACTTGACGGTGATGTATTCTCTGTCTTTAAGCTCGCGGATAATAGCAGACAATTGCACCTTTGTCAGAGCAATTTCTTTGGGCATTTTGTCGATGATTTCATCGGCTTCGACAATCTTATACACGTCGTTTTCGCCCGCAATGGAGCGAATGACGTCATACACCGTTTGACATTCGAGATTGAGCATAACCGTCTCCTTATTGTTTCTAAAATAATAACATATTATAATAAATATAGCAATATTTTTTTGGACTCTCAACGGAATTATTGATTTTGAATAATGATGTAAAATTTGTTAAAAAACGTATAGTGCGGCACTTATACACACACTCTGCCTATTCGGAGTGTACTTATAAACGGACTGTGTAGCTTAAAAGACGGAACACGAGCCGCAAGGCGGCGAGCAAATCGAGCGTCGGACTTGACGGTTGTACGAGAATGCGTGGCGTTCTGTCGCGTAGCTGCCACGCAGGCGAAGTGGCATAATAAGAGAAATAGCGTAAGTTATGTCTCGACCGAGTGTTGTCCCCCGCTACGCGGTCACCGTGGGTTCCCTTGCAAGGGGGAACGGTGATAGGGAAAACACCTGAGGAAAGGGGAAAGTTGCATTTAGAGTTTCAAACACTCACCCTTGTAGAGATAAAAAACAAAGCAAAAACTTATCGGGCGAAAAGAAGATTGCGCCTTGCGGCTGGATGTTTCGACAAGCTCAACATGACAATATAGAAAAATTTGTCATTTGCGCCCGTAATATCACTCATTTTAGTGTGCAAGCAGTGCCTGACGCAGTTCGCCAACACTTCTATGATGACCGCGCCAAACGGATGAATAACAAGAAAGGCACTGTTTGAACCAAAACCCAACGTACTGAACGTACGTGATTTTGGAGCAAGCAGTGCCTGACGAAGTTAGTCGCCGTTTGGCGCGGTCATCGGAAGGCGTTGTAAATGGAATTGATCGCCTTCTCATAATCAAAAGTGTCTACACCCACGATTATGTTCAGCTCCGATGAGCCTTGGTCGATCATGCGAACGTTGACGTTGTTTGCGGCAAGAGCGGAAAAGAGCGTGGCAGCCGTACCAAGACGAGATGCCATGTTGTGTCCGACGGTTGCGATGAGAGAAAGTCCGCTGTGGATCTCGATGTTGTCGGCGTTGATGGACTCTTGCAAGGAAGCAAGCACTTTTTGCATTTTGCCGGCGATGTACTCGTCACGGATGACAACGGAAAGCGTGTCTATGCCGCTGGGGACATGCTCGAAAGATATGCCTTCAAACTCAAGCACGGAAAGCACTTTTCTGCCAAAACCGATCTCGGAGTTCATCATATCTTTTTCAACGTTGATGATTGTAAAGCCCTTTTTGCCGGCGATGCCCGTGATGACCTTGTTGTTTTTGGGCAAATCCTTTTCGGACACGATCATAGTGCCGGGGTGGGACGGGTTGAAAGTGTTTTTGATGTTTATGGGGATACCCACGCTGCGAACGGGAAAAATGGACTCCGGGTGCAAGACTTCCGCGCCCATATAGGCAAGCTCTCTCAATTCTCGATAGCTCAAAAAGTCGATGATTTCGGGATTGTCAACGATGCGCGGATCGGCGGTGAGAAATCCGTCAACGTCCGTCCAGTTTTCATAGATATCCGCGCCTATCGCGCGAGCAACGAGCGCGCCCGTGATGTCCGAGCCGCCGCGAGAAAACGTGGTGATTTCCCCGTTTTGATTGCTGCCGTAAAAGCCGGGAATGACCGCCCTTTCAACGTTTTCAAGACGCTTTTTGATAAGGTCGAGCGAATAGTGCATTTGCAGTTTTTCGCCGTTGAATTTGACTATATCCGCCGTGTCGATAAACTCGTATCCGAGCTTTTTTGCAAGCACGATTGCCGAGAGATACTCTCCCCTTGACGCCGCATAGTCCGCGGTTTTGCTTGCATCTATGCCTGCCTTGACTTTGTCAAGCACAGAGTCGATGTCAAGGTCAATGCCAAGCTCGAAGACGATGTCTTCAAAGCGTTTTCGCACCACCTTGAAGGTTTCGTCACAGTTGCCTTTTTCCATACGCTCGGAAAAGCATGCGTACAAAGCGTCGGTGACTTTGACGTCCGCCTTGTTGCGCTTGCCGGGCGCGGACACAACGATGTATCGCCTGTCCTTGTCTTGATTTATGATGTCCACAACGCGCGATATAGTGTCGCCGTTCGCCATGGACGTTCCGCCGAATTTACAAACTTTCATATTTTGCCTTTTCGCCATTATATGCGGTCAACACAAAGCGTGACTCACTTGATGAGTTTTGCCTCGTAGTAGTATCTCTTCTCTTCCGCCTCGCCCATGGAGAACGCTTTTCTGCAAAGAGTGCCGTTTTCAAGCACGTAGCCGAACAATTCTTCCTTCTTGATCTTGGGCATGACGATTGCAACGCCGTCATTGTCTTTTGCAACGCTTTGAAGGTGCTCTATGCCGTGAATGTAGTCCACCTTGCAATCGGCGTGATTTTGCAGATATTGGTCGATTGCGCCTTGAATGTCCTTGATTGCCTTTGCGCCGTTTGCATCGACAAAGATCTCTCTTTCGCCGTCTTTTGAAAACAGTTTGACGGATTGAGTGCCGTGCAAAGCGTGCGCAAGGTAGTCGCAAAAATCGCTGCCTACACCAAACACAAAGCGGTGTATCGGCTCAAAAACTATGCCGTCGTCGTGCAGGTTTTCTATCTCGCAAAGTGCAAATCTGGCAGGATGAACTGCCTTTTGTGCATCGCTCAACCCTTGTTTTGTGCGATTCCAGTGCGCCTGAGCGGTTGCAAGAGAGTGGTTGCCGTCCCCCACTGCAAAGATAAAATCGTTGCTGTCGTTGCCATAGAGATTTTGCACGGATTGATAATATTTTTCAAACGCATCGACAACCCTATCGGCGTCTATGCGATAGCCTTCGAGATGTCCGCCACCCATATTCAAATCGAAATCATAGATTTTTTCAAGTCCGTCGCGTTTTGCCCACAGCCCTTCGACAACGCTCTTTTTGCGATCGTCTATGAGCAACATGATGTGCGGCAATTCAAGCGGAGCGTTCTCGCGGATTGCAAGTCTTGGCGGTATTCTGTCAAGCACCACTCCTTCGGTGGAGCGGATAAACGCATGGGACGGATGTGTGAAACAATAGTCTTCAAGGTCTATCGCGCACACAACGCCGAGGCGAGATACGCCGCTTGCGGTTGTGCGTTTCATCACCACGCAACTGTTTTCGAGAGTGCGAAACACGCCGCCCTTCAAATATTCGCTCATGGTCGCGTTGATTTTCTCTATGCGTTGTTGCTTGTCGCCGTCTTCGAGATACACTTCGGGAAAGACGAGCTTGAGCGTGCTGGGCGCGTCACCCACAAAATCTTCGAGCTTTTTCCAATATCCGCGCTCGGAAGTGAATTGGTCGCACGCAACCACCGACCATTTTTGGTCATCGCAATCTTTGGTTACAAGTATATTTGCAGGTCTAATGGTGTTCATCAGTCAAATCTCCCGTTCTTTCGTATTTTGCTTGCAAACTTGTTTCTCTTGCGACCTTGATGCGCCTCTCTGAGCGCGATTGCCGTTGGAGAAATGCCGTATGCTTCTTCTATCTCGTCTTTGAGCTTGTCCATGGTCATATAGCGTTTGATTTCGCCGTGTTTGACAACTGAGATGATGCCCGTCTCTTCACTCACGACAATGGACAAAACGTCCGTATCTTCGGTGATGCCGATAGCCGCGCGGTGACGAGTGCCCATCTCTTTGTTGACGTTGCGTTGAGTGAGCGTCAAAAAGCAGCCGGCTGCAATGATCTTGTTGCCGCGCACGATGACCGCGCCGTCGTGAAGGGGTGCTTTTGTGTTGAATATACTCTCAAAAAGCGGAGCAGACAACGTGGCGTTGAGCCTTGTGCCGGTGTCAAGGATGTTGTCGTGGATGTCGCCTGCGCTGTCGATGATGATGATTGCGCCAACGTCCTGCTTTGCCATATCCTGACAAGCGGTGAGGATCTCCGCCGTTGCATCCCTAAGCTCGTCGTCGCTGTTGTGCGTCTCAAAGCCCTTTGCGGTGGAAACTTTTTGGAAGATGTTCTTCAAATCGTTTTGGTACACAACGCAGCTTGCCACGATGTCGAATATCACGACAAGATGCATCACGTATTTCGAGATTGCAAGAATCTCTCCCCCCATGATCTCGGAAAGCACGTTGACAAGCACTTCGAGTATTCCGCCAAGAAGAAGAAGGAAGAACACTTTCATGTTGCGCTTGTAGATGAAAAAGCTCAACAGAATCGCGAACACGGTGATGATAATCACCATATCGATGATGAAATAGAGATTGATCCCTTTTGCGTATTGGGCAAAATTGTACGACATATTTCTCTCCGCGCCGATAAATCGGCATTGTAATTTTGATTGTTCGGCGGCAATACGCAGGGCGTGCCGCCACTCAATGACGTTTGCGTTGTCGTCATTGCTTTGTCAAGCGTTGCGTTGCCGCAATCGTTTTGTCAAACGTTGCGTTGTCGGCTTTGCTTTGTCAAACGCAAAGTTTTGCAGGCATTGCCGCCGCCCGATTATATATCAAACTCGTCAAAGACGTGTTGATCATCCTTTTCTTTTGTTTTGACGTGCTGATGTTCAAACTCGGCAAAGGTGTCGCCGGTGTCGTTGCGTTGCGTATAGCCGCTTTGTCTTTGGTCTTCGGGGTGCTTTTTGAAATAGTTTTCTCTTGTGTCCGCTCCCCTATATTGCGCGGCTTGTTTTTTGAGCAAGGTGGCAACGACTATATCCGCGATGAGATATGCAAAATACACGCAAATCGCCACGATTGACGAGTACACTTGCACGGGTGCGGTGAGATAGTCCACATAGTAGCCCATCTCTTTGAGATATGCGACAAGCTCTTGAGTGACGTTTGTGTTTGCGCCGATAGAAACTATGGTGAGATTTTCGCTGAGCACCGAAAGCCCCAACACCAGCATGAACACCACCGAATACACAGTGAAACTGTTTGCTCTCTCAACGGGATTGAGATTGTATATCTTCTTGAACACGCAAAAGAACATCACAAGCATCGCCGCCGGCAACGCCGTCACCGTGTAGAGCGTGGAAGTGACAACGTAAACTGCGGGTTGCAAAATGGCAAAACAGTCGATGATTCCGTTGACAAGGCGCACCGCCGCGACAAACATCATCACCCAGCCGCAAAAATCCGTGCGAGAGATATAGTTTGAGTGACGTCTTGCGCAGATATACCACATCACAAGCGCAAGCAAGAACGTGACTGCCATCGGCACAAGCCCGTAGCTGAAAATGCCGAGCAACACTTGCGTTGCCACTTGCACGCCGCTCATCCCCACTCCGACCATTTTTGTAAGCTCGTTGTAGATGGGATAGATGTTGCTAAAAAACGTTGCAAACAGCAATCCGAGCCAAATCCATACGAAATATTTTTTGTCTATCTTGTTTTTCATAAAACTCCTTTATATCGTGAGCAGTTGCAATATTGCCTCATGTATCGCGCTCAAATCGTTTCTTGCGCCGGTGAGCACGTCGCACTGCAAAGAGTGCAGATAGTCAACGCACTTTTTGAGCCTGACTTGCGAATAATTCGATGACGTTTTTCTCAAAAAGTACACCGCGCCCGACTTCATGCCAAGCAATTTGCCGAGTTCTTCATTGGTGAGATTTTTGTTGAGTTCCGCATGCAACATATTGCGATATTTGTCGTATAGCCTGTTGATGATCGTCACGCCGCGTATACCGTTTTTGAAGAACACGTCAAGCACTTCTATCGCCTTGTTTGCGTCCTTGTCGCTCACGGCATTGGCAAGCTCGTATATCTGAAAATCGATGTCCGCGCTCACCATATCGCACACGTCTTGTTTTGTGATCGTGTTTTGAGAGTAGGATTTGAGTTTTGCAATCTCGCTGACGATCCTTGACATATTGCCTTGCGTCCTGTCAACAAGCTCGCCTACCGCCGCGCGCTCTATAGATATGGACGGCGGCTCGTTGCAAAGCCGCTCTATCATAGAGTGAAGCTCATCACCCGCAAGTTTTGAGCAATCGACCGTTTGCGCCTTCTTGCTCTTTATCGTCTTTGCCACGTCTTCGGGGCAGGATATGACAAGCACGGTGGTGTCGCTAGGCTCGGTCAAATACTTGTCAAGCAAGTTTTTGTCGCTTTCGCCAAGCGCGTTTTCAAGGCTCAAAACAACCACTTTTCTCTCGTCGAATACGGGGAAAGTGTACGCAGAATCCACCGCCGCCGACACTGCGCCGTCGCCCGAAATCACGCTAAGATTGAAATCGGCATACTCGGGCGCAACGAGATTTTTGAAAGACTTTATCGCGCTGGACACAAGATAATCGTCGTCGCCCGTCACGATATAAGCCGCGCAAAATTTGTCGCCGCTCAAACAAGAATCGAGATGTTTTTTGAGTTCTCCGAATTTCATACTTTCATCGCGCCCACGCGCGTGTCCTACGATTTAGTTATATTATATGATAACATCAAATAGTCGTTTTGTAAATAAGGCGCGGATTAAAAAAAAATTTTAACCGCCTTTTAATCTTGCCAAAAACGCGTTTTATGCCCCTATTTTGCAACTTGCGATGCAATCGGCAAAACAAAAACCGCCGAACATGTCGGCGGTCTTTGCTGTTTGACGGTTATCAAAACACAAAAGGGAAAAACAAATTAGAGTGCGATTTCAACATCGCTTATGGGGTACGCCTTGCAAGAGTGGATGTATCCGAACATCTCGTCTGCGTGACGGAGCAACACTCCGCGCGGCATAAACACCTTGCCCGAAACAAGTTTCACTCTGCAAAGAGAGCACTCGCCCGATCTGCAACACACGTTGACTCTGATGCCCGCTCTTTCAAGAGCGCACAAGATAGACTCGTTGCATTTTGCGTCGATCACCTTGTCGCCCACTTTGAGCTTGAAGGTTTCTTCGCCCGTGAGCTCTTGGGGGAATCCCGGCTCGTTTTGGATGTCTTGGCGCGCGCCGAACATCTCGCGGCGAATGTCGCGGTGACGGACGTTCAAAGACTGCAATGCCTCCACGCAAAAGTCCGTCATCACTTGCGGTCCGCAAAGATAGAACGTGGTTTTGTCAAGGTCTTTGACCACTTCTTTGATGCACTTTGCGTCAACAAAACCTTGTCTGTCGCCGCCCTTTGCGTCCTTGTCGGACAGCACCAAAGTGTATTTGAAGTTGGGATATTTGCTTGCAAACTTTTTGAGTTCTTCATTGAAGATTGCAACTTCGGCATTTCTTGCGCCGTACAAGAGATAAATCTCTCTGTCAAGACCTTTTTCAAGCACTTCTCGTATCATTGACATAAACGGAGTGATGCCCGAACCGCCCGCAAGGAACACCGAACGCTTGTAGTGGAAGACGGGGTTGAAGTGGAACACGCCCGCAGGGCCGTTGGCTTGGAGAGTGTCACCAACCTTTGCCTTGTCCAAGAAATAGTCGGACACAAAGCCGTCCTTGATGCGAGCCACGGTGATTTCATAATAGGCTCTTTGTCTTGGGGACGAGCAGATAGAATAAGGACGAGTGGTTCTCACGCCGTCGATTTCCACCGCAACGTTGATGTATTGTCCCGCTTCAAACGGCGGAAGGTATCCGTCTTCGCTGACAAAGCGAATGGTCTTTGCGTCTTTGGTGGCGCAAGTGATCTCGGATATTTTGAGATTGAGAATTGCAGGGTGAAGTTGATTGACGATTCTTTGCGTTCTGTTTTTGTCAAGAGAAAAGTCTTTGCCCACTTTTTCGAAAACGGCGATTTCGTTGAGAATATTCTTGCCGTTTTTCATCGTGCCGATGAGAGTTTCTTTTATGGTTTTCATATTACTTCATCTCCTTCAAAATTCTGTTTGCGATCTTGTTGCCGTACATATAGTTCGGGCCGAAACCGCAAGTGTTCACCCAGCCTGACGCGAAATAGAGATTGTCGATAAACATCTCTTGCGGGAAGAAAAACACGGAAGATTTGAGGTTCTGTTCATAGCCGTAAATCGCTCCGCCCGGGTGATGCAAATATCTCATGTGCGTAATTAGAAGAACAATAAGCCTAATGCGGCTCTCGGCGTTGCTTGCTTGCAAGCGATGCCGTTGCCGCAATGACGGCTTTTGTTCGGGCGTACATGAGTTTACGGGAGCATGGCTCTAACGCAGTTATTCGCTAAATAGTGCGCTCACAGAACTTTGGAGAGGAAATCGCGCAACCTCTCACTCTCCGGGTTTTCGAAAATCTGTTGAGGAGTGCCTTGTTCGAGAATTTTGCCTTCTGCCATGAAGAAGATTTTGTCGGCGACTTCACGGGCGAATGCCATTTCGTGAGTGACGATGAGCATGGTCATACCCTTGTTTGCGACACGCTTGATGAGATCGAGCACTTCACCGACCATCTCGGGATCGAGAGCGGACGTGGGCTCGTCGAAGAGCAAGACTTTGGGGGACATGGCAAGGGCGCGCGCGATTGCGACGCGTTGCTTTTGACCGCCGGAAAGCGTGGACGGATAGACGTCGGCTTTGTCGGACAAACCGATGCTTTCAAGCAGCTTGTCGGCGGTGATTGACGCGGCCTTTTTGATCTCTTTCTTGCTTGTGAATTGCAAAGGAGCAACGCTCTTTTGAGCAAAGGGAACGGTGCGACCGATTTTGCGTTCGAGATTTTCCACTTTGTCGGTGAGAGCGAGCTTTTGTTTTGTGAGTTTTTTGTCGTAAGTGGCAAAGGGTTTGCCGCCGACATACTTGATTGTTTTTGTTTCGTCCCACGCAGAAACGATAGGTTTAAGTTTGGTTTTGTAGTCTTCAAGTTGCGTTTGCAGCAAAACAAGCTTTTTGTCGATATGCTTGTTGTATGCGTTGCCAAAGGCTTTGAACCATGCGTTGTGCAAAGGCACAAAAACGTTTTTAAGGCGAGTAAGGCGCATGTTTTTCACGCCGATTTGCACTGGCGCAAGCATGATATTTTCTTTGACGGTCATGTTGGAAAACAGGTTGAATTGTTGAAAAACCATACCCATTTTTTCACGCTGACGATTGATGTCCACCTTCAAGTCCGCAAGGTCAACGCCGTCAAAAATGATCTTGCCCGCATTGGGGTCTTCAAGGCAGTTCAGACAGCGCAAAAATGTGGATTTGCCGCTGCCACTCGGGCCGATGATGGCAACCGTTTCCCCTTCTTCGATGCTTGCGGAGATGTCGTCAAGCACGAGAAGATCGCCGTATTTTTTTGTGAGATTGTATACGTCTATCATTTTCCGCCCCTTTATGCCTCAACGCCTTTTGCGGCGCGTTTTTGAGATTTCGACTCGCGCTTTTCGCTCTTGCGAAGTCTGCGTTCGACAAGTTTGATGACAAGCGTGATCAAGCCCACGATCACAAGATACACCAGTGCAAGCACGATGTACGGCACCATGTATTCATAGGACGAAGACGCCAAAGCTTTGAACGCTTGCGTCAAGTCGCACACGGATATAAAGCCTGCAACCGACGTGTCTTTGACAAGCGCGATAAGCTCGTTGCCAAGGGCGGGAAGGCTGTTTTTGAACGCTTGGGGCAGGACGATACGCAGCATTGCGGACGGATATGACAATCCGAGCGCTCTGCCCGCTTCGAGCTGACCTTTGTCAACGCTCATGATGCCGCTGCGCACGATCTCACTGACGTATGCGCCGCTGTTGAGCCCAAATGTGACGATTGCCACGACGAGCTTGTCTATATTGACGTGCATGAGCGGAAAGATCACGTAGTATATCAAAAGCAACTGCACAACAATCGGCGTGCCACGGAACAAGAACACGTACACGTCGCCGATTTTGGACAGAAAATTGAGAAAACCGTTGCGCTTGGATGCGACCTTGACGATTGCAATCAGCGAGCCTATCGCAATGCCGATCAGAAAGCCGAAAATCGCGATATACGCCGTGTTGCCAAAGCCTTCAAACACTTTTTTGTAGCCTTCGTTGACGATGAACGAGCGAAGGAACGTCTGCCACTTTAATGCCATATCACACCTTACTTGTTGAAGTTTTTGAGAAGATTGATTGCGATCGCCTTGTCCACGATGACGTAATCGATGTTGCCGTTGAGCATGGATTGCACCGCAAGTCCCGGGGATTCGAAGCCGCTGAACTCCACGTTTTTGTAGCCCGCAAAGCCCAAAGACTCGTTGCCGTATACGTATTGTTGCCCGGTAGTCCCCACTTGACCGCCGATTTTTGCACCTTTCAAAGATGCGAGCGCATTTTCAAATTCAGCCTTTGACGAGCAATAGTCAAAAGGCGTGACAGCGGCGGCTCTTGCAATCAGCACTTGTGTCGTGTCAAAATAGGGATCGGAAAAGTTGACGATTTTGGCGCGGTCTTCCGAAATGGTGAGAGCCGCCATGCCGATGTCAAACTCATCCTTGGTTTCGACTGCCGTCACCACCGCATCGAAGTCCATGTGAACGACAACGAGCGTTTTGCCAAGCTCGTCTGCGATGAGCTGCGCGATCTCGATGTCGATACCCGCGATTTTTGAGCCGTTGTAATACTCAAACGGCGCAAAATCGATGTTGGTTGCCACCACAAACTCGTTGTCGCTACCGCTTGGCGTGGTCTTGATGTCCGCCGAGCCGAAAGCGGAAAGCTGATCGCTCGTTGCATTGAGATATTTGTCCTTGATTGCGTCGATTTGCTCTTTTTTGTCTTTGAGCACCGCATTGACGGACTCTTTGAGCGTGTCCGCGGATTTTTTGAAGATGAAAGCATACTGCTCGCTTGACAGCTCCACGTTGAACATATTTATTTGCTTTGCGCTCAACGCCGACAAGTCGCATGCGGCGAGCGAGATGCAACACACGCACACAACGACGATTGCAAGAATTGAAGTGATGATTTTTGCTTGTTTTTTCATATTTTTATCTCCGTATGATTCGATTGACAATCATAACAACTTTTGCATATTTTTGCAACTGATTTTGCATATTTTTCAAATATTTTTTTATTTTTATGCAATATTATTTTTTATTCGGTATTTTTATGCAATAACTTGCGATTTTTATGCAAATATGCAATTTTAGCGGCGGAAAATAGAAAAATTGACGATTGACTACGCCTGATATATTGATATAATATTTATGACAAACTTGTTTTGAAAACGTAACGGTTTTCTCAAAAGGAGCAATCGTGCCACGCATAACCACCTTCTATTTGTCAGCGCAAGCAAAAATGCTCGAAAGAGCCAAGCGCACGTTTGAAAGCAACTTTGACGGCGAGATAGAATTTATCGTTTTCTGCATAGACGAACCCGTGATTTCGCAAGGTGCGATAGACACGGCAAAAACATCGGATGCCGTGTGGTATTTTGCACCGCACTTTACAAGCGCAAACGCTCCGCTGTCTGTGATACGCAAAAGTCTGTCCCTTTTTGCAAGCGTGCAAACCGTGGGAGATGAGAGTGACAGAGAGTGCTTTGTCTGCGATGAGAGCCGCTTCCCCGAAAGCTCGTTTTCATCGAGTGACGCATTCGGACGACAAGCGCAAGATATAAGCACGCTCAGCGAGATAGAGCTTGAAAAGGTGTTGCGCATCGCATACGAGCTTGCCGAGCTGTACGCGCAAGACTTGACGCTTGTTCTGCCCATAGAGCCGACCGCCGTATCGAGCCTTTGGCGCAAGATTGCCTACGACATCTCAGAAGACTATCCCTTTGTGTCCGTTGAAGTGCTAAACAGCGTGGAAGCAACCGCGCGCTTGTCAGTCGGCAACGATGCAAAAGTGTATGTGGGCATGCGCGAGCAACTTCTGCCCCTTTGCACCCTGTCCAAAACTTTGTCGGGCGCGCCAACGTCTTCGATGAGCCTTGGCGAGACCACACTCGGCTCGTACGAGTGCTTTGCAAGTGGCGATATGTTTGCGCTTAAAGCCGTTGTGCAAAACACGCTGACTTTCTCGTTCGGTCTTCCGACAAACATTGACAATATTGCAGAATAAGCGTTTTAGCACGCAAAAACCGCAATGTAAAACCTTGTTTATGCAAAAATCCCGCAAAGTTTGCGGGATTTTTCTTGTTTTATCATAGAATACGAATTGCTATATTTTCAAGGACTTGTTTGTCAGTCGTCCTTTCTGTTGGATTGAATTTGAAGGCTCAAAAGCGCAAGGGACGACGCAAGGTCTTCGTTCTTGAGAGCAACGTTTGAGGGGATGTTGAGATGGACGGACGCAAAATTCCATATTGCCTTTATGCCTGCCGCAACCATTCTGTCCGCCACTTCTTGGGCGGCGTATGACGGCACGGTGATGATGCCGATCTGGATGTTGAATCTTGCCACGATGCTTTGAAGTTTGCCAACGTCATAGACGGGCTTGCCATTGATTTTTGTGTTGACAAGTCGCTCGTTGTTGTCAAAAGCCGCAACGATGTTCAAGCCGTAGTTTTCAAAACCGCCGTATCCCAAGAACGCTTTTCCGAGACCACCCACGCCCACGAGAATCGCATCGTGCGTGTTGTTATATCCCAAAAAGCCTTCGAGATCCGCAATGATTTCCTTTGTGACGTAGCCCATCTTCGGCTTGCCCGCCACGCTTGAAACAAGCGCGATGTCCTTTCTCACCTGCACGGGATTGAGATTGAGCCCGTTTGCGATTGTGGTGCTTGACACAGTCGCCACGTTGAGTTTGTCGAGTTGATAGAGATATTTCAGATAGGACGGCAAGCGGTTGAGCGTTGCTTTGGAGATGTCCTTGTTGTCAATCGTCGTCATATACACACTCCGTATTTTTTTATCGTTAAAAATATATCCCTTTTCGCAACCGATTGTCAAGTTTTTATCGATATATTTCAAATATCGTTCGATTTTTACAAATTTTTGTCACATTTTTGTCAATATCGATAAATTTTTGTTTTGCAACCCACCAAAAAAGCGACACCGCACAGGCATCGCCTTTTCAACCAAACGGATTACACTCCGTTTTTATTGTTTGTCGTTTTCATCCGTATCGCTGTTTTCGGCACGTATAGACATATCGTTATCTTTGTTGTCGGCGGCTGACGGTGTTGTATTGTCGCTATCGGCGGGTGTATTTTGCGATGTTTCAGCCGTATTGCCGTACACCGTCACGTCTTGATTGCCCGTATCGCCAAAGAAAGTCAATCCGCTCGAATCGGGCTCTTTTGTGTTGGCGGCGTTTTCTCTCACGTCAAAGTCTGAAAACATATCGGCATATTTGCTTGTCAAATCGCTTGGGATAGGCTCGTACTGTTGCGTGGGAACGACACTCTTGTCTGTCTTGTCTGTTTTGTGCTTTTTCACCGATTTGACGATCGCGATTATGGTGATCGTGATCAAGAACACCACAAGCGGCGCGCCTGCCGTCAATCCGAGCACGATTGCAAAACTATACAAGAAGATTATCACGAAAAATATAAAGCCGGAGTTTCTCGATTTTTGAGTTGGCTCACTGCAAATCTTGAACGTAAGTTCGCCCTCGGGCAACGTGTCCGAGTGATAGGTGTATCCGCCGTCCGTTTTGGCAAAGCCCTTCTTTGCGTAGTTGAGCAAATAGCCGTCCGTGTGGATGTTCACCGTCAAATCTTTGAACCCTGCCCACGTGGTTGCGGGAGAGAGATAATAGATAAATTCATACACGGCGGGGATATATCTCTCGTTACGAGCGGGAAAAAGCGGCACGGTGACGGAATTGACAATCGTCTGCCCCGGCGCAATGGAGAGCGTATACTGACACCAACGGAAGAGCGAAAATTCCGGATATCTCGATATGACAAACTCTAACGGGTTGATCACCGCTCTGTCGTGCAGCGAGTTGAACGTGTTTGCAAGCGCATTGTACCAGTCGATATCGAGAACGTCACTGTCCGCGGGGCGATTGACGTATGCAAGCTCGTCCCCAAACGTCTGCTCTTGTCTTGACACAAGCGAGAGATGTCCGCCCTTTTGTCCGCCGATGACCGTCACGTCGCAAGCGGCGATGTCCAAATCTTCACCGACAACGTAAAACACAAGCTGCGGCTTGCCTGCCGTGCTCATGACGATTTGTTGTTTGTCGCCTTCTCGTTGGGAGCGGAAATCACACACGACTTTTCTTGCCCAATTTCTGTCATACTCAAACGTCAAATCAAGCCCCTGAGCCGTGTCGGATACGGAATACGTGTATTTGTACACCTTTTGCGTGGTGGCGAAAAATGAATCTTGCACGAAATCGTCGCTTAAAGACGGCAAATCCCTTTGGATGTCAAAGCGGTAATGATCGATACGCGTATATCTTGTCCGCCACGCGATTTGCGCGCCGTCAACACTCACAGAGCAATCGTCTTTGTCGGATTTGTTCTCATCCTTATATCCGTATGGAAACACAACGTCCATATTGATGGTGTTTTCGCTCGGATTGCGAAAAGTATAGGTCGCGCGAACGCTTCCAAACTGTTCATACTGACCTTGCGAGTTGCTTTTGCCTTGGTAGTAGATGTAAAAATCGAGATCTTCCTTGTCAACGACAACGGGGCAATTCTCCATTGTGACGATCGCGCCCGAAGAATCAATGCCTTCAAAATAGCGTTGCGCAGAGTTTGCGTCGGCAACGCCTGTCGGCACACTCAAAACGGTTGCGATCAATGCCGCAACAAATACCAACAAAACCGAAAATGCGCAAGTTTTCTTTTTCATGGAGTCCCCCCCCCTTTAGAACATCGATGCGATAAGTCCGCTTGTTTTCTCTTATATTGTACCACACCTTGCATTTGGTGGCAACAATCAATTGTTCACCGTCACGTCGGCAAGCGTAAAGCGGATTGCTTTTTCAAGCTCTTTGAGCGTCGTTTCTATCTGATATCCGATTTTTCCGCCCGAAAAATATATGCGATCGACGTCTTTTGCGCTCTCGTCTATCGTTGTTTTGAAGAATTTTTTCATGCCCACAGGCGAGCATCCGCCGTGAACGTAGCCGGTGAGTGCAAGCAAATCTTTGGATTTGAGCATCTCAACGCTCTTTTCACCCACGACTTTTGCCGCCTTTTTCAAATCGAGCTCTGCGGCAACGGGGATGACGAACACATAATGTTCGAGGCTTTTTGCTACCGTCACGAGCGTCTTATACACGTATTTTTCGTCAACGCCGAGAAGTGCCGCCGCCTCAACGCCGCTCACCGCTTCTTCGACGGGCAAAATATGTTCTTTATACTCCGCTTTTTTTGCATCCAACAAGCGCATAGCGTTTGTCTTTTCGATTTTTTCCTTTGCCATAATCAATTCCTTTTCTCGCCGCGATTTTCGGCGCGATTTCTATTTTTTCGGCGGCATTATAGCCAAAAAACAAAAAGCGAACTCGGGGTGAGTTCGCCATTGCTTAGTTGTTTTCACACTCCGAGCAACTGCCGCAATCGGAGCAATTTTTACCGTCTTGCACGTCGCCGCAAAGCTGCTCGTCAACTTTGAGCATAATCGCACATTCGATACGTTTTCTGAACAAGTCGCATCCGTACTCGTACACGCCGTTGATGTCGCCGGTTGCGTTGTACGCGTTTGCCGCGCATCCGCCCGAGCAGTACAATCTTGCCCAGCAGTCTTCACATTCCTTTCTTGAATACGCGTTGCAACGCTTGAATTTGTCACGCATAGCGGTGTTCGTAACACCCGTCCAAATGTCGCCCATAAGATAATCCTTGTTGCCGACAAATTGGTGGCAGGGATACAGCTCGCCCGTGGGCGTGACCGCAAGATACTCCGTGCCGCTGCCGCAACCCGAGATACGCTTGTAGATGCAAGGGCCGCCTTCGAGATCGAGCATATAGTGATAGAAGGTGAACGGCTTGCCTTGTTTTCTTCTTTTTATCATCATATCGGCAAGTTTTTCATACTCGTTGAAGATGACCTTTTTGTCTTCTTGCGTGAGCGCGTACTTGTCGGTGGGCGGACACACGACAGGCTCCATGCTCAGCTCATCAAAGCCGAGATCGAGCATTGTCTGAATGTCGTTGGTGAAATCGGGATTGCGATGCGTGAAAGTGCCGCGCATATAATAACTCTTGTCGCCGCGAGCCTTCACGAACTTTTGAAATTTGGGCACGATGATGTCATAACTGCCCACGTTGCCGATCGTCTTGCGGAAGTGGTCGTTGATCTCCTTTCTGCCGTCAAGGCTCAACACAACGTTGTCCATCTCTTTGTTTGCAAACTCGATCACGTCGTCGTCAACGAGCATGCCGTTGGTGGTGAGCGTAAAGCGGAAATTCTTGCCGTGCTCTTTCTCTATGGAGCGAGCGTATGCCACAAGGTCCTTGACCACTTGCCAGTTCATAAGCGGTTCGCCGCCGAAAAAGTCCACTTCGAGATTGCGGCGCGTTCCGCTGTTTTCCACAAGGAAATCGAGCGCGCGTTTGCCCACTTCGTAGGACATAAGAGCGCGTTCGCCGTGATACTTGCCTTGGGACGCAAAGCAATATTCGCAGTTGAGATTGCAAGTGTGAGCAACGTGCAAACACATGGCTTTGAGCACCGTGTTGCGTTTTGCAAGGTGTTCTATATCGGGCTTGAACTCGTCTTTTGCAAAGAGTTTGCCTTGTGCGACAAGCTCGTCAACGTCGTCCAAGCACTCTCTTACGTCTTGCTCGCTCACGCCGTCTTGCGCGTATTTTGTGGCAACGTCCTTGACGATTTGATCCCTTGACTTACTCTCGTAATCGTTGATCACGTCGTATGCGACTTCGTCCACGCTGTGCACGCTGCCGCTTGCCACGTCAAGCACGATGTTGTATCCGTTGAGTTTGAAAGAATGAATCATTTGTATTTTCCTATCGACACAAAAAACGCCTAGACGTATCTAGGCGACTTTTGTGATTTGTGGTTTCAAAGTTATTTTGCTGCTTTCTCGCACTTTTGGTTTGCAACGCCGCAAGAAGTTTTGCAAGCGGATTGGCAAGAAGTTTGGCATTCGCCGCAGCCGCCGTTCTTTTTGCTTTCGTTGAGATCGCGAGTTTTCAAGGTTACAATTCTTTTCATCGTAATGACTCCTTACTTTTGATATATATCATTATAGAAACAACAATCGTTTTTGTCAACACAAATGCGAATATTGCCCCTATCGTCTTTTTTGTCGCAGGCGAGCATTTTTCACTTCACGGCAGGGCTTTTGAAAATGTTATTTTTATTCTTTTACGACAATGATTCCGTTTGGAAAAGTGCCCATCTCGCTTGTCACGTTCACGCCGTTTTCATATTCGAGCGTTGCGTGTTTAACAAACTCGAAGTCTATCCTTTCGCCCTTCACGATGATAGGCGCGCCCGGCGGATACGCCCACACGTTCTCGGCGCATATACGCCCAACGCTTTTGTCAAAATCCACCGTTTCGACACTTAAACCCTTGATTTGATAAGGCTCAAGTGCCTTTTGTGCGATTTTGAGCGAATTTTGTCTGACAAGACCGTTGCGGTTTGCAAGGCTGTCGTCAAGCGAAAACAGCGCGTCTATGAGCTTTGAAAAAGAGTCTTCTTTGTCGCCGAGCCCCGTCATCGCTATGCAATAATTGACGCTTGCCATTTCAAGTTCTATATCATAGGCTTTTCTCAACACGTTTTTCAATTCCACGCCGCTCGTGCTTGCGCCGCTGCACAAAATCACAAGTTTCGACTTGTCGTAGGCAAACACTCTGCTGTCCTTTTTCGGCTCGAAAAGACCGAGTTTTCTTAGACGAGAGAGCGATTTTCTTGCAACGTCAAGCTGATTGGACCACTCGTTCATGGACTTGTTTTTGTCTCCCGCCAAAAATCTCACGCAACCGTCTATGGACGCCATAAGCACGTAGGACGGCGAGCTTGACTCGAACATTGCAAGGTTTGCGTCCACCGCCTTTATGTCCACTCTGTCCGTCACAACGTGCAACAGCGCGGTTTGCGTAAGGCTTGGCAAAGTCTTGTGAAGGCTGTTGACCACGATGTCCGCGCCGAGTTGTCTTGCGCTTTTTTCAAACTTTCTGTCAAGTCCCAAATGCGCGCCGTGCGCTTCGTCAACAAACAAAATCGCGCCGTGAGCGTGGCATATATCCGCAATTTTTTGCACGTCGCTTATCACGCCTTCGTAGGTGGGACTTGTGATCACGACAAGGCGAATATCGGGGTTTTGGTCAAAGGCGGCTTGCACGTTGCCCGGCAACACCGAGCCGTAAAACCCGTATTCTTCAAAAAAGGTCGGGCGCACGTACACGGGCGTGAGCGAGCAAAGCTCTATCGCATTGAAAACGGACTTGTGACAGTTGCGCGCAACGAGTATTTTGTCGCCCGCATTGGTCACCGCTCTTATGCCCGCAAGGATGCCGCAAGTGCTGCCGTCAATCAAAAAACGAGAATATTTCACGCCGTACAACGCCGCGGCTCTTTCGCTTGCCGTCTTCAACACGCCGCTTGCGTCGTGAAGGTTGTCAAAGCCTTCTATCTCGGTTATATCCAACTTTTGTGCGCCGAATAGGAAATCGAAGGGCGCGCGCTTGTGCCCGGGCATGTGAAAAGGCAATATTTTTGCCTCGTCGTGTTCTTTAAGAAGCGTGGCAAGACTCTTGTCGTCGCTTGGTGGCAACGCGCTGTCTCTTTTCACGCGGTTCGGATGAAAAATTTTGGGATTTCTTGCTCTCATATTTTGATTATATCATAACTTTTGAAAAATGCTATGGAAAATTGTACGCGCGCGTGTTATAATCAAAAAAACGGAATGTTTTACGTTCCGTTTTGCACAAAAATTATTTCTCGTGGGACAATGAAAAAGAAAAACATCACGGCTGTCGTTGCAATTCTCTTCACAATCGCGCTGTGCGTGACGCTTTTTGCATGCGACAAAAAAGAACAAAAAATCAACTATGCAATCGACAATTCTTTTGTCGTTCTGACTCGTGAAAATCAAGGCTCGCTCGTGTTCGAGCCCATTGCCAATGCAAAAACAAGCGCGGACGGCAGCGTTGTCGGCGACAGACTGCAATGCGAATACGGAGTGATTTTCTATGTCGGAGCAGGCGTCGAGCCGACAAAATACACCTATCTTGCCACCGCCCTTGCCAAGCAAGGCTACCTTGTAGTGATACCCAAGGCGGAGCACAACATGACTTATGCCGACTACAAAACCGCCGAAAATGCGTTTGCAACCTACCCCGACGTGAAATTCTTCATCGCAGGACACTCTCACCAAGGCGGAGCGGCGGCGATACGGCGCGCGGCAGAAAACAAGGACAAAGTGGCGGGAGTCATCCTTCTTGCGCCCGTTGCCAACAGACACGAGCTTATCGGCGAAGACGGCAATCCCGTCAAGGACGAGAACGGAGTGACAATCTACGTTGCGGACAATCTGCTCGATTGCGCCTTGCCGATTCTTCTTGTTGAGAGCGACAACGACAAAGTGCGCACCCAAGAGCAAGCAAACGACGCAAAAGCACGGCTCAAAGACGGCTACGTGTCCAAAATCGTGCAAGGCGGCAACCACACCGCTTTTGCCGAGATAGACGTCGAAGACGATTTGCCGATCAAGTTTTTGCCAACCTACACCGCGGACATAAACGCAACGACAATAGAACAAAAAAACGCCCAACGCACCGAGACTTGCACGGTCGTCCTTGCGTTTCTTCGCTCCGTCGTGCTCGGATAACAAAAAAAACAAACTTATACAACAAAAAAAGCGCACCGAATTGGTCGCTTTTTTTGTCAAAAATTGTAAAGTATAAATTGCAAAAACCACGATAAATAGATGAAGAACTTCGTGTATGTTGTAAAAAAGCGCGATAAATAGATGAAGAACAAGAAAGAGCCACGCTATCGGCAACCCTAATGTACAAGTAGTACATGAGTTGACGGGAGCGTGGCTCTGCCGAAGTTATTCGCTATTTAGCGCGCTTTTAGTCGCAGTTTATAAGAATCTTGCCATATTGCAACGGATATTTCACACACGATTCCACCACTTGCGGAATCTCTTCAAAGTTTGCGGTTGCGCCGATGAGGCCGTCGGTCTTCACCACTTTGTTGGCAAGAAGGTTGATGGCAGAAGACAATTCTCCGATGCCGTTGCACACGCCTTTGAGAGTGAGTTGTTTTTTGAGAACAGTGCCTGCGTCCACTGCGTGTTTTGCGCGAGTGGCATAGCCTGCGATGATGACGTCGCCTTTGTTTTTGACAAGACGGATTGCCGCATTGACGTCCACGCTTTCGCCCGAGAAGATTGCCGCCTCAGCCATTCTGCCGCCGGTGATTTCTTCCACCCTGCGTTCGAGATTGTCATAGGTCGGGTTGAGGGTGTAGCAAACGCCCCACTTTTGCGCAAGAGCGAGCTTGTCAACGTCCAGATCGATAAGGATGGGCACGTATTGATAATACGTTGCCATTTGTCCGAGAATAAGACCGAGCGTGGATGCGCCGACAATGACGATATAGTCGCCTTTTTCGCGGTCGAGAGCCTCAAAAACGTTGTTGCCCATCGCGATATACTCGGTGAACAACGCCTCCTCGTCGCTTATGCCGTCGGGAAGCGCGAAAACGTTTTCAAGCGGAACGCACGCAAAATCTCTGAGCAGTCCGTCAACGTCAACGCCCATGGTCTTGACGACTTCTTCGCCGTGTTCGCATTGTTGCAAATAGGGGCTGACCACAACGCGCGATCCGAGTTTGAGACCGCTATCATCGTCCGCCTCGCTCACAAGCGCGACCGCCGAATGTCCGGGAACAACCGCATCGTCCTTTGCCATTGCCGAAAGATTGCACACGTCTTGGGAAGAAATCGCCACTTTTGCGATTTTCACCTTGACCTGACCGTCTGCTCTTTGGCTTACGTCTTCAACGAGCGTTGCGCCGTCTTCTTTGTTTATAATCCATTCTTTCATAACTAACCTACTTTGAACATTCTACCATACGCGCAAACATAATGCAACCTTGCGTGCGGCGTATATCGACAAAAAGGCTATGTTGTACGACTAGCATACGTTTCGTTTTTTATGCCCGCTTTGTCCGCTTTTTCTCAATTGTAACACAACTTGCGGGACGAAAACGTCACATATACGATTTGATTTTTGTTGCGGATTTTACGCTTTTTCGCACGTCAGCACTCGCACGTAGCAGTTCTTGTCAGTCGGCTTTTTGCCATAAAACACCCACTTATCGCGCGCAAGCGTATCGTCCGAATAGAAATATATTTGCTTGTCCTGCCAATCTTTCTGCTTTCTCGGCGCAAGGATGCTGCTGTCAAAAATCGCGTCGATTAACTCTGCATTGGCAGCAACGTACACTTGCTCGGGGTCGAGATTTGCCACGTACTCTTCAAGGTCGTCACGCAGCATAAATGAAAGCTGCAAATCGCTCACCCTTGCTCCGCCGCAACACTTGTCGCAGGGTTCGAGCATAAACTCATCAAGCGGCAAGCGAGATTTCTTTCTTGTCAGCTCCACAAGTCCGAGCGGCGTCATGCCCACAGCCGAGGTCTTCAATCTGTCCTTTTTCAGAGCGTTGCGCAATGCTTCTATCACCGCCTGCTTGTGCTTTGAATCCACCATATCAATGAAATCTATCACCACAATGCCGCTGATGTTGCGCAATCTCAACTGCCTTGCGATGCACTCTGCCGCCGCAAGATTTGCCTTGAACACGGTGTCTTCGAGATGGCTTGTACCCACAAAACTGCCCGTGTTGACGTCAATCACGGTGAGAGCCTCCGTCCTGTCTATCACGATGTAAGCGCCGCCTTCCACTTCCACTTTTCTGTCGCAAGCATGGTTGATTTGCTCCGCCACGCCGAAATACGTCATGATGTTTTTTGCGCCCGTGTACACTTCGCACTTGAAATTGGCAAACTCTTTTTCAAGGCTCTTTGCCATTTTCTCGTCATTTATAACCACCTGATCCCAGTCTTCGTTGAAAGTGTCTCTCAGCGCGCGTTTGAGAAGGCTTGCCTCTTCAAAAACAAGCTCGCCCTCGGACGCGTTTGCATAGTCGATTTTTATCTTTTGCCAACGCTCGATGAGATTTTCGATTTCCAACTTGACGGTGTGCACACTCGTCTTTTCCGCGGCAGATCTGACAATACAGCCCATGCCTTGCGGCAACATTGCCTTTATGGTGTTTTCAAGATAGGCGCGTCTTCTCGGATCTTCGATTTTTCTCGATATACCGATAAAATCGGTCACGGGCATAAGCACCACAAAAAATCCCGGGAGAGTGATGTCTGTCGTCAGCCTTGCGCCCTTTTGAGCGTACGGTTCTTTGACCACTTGACACATGATCAAATCGCCTGCGGACGCCGCTTTTTTTTGCGTGGATCTTGCGCCGTTTTTGTCGTCGCCGGTGTACAAAAAGCCGTTGCGTTCCTGCCCGATGTTGACAAAGCACGCCTGCATGCCGCCGATAACGTTTTCAACCTTTCCCTTGTAGATGTTGCCCACAAGTCCTTTTCCGCTCGATCTCTCAACGGAAAAGTCGATGACTTCGCCGTCTTCCACAAGCGCGGCACGCGTGCAAAACGGCGTGTAGTCGATGATGAGTTTTTTCATATTTATATCCTAAAAATTTTATTATCAATAGGAAATATCGCAAGGCTCGCCTTGCATTTTTTTGTGCAATGCCGAAAGCAAAATCACAAGACTTATCCCGCTTTCACGCCATAGCGGCGTGGCATTGCTTTATTGCGCAAATTTGCACAACGGCACGTTTACACTGCAAAAGCGCAATGATAAACTGCCTTTTGTGCGATTTTAGACCATTTTTACAAACTCGTCCGCATCCACGAGATTGCCGCCAACGTCAACGTATTGAGCAATCTTGCAGATGCCCGTAACGCTCATGTTTTCGCCAAGAATTTTGTTGAGCTTGTCAAGCACTCTGTCGGGGCGAAGGTTGACCATACCCGATGCCAATCTCATCACGAGATTGCCGTCTTTTTTGTAGGTCGCATAGATTTTGTCCGCCACGTCTTCTGTGACTTTTTCGCCTTTCTTGGTGTATTCGATGACAAATTCGCCGCCGAGTTCAAAGTCCTTTTGAGTGGGAAAAACATAGTCCGCGCAAGTGACTTTTGCTTGCAAATTCGGGTTTTTCGAGCAAACGAAAACTTGGCTTGCTTTCAGCCCTTCGGGCACGCTTGCATTGTATTTTTCAAGCACGTCGCCTGGTGCCATATCGCTGTCTATGGACAAATATTCCGCCATTGAGGCAACTCCAAGCGCAAGAGGCGGCGAGAAGAACATCAAGGGGTGCGGATTGAACCCTTGCGAAAACTTGACGTCTATGTGCGCTCTGCGCATCACTCTCTCCATGTGTCGCAAAAGGTCTATGTGAGATATAAAACAAATGCTGTCCGTTTTTTGATATTTTATGACTAACATATCGTGCATCTCCCCAGTTTGTTTGCGCCGCAACCGTTGCAACCTTCGCGGCAGTTTTTGGTGGTTATGCCCTGATAGGCAAGTTCACGCTGTTTGAGCAGGTATTTTTTGCTCACGCCCGAGTCTATAAAATCCCACGGCAAAGCTCTGTCGGTCGGGATCGCGCCGTAGTAGTCTTCCATTTTAAGTCCGCACTCGTCAAACGCTTTTTGCCATACGTCCCACTTGAAATGCTCCGTCCAGCCGTCAAATTTTGCTCCGAGTTTGTACGCCTTTTCGATGACGTAGGACTGTTTTCTGTCCCCTCTTGCAAGTGCCGCTTCGAGAACGGACGGTTCTGCTCCGTGCCAGGAAAAGCTCACGCCCTTGATCTCTCTGAGCAGCGAGCGAAGATACGCTTGCTTCCTCAACATCTCGTCATAGGTGATTTGCGCTTCCCACTGGAAAGGCGTGCAGGGCTTTGGAATAAACACGGCGCAACTGACGGATATATTGAGCCCGCGTTTGCCGCGCTTTTGGAAGTATAGCCATTTTAGACGTTTGCAAATCTCCGCAATGCCTGCGATGTCTTCGTCCGTTTCGGTGGGAAGTCCCATCATAAAATAGAGCTTTACGCTGTCGTATCCCGCCTCGAAAGCCACGGAAATTTTGTCTATCTCTTCTTCGCTGACGTTCTTGTTGATGACGTTGCGAAGACGTTGCGTGCCCGCCTCGGGCGCGAAAGTGAGCGAGCTGCGCCTTGAATTGTTTGCCATATCCGGCTTGAAACTGCTTATGCGCAAAGACGGCAATACAAGGTTGATTTTGCGTTCTTTGCAATATGGCGTAAGTTCGTTTTCGAGTTCTTCCAGCCCCGTATAGTCGCTTGTTGAGAGCGAGCAAAGGGAAATCTCGTTGAAGCCCGTGCTTTCCACCATCTCTTTTGCATATTCGGCGCAACGCTTTGCGCTGCGTTCTCTTATCGGGCGATACCAAAATCCCGCTTGGCAAAATCTGCAACCGCTCGCGCAACCGCGATACAACTCGAGCGTGCATCTGTCGTGCACCGCCTCGATGTTGGAAACAAGCGGACGAGTGGGATACGGTGCGGTCTCGAAGTCGGGATACACCGCCTTGACCACCACTTCGCCGTCCTTGTGCAAAGACGGAACGTATGCGCCTTCCATACCCTTGACCTTTGCGAGAATCTCGGCTTTCGTAAGCCCCGCGCGCTTGCCTTCGGAGATAACTTTGAGAATGTCGATGTCGGGTTGTTCGCCTTCACCGACGAGAATTATATCGAAAAAGTCCGCAAACGGCTCGGGGTTGACCGAACAAGGTCCGCCCGCAAGCAAGATTGGATAGGAGTCATCTCTGTCCTTGGCTCTGAAAGGAATCCTTGCCAAATCGAGCATATACAGCACGTTGGTGTACAACAGCTCGTATCCGACCGAAAAGCCCACCACCGTGAAGTCTTTTAGCGGCTTTCTCGTCTCCAAAGACAAGAGCGGTATGTCGTTGTCAACCAGCTTTTTTGCAAGGTCGGGCGCAGGCGCGAAACAACGCTCCGCAACGTATCCGTCCGTCTGATTGACGATGTTGTAGAGAATTTGTATGCCGAGATTGCTCATGCCGATCTCGTACAATTCGGGAAAACAAAAGACCATATCGCCTATGCGCTCTTTGGTCATATCGGGAGTGTTCCATTCGCCGCCTGCGTATCTTGCAGGTTTTTCGACGTCTATGAGCAACTCTTGGTATCTTTTCTTGTAATCTTTTTCGTTTGCCATTTCAATTCGTTGCGGAAAAATCCGCGTATATCGTGTGTTTTTGTGTTCAGTTGTTTTCAAGCAATGTCCGAGCGGTCAAAGCGTGTTTTGCGCATTTCACATGCAAAGAGCCGCCGCGCCGATGATGCCCGCATCGTTTTTGAGCGTTGCGGCAACCACCTTGATCTTGGGGCTGTACACCGCGCCGTACACGTTGCGAGTGACGTATCTTTGAAGAGGTTTGATGATGTTGTCGCCCTGATTGGAAATTCCACCGCCGATGATGATCACTTCCGGGAAGAAAATGTTGGCGAAATTGACAAGCCCCACGCCCACGAATTTGATGTATTTTTTCACAACCGCCATCGCCACTTTGTCGCCGTTTTGAGCGCAATCGAACACCACTTTGCCGTTGAGCCCGCTTTGCTCCACTTCTTTTGCGAGTTGGCTTTCGGGGTGTTTTTCGCAAGCGGCTTGAATCTGGTTCATGAGCGCGGTTGCCGACGCATAGGCTTCATAGCATCCCTTTTTGCCACAGCCGCAAGTCGCTCCACCGAGATTTATGGTGATATGTCCGCCTTCTCCGCCTGCCGAGCGATTGCCCGTGATAAGCTGACCGTTTGCGACAATGCCCGTTCCGACGCCCGTTCCGAGCGTCACCATGACGGAGTTCTTTGCGCCGTTGCCCGCGCCGAAAAGCGTTTCGCCGAGTGCCGCGCAGTTTGCATCGTTTGAAAGGCGCACTTTCTTGATGCCCGTCTTCTCTTCGATCATCTTTGCCATCGGAGTGTTGCGGAAATTGATGTTGCAAGAATAACGCACGATGCCCTTCTCGTCATAAATCGAGCCGGGACAGCCTATGCCAACGCCTTGGATCTCTTCGCCGTCCGCGCCGTTTTGCACAAGCTCGTTCACAAGGGACGCAATGTCGTCCACAATGAGCCTGTCTTCTTTCCCAGGTGCGGTAACAATGGATTTTTTGTAAAGAATGTTGCCTTTTTCGTCAACGATGCCGCCTTTTATGGTCATACCGCCGATGTCAATTCCGACAAATTTCATAAAACCACCATCAAAGTCTTATAGACTTTGCCTAAAATGTCATTGCAATTATTTTACTAGATAGGCAAAAAATTGTCAATTCATATCGCCCCTGCCGAGCGAATTTGCACTTATCGGCGTTTTTTGATCGGTCAAACATTGCCCTATCGGCGTTGAAAGCCGTCTTTTGACGGCGATTGCTCGAAGTTGTTTTTCATCTATGCTCGCAACGGGTTTTGCGTCTTTGACGATGACAAAGCGAGTGTTTTGCGTGCTTGACGTGTGATGATAAAGCCGAACGATAGGCGTTTTGCAATCGATATAAACCGTCTTTTCCACAACGCCGAGAGAATAGTTTTTGCTTGCCATATCAAGTATGCTCGAATAGGTTTCGTCTTTTGCAGAGAACGTTGCGCCGTAAAACAAAAACACCGCCATTATGCCGCACATAAAATTCAGCCCGAAAAAAAACGAGCCTATGAAAACGGCAAACAACACAACGCTCACCGCTATACCCGCAATGCGCAACGCCTTGATCGCTCGCAACCTGTTTTTGCAAAGTCCGAGCACAACCCTGCTTCCGTCAAGCGGATACACGGGGATGAGATTGAAAAGCGCAAGAGACAAGTTGGCGCGCAAAAACGCAATAGTATACGGATACACGGCAGGAAAAAGCCACCATATCCCAAGCGTTGCAATCGAAAGCGCAAGGTTGGCAAAAGGTCCTGCCAAGCCTATGAGAACGCTTGACGTTTTGTCAATATGCTCGTCTGTTTGCATCATCGCCCCGTACGGCAAAAGGGATACGCTTTTCACAACGTATCCGCGAAGCCTTGCCATAAGCGCATGCGCCGCCTCGTGAAAGGCGAGCGCAACCATTCCCCACACGAAATCAAGCGTATGCCCAAACGCCACAAGCGCAAGCGCAAGTGAAAAAAACAAGGGATTAACCTTGACTTTCACAGGGATAAACCGCCGTTTCGGTTATATAAGCGTGATATGGTTGGACATTCCCACAAGCGTTTGGACAAGCGCGGTCGCCTTGAAAATGCCCGCAAACAAAAATCCGAGCGACACGAAAACACCGATCGCAACGGGGATTATCGCAACGTCAAGAGCGTCAAGCGTACCGAATTTTTTCTTGCGTTTCGTGTTGATTTGATTGTCAACGTATTGGTTTTGAGAGATCTCAACTTCAAGTTTTTTGGTTTCGTCATATTGCATATTCACCACCTCGATAAACTCTATTCATGGCGTGTGAAGTTTAGAACGCTCACACTCTTTTTGTGTCGAGAGTTGTGGCAAAGTTCCTTATTCTATTTGCGCTTGCCGTCACGTTCACAGAATATTTGCCGTCCCCTTCTTGGCGCAAAGAGATTTGCACTTCGCCGTCCAAATCGAAAAAATCGCGCAACACGTGCGTTATATCTCCCTTCATCGCCGCGGCAAATCCGTCCGTCAGCCCCACTTTATCGCGCGTGAGCATATCGCGCATCCTTTCTGCAACGCTTGTTGAAATCTTCATCTGAATCTCCAAAATCTGCGTCTTGCGCTGACGTCCACAAATCGCTTGCTGTTTTGCGCAACGTTCTTTGCAAGCACTTCAAAAGCTCTCTCGCTTTGCGCCCTGTCGGGTATCACGCCGAGCTGCTGATACATGGTGATGAAATCGTCTTCGGGGATCACGCCGATGGGCAACGTGTGCAACAGCGAGCTTATCTCGCTTGCCGACAACATCTCGCCCCTTGCCACCATATCCGCGCGCACTCGATTGATGACAAGCGACACGTCTTTTAGACGATAGCTTGCAAGCAGCGACACAACCTTGTCTGCATCACGTATGGCGGATGCCGACGGCGTGGTGACCACAATCGCCTCGTCGCACGCGCTCACCGCCCTGTGAAATCCGCTCTCTATCCCCGCAGGACAGTCTACAATCACAAAATCGAACTCGAAAAAGCCGTCCACGATACCGCGGAAAGCCTGCGCTGTGATGAGCGTACTATCCCTTGATGACGGCAACACTCGCATAGGACTTTCGCCGTCCTGCACAAGAGCTTGAAACGCTCGACACCGCCCTGCTAGCACGTCGCCGATGTCATACACCACTCGCCGCTCTATGCCAGTCACAACGTCAAGATTGTTGAGCCCCACGTCACCGTCCACAAGCACCACTTTGTAGCCTTGCAAAGCAAGTTTTCTGCCGAGCGTTGCGGTGACGGTGGTCTTGCCCACTCCGCCCTTGCCCGACGTAACAACGATTTTTCTCATACTCTCATGATAAAAAACAATGAGCCGCAAATGCTGTAAAGTTATGTAAAAAGTTTGCTTTCTTTGTCAAAAAATTCTAAAAAATATTTGGAGTCACACAATTAATAATAAGTGCGTCGTGAATAAGCAAAATGCGTGTATAAGAACGCAGCGAATGAGCAGAGTGCGTGTATAAGTTTTGTTTTGTTCTCGGCTCTACAAAGGGC
>ULSH01050285.1_pt1 | contig 30556 bp, 24 predicted proteins | sample 1956151 | NCBI WGS metagenome assembly ULSH01 (sample SAMEA4835702, study PRJEB28245) | human gut metagenome | biome: gut microbiome; material: fecal sample | place: Denmark | collected 2008 | reverse complement strand
GCTGCACAGCCGCGACACCGACCGCCTGATCCATGTGCTGCGCGACCTCCAGTCGCTGGGCAACACCGTCCTCGTCGTTGAGCACGACGAAGAGATCATGCGGGCTGCCGACTGGCTCATCGATGTCGGACCCGATGCCGGCGAGCTGGGAGGCGAGATCGTCTATCAAGGACCGGTGCCCCAGTCGCTCCGTCTCACAGAGAAAGAGGCTGAGAGCATCGAGAAAGGACTCGACTCCGGCACCGCCGAGCACCGTAAAGACCTGCTTAAGGCAGAGGCCGACGACCTCATCGCCAAGTATCCCCGTTCCTATACCGTCAAGTATCTCACCGGCGAGGAGCAGATCGCCGTACCGGCCTCGCGCCGTGCATGGAAGCAGTCGATCCTGCTCAAGGGATGCCGTATGAACAATCTCTGCGGTCTCGACGTGGAGATACCGCTCCATGTGATGACTGTTGTCACAGGTGTCTCCGGATCGGGCAAGTCGAGCCTCATCAAGGGCATCCTCTACCCTGCCCTTAAGCGCCGCCTCGACGAGGTGAGCGATGCGCCGGGCGAGTTCCTCGCCCTGGAAGGCGATGTGGATGACATCCGCCATGTCGAGTTTGTCGACCAGAACCCGATCGGCAAGTCGACGCGCTCCAACCCCGCCACCTACATGAAAGCATACGACGCTATCCGGCAACTCTTCTCCGAACAGCCTCTGGCTAAGCAAGAAGGCTTCGGACCACAGTATTTCTCCTTCAACACCGAGGGAGGACGCTGCGAAGAATGCAAGGGTGCAGGCGTCATCACCGTGGAGATGCAGTTCATGAGCGACCTCGTGCTCACCTGTGACGCCTGCCACGGCAAGCGCTTCAAACGTGAGATCCTCGATGTGACCTATAAAGGCAAGAACATCGACGACATCCTCGACATGACGGTCTCCGAGGCCATCGCCTTCTTCAAGGAGAACAACCAGAAGACCATCGTCAGCCGTCTCCAGCCGTTGGAGGATGTCGGACTGGGATACATCCGTCTCGGACAGAACTCCTCTACGTTGTCGGGCGGTGAGAATCAGCGCGTGAAGCTCGCCTACTTCATCGGACAGGAGAAGCAGGAACCGTCGCTCTTCATCTTCGACGAGCCGACGACGGGCCTGCACTTCCACGACATCTCACGCCTGCTTCGTGCCTTCGACGCCCTCATCGCACGCGGACATTCCGTGTTGATCATCGAGCACAACATGGACATCATCAAGTCGGCCGACTGGGTGATCGACCTCGGTCCCGAAGGTGGCGACCGGGGTGGCAGATTGGTATGCGCCGGACGCCCGGAAGACATCGTCGCCTGCACGAAGAGTTACACCGGACAATATCTCAAACCCTATCTCTAATGCTGTCGATCCTCCTTCCTACCTACAACGACCGCTGCGACGGTCTAGTGCGTACCCTGGCGGCCCAGTGCGCCTCGGCCGACGGCCTCGCCTACGAGATCCTCGTAGGCGATGACGGCTCCACCGACCAAGAGGTTGTTGCCTCCAACCGCGTCATCAACACGATACCCGGAGCACGATTCATCGAACGCGGTGTGAACGTAGGACGTGCGGCGATACGCAACTGGCTTGCCTGCGAGGCACAGGGCGACTGGCTGCTCTTCATCGATTCCGACATGAGGATCAGTACAGATGACTATATAATAAGGTATAGGGATGCCGCCCGACTGTGGCCCCGTTCTGTGATCTACGGCAGCTACACGCTGGCCGAGGATCCGGAGCACGGACTGCGCTACCGCTACGAGGCAGCCGCACAGAACGGTGCCGTCCGGCATTTTTGTTCTTCCAACTTCATGATCCGCCGCGACCTCTTCCTCGCCCATCCGTTTGACGAGACGTGGAAGGAGTACGGCTATGAGGATGTGCTTTTCTGTAAGAATATGGAGACCGCCGGCATCCCTGTTGTCCATGGCGGGGCCCCTGTAGTGTTTACCCATTGGGAGGGTAATGCTTCCTTCATGAACAAGACCGAGGAAGCATTACGCGTATTATGGCGCCATCGCGATAGATTGCGTGGCCATTCGCGACTGCTCGAGCTGGCTCTCACCATCCGACAAAGGCATCTGACCTTCCCGTTCCTCGTCTTCTACAAGATGTTCGGCCATACGCTCCGGCAACGGCTCGTCAACGGACGGCCGTCGGCCAAATGGTTTCAGTTCTATCGTCTCTTATATCTATTGGGGGCGTAAGGGGCTTGTCAGCCTTACTTTCCATTTTCCTCTCTCACGGACAACAGGGATCACGTAATCCTGTTGGTCGACAAGATGGCCCACATGCCCGATCGTGTCCATCATCAGCACATCACGCACCGTGACAGCCACTGTCGCCGACGAGCCGTCCTCGCCATAGTCGACAGACCCGATCTCTACCGTTGCTCCTGTCTCCCGGGCCCGCAGCGTGTCGACATCCATCTCGTTCACCTGCGAGGACAGATAGCGCAGCCACACCTGTGAGGAATCGGTGACATACGCCCGGCAACGGGGAAACTGCCAGTTGAAATAGGCTGTGGCAAAAGTATCGACCTGCTTCTCCAGTTCTTCATCCTCATCGTGGCCACAGCCGGCTAAGACCGCCACGATGATACACAGAAAAATATAAAAGGAACTTTTGTTCTTCATCTTATTATGACCCTAGAAGGAGTTAAAGGCAGCATTTTAAATCAATATCGCAACAAAGTTACACAAATAATTGCACAAGAGGTGCAGGATTAATCTTTTTTGCATCTGGGAAAAAGTTTTTTCTGCCCGAAAAGATGTAATTTTGTAAGAAAAACGAAATACATGCTTCATTATATATCCTTCGGTAGTGGCAGCAGCGGCAACTGCTCGATGCTCTACACCGAGACAGACTGCTTACTGCTCGATGCCGGTGTGGGCATCCGGATGCTTAAGAAAGATTTTAAGAACTACGGGCTGAATCCCCTTCAGATTCATAATATCCTTATCACGCACGATCACAGCGACCATATCCGTTGCGTGGGTGGTCTCAGCCACAACTACAATCTGCCGGTCTATGCGGTCGAGTTGGTGCATAAGGGTATCAGGAAGAGCTGGTGTGTGAGAAGTAAGATCGATCCTTCCCTTGTCCACGTCGTAGAGAAAAACCAGCCGTTCCAGCTCGGCGAGTTCACCGTCACAGCCTTTGAAGTACCCCACGACGCCTCGGACAATGTGGGCTACTGCATCGAGCATCAGGGCATCACCTTCGTACTGATGACCGATGTGGGACATCTGACCGACAATATCAAGTCGTATATCGCCCGCGCCAACTACCTTGTCATCGAAGCCGACTATGAGAAGGAACAGCTCCTCACCGGACATTATCCACAGATACTGAAAGACCGTATCCTTTCTCCTACCGGCCACATGAGCAACGAGGAGTGTGCCATCGCCATCGCGGAGAATGCCACTCCTGCCTTGAAGCATGTGTGGCTCTGCCATCTCAGCGATGAGAACAACCATCCCGTCCTTGCTGAGAAGACGGTAAAGCACATCTTGGAAAGCTACGGACTGAAGGCCGGCACCGACTTCCAGCTCGACATTCTAAAGCGTAATACCCCCTGCGGCATATTCGATCTGATATAAACATCCCTGTTGATAATACCTTCAAGACAAGGGGGCAGCCTGAGCCATTACTCAAGCTGCCCCTTGTCATCACCAGCCTCAGGACTCTGCCTGCCCTATCTCACTGTCGCCACGACATATTCCGACCGTGTGCCGATCCTGTATTTTCCGCCCCAGATGCCGAGACCGGAAGAGACGTAATATCGTGTATGCCCTTTCGTCAGCGGTCCCGCAGCATCCTCGTAAATGGCATCCGTGATCCAACTGATGGGCCACACCTGTCCGTAATGGGTATGTCCGCTCAGCTGAAAGTCGATGCCGCACTGCTCGGCCTCCTCCAGATGATAGGGCTGATGATCGATCAAGATCATATATTTTGAATGGTCAGCCTTTTCAGCCAACTGGTGCAACGGCCGCCGCGAGCGGTTCACACGGTCGTCTCGGCCGATCAAACAGAGATCGCCCACCGTCACTACGCTGTCGCGCAACAGATGGATGCCGGCCGTCCGGTAAAAGCGTACAGCCCCTTGCCATCCGCTGAAATATTCATGATTACCCATGCAGGCATACACGGGAGCGGAGAGCCTGCGAAGCTCCTCGGCATCCTGCTCTTCAAGAAGCGGGCGGAGACTGTTGTCGATCAGATCACCGGCCACCAGGATCAGGTCGGGATGTTCCGCATTGATCTGGTCCACCCATCTCTTCAGGTCGGCACGCCGGTTGTGGTAACCCAGATGCACATCACTGATCATCACGATCCTCACCGGTCTGCTCACCTTGCCGTGACTGTCCAGCGACAAGGGCTGCCGGTACTTATGATGATAATGCACGTAGCCGTAAGAAAACACTCCAGTCAGTACAACCGTAAGGACGATTACCGTGATGCCATTGGCCCTTACCCAGGAAGTGGGAACGAGATGGACGAGCATGCCTATATCGAGCAATACGAAAATGATCGCCAGATAGAGATAGACGAGTATCGACGTCGTGCCGATGCCATACACCCACGAAGCCAGATCGAGAGGAAGCCGGTCGAGAAGTCCCATGCCGGCAAAGAGCATGAGAAACGAGAGCACTCCCACCGTCACTACCATCATACGTAGCCATAGCCGGTACGGCAACAACACCCATACGTGCCATAGCACATAGGAGAGAATAAGAACAGGTAGGATGAAGAACAAGATACGCATGTCATTTTGATTTTTCGTACTGCAAATTTAATATCTAATCCGCGTTTCTGCAAGAACCTGTTCCCCGAAAATATAAGAAGAACCGTTATCTGCGAAAAGATTGGAAAAATCGCGAAAATTCCCCGCATCCTCCTTGCATCTGACCATGAAAAAAGGGATCAACCTCCCGGCCAATCCCTTCATGCTAATACAAAGATTTTACTTAATAAACTAACCGTTATAAATTATAGAGAGAATCCTAATGTCATTCTAAGGTCATTGCACAACATGGAAGTTAGAGGGGGAGATCGAAAACGGAAGGGACTCCGTTTCATTTCGTTACCCTCAGTTTCTCTTTTTACCGATGCAAAGTTACGATAAAAAAATCAATTAAAAAAAATATCTGCGCAATAATTGTAGAATAACAATAAATAACAATAAATATAGAGCAAGAAAAACGCCAGAAAATAGATTTTTAAACCATTTTATGCCATTTATTCATCATTATGCCGTGGTATGTTTCATTATGAATTCATTCCGTCGAGAAGCAGGCTGGGGTCATTACGATGCTTCCTTTTTCCATCTCATAGCATTTTAATAACATAGATATCGCATCAACCCTTGTCAATAATCTTCATAGCCTATCCGTTTATGAAATATTATCACCTGCTATCACCGCAGACTCACCGTCCTATCAGATCCTGACACCACCTCCAGTCACTTTCATGGTAAGCTGCCAGGCGTCCGTTCAGAGACAAATTCTCTTTCGGAGCATGACCGGTCTGCCTTCCGTCCCGTTTCCTCCTATCTCATGTTCCTCTCCGCAAAGAAAAGTCAACGGCCATCCGCAGACTCCGAATCTCTGACGATAAGGCCATCTTCTATAGTCATCACCACTTCCGGAACAGCTCAAATCCCCATTTACAACCGAAGCCGTCAAACTTGCCCTGACGGAAAGCGGTAAACACGCCGATGGAGAAAAGACGGGTGGTAAATCCATAACCTGCCTCGACATAAGGATGGATATTTTTCACATCAAGCGCCGATATATAGATGCGCTCCAGTTCTATATAATGGCCTGCCCAGGGAATACGGCTGAAAAGAAGCAACGGACTCTCATAGGTCAGATTGGCACGTATATAATAGTTGGAATAGTTGTAGTCATCACCGTTCAGCAATTCAAACTCGCCCGACCAGTCGTCATTCCATCCGCCGGGTAAGTTGTTTTCCCGGAAATTCTCATAGTCAAGGAAGTAGTTGGTGTTCGAGCCTTTGGTATAAAATCCGAAACCTAACCGCATCTGAAGCGACTGCAGACGGTCAAGATGATGGATATATTCAGCGTTGGCCTCCCAGCGTTCATACTCCATATTGCTCCGCAGGATGTTCTTGATGGCACGGTCATAGTCCATCGTGAAGAAAGGCCCCTTCCATCCCCACGGCCGCAGCTGCAGCTCAAGGAACGGAGAGACAGAACGATAGATCTTCTGCCATCCGAGCCGGTCGAAAGCCATACTGTTTATCGCCTTATAATCTTTGTAGAACCCACCTACCTGAAAGCTGACATAGTCGGAGATGTCGTAGTTGAACAGCAGCCGGGTCTCGTTACGCTTAAACTCATTGAGCCGCCACGTGCCGTCTCCCTTCTCAATCTCTTCGATAAAGGGATACTGCTCCCGTATATGCTGCTCCAGATAGTTGTTCTTGATATGGTTGCCGTTCGAGATCTCCAGCCGGATATATCCGTTTCTGCGCTTATTGTAGTAGAAGAAAAACGGTATCTGATAGTAGAGCTGCCGCTGTTTGAAAGAGTATCCGGCCTTCACGCGCAGCGACAGTTCCCGATTGGCGGTAGGCAGATAAGAGGCGCGGATATCAAACTTATAGATGAATCCCCGTTTATGGTCGTATCCCATATAGAGGGGATTGAGAATAGGATTCAGACGTACGTAGCCCTGATTGTTATTGCCGAAATGGCTCTTCACACTGTTGACGACATTATCTCCAATGACGTTCCAGAGATAATATTTCAGATCGCGTTTCTTTTCCTTGACACCTTCATTTTTCTCCAGCGAGTCGGCGGCTTCCTGCCGTCGGTACACTTCCATGAAGATCTGGCGGTCGGCCAAAGGCAGGGAGTCGGGCCGCAGCACTCCCATGATACGATGGTCGTGAGGATTGGTAAGGAGGGTACTGTCCGGAGCCGACAGGCCAAAATGCACATGATACAGTCCTGCCACCAGGTTGCCGAGAAACTTGAAATTGCCTCTCACCGTACAGATATGGGGCGTGAGGGATAACGGCTTCTCCTCATTCATCACCATCTCCACCGTAAAGTTGATCATGTCGTATTCGCCATGCAACGTACAGGAGATGATCCTTCCCGTCTCGGTGTCGACATCGGCCTCTCCCCTTACGAGCTGCGTATTGCCCCTCCGTGGCTTGAAGCGCAGCAGCGACGTGCCGTTGAAGAGGGGGATCACTTGATAATGGTAGAACTTCCTGTTCTCCTTACAAAATGGAGAGAGGATATAGTCCTTCACGATCGTTGGCTGATAGATCGTAGGGGTTGTGTAGCCGATCATGCTGGGAAGCACCTGCCTGTGATGGGGAATGTTCCCGACACTGAGCAGTTGGTCGGTGGCAAACACCTTACTACCCCTGCTGCGGAGCCTGAGCAGGCTCTCGCCCACATATTGCCGTTGTTTTCCGTGAGCCAGGGCATACATGGTAGGAACGGCCATGAGCGTCCAGTTGCGCTTCTGCACATGGAGGCTGTAGCGCATGTAGGCATAAGTCTCCAGCGTGTCATCCGACATGGGCGGCACACTGGCGGCATAGGCATAGATACGGCGTAGCAGCTGCTGCGCCGTATATTCATCTGCCTGTGCTGAAAGAGTAGAGCAAAGGATGATGAAGATTATGCCAACTCGCTTAATTCCAGCCATCTCATCTCCTTCTCATCAAGAAGCTCTTTAATCTGTGGAAGGCGTTTGCTTTTCTCGGTTATCTCGTCGATCGACAGAATGCCGCTGTTGCACAGCGCGGCCTCGATGTCTTTCTGTTCCTGCTCCAGGGCTTCAATCTCCTGTGTCAGCTGCTCGTATTCGCGCTTCTCTTTATAGGTGAGCTTCCGCTTGCCGTTGGAGTTGTTCATCTTCGGTGCCGACGGTGCGTCGCCTGCCCCCCCTTTGCCCGGACGGCTGTTGGAGGCTGCAGCCTTCTCCTTGGCCTCGGCCTCCTCCTTCGACTTCAGCGCGCTCCACTCCCGGTATTGTGTGTAGTTGCCGGGGAAGTCCTGCACCTTGCCCTCTCCATGGAACACCAGCAGATGGTCGACCACCTTGTCCATGAAATAACGGTCATGGCTGACGACGATCACACATCCGGGGAAGTCCTCGAGATATTCCTCCAGCGTCTGGAGAGTCGGTATGTCTAGGTCATTGGTTGGCTCGTCGAGCACAAGGAAATTGGGATTGTGGATCAGGACGGTGCAGAGCTGCAGCTTACGCTTCTCGCCGCCGCTGAGCTTATACACATAGCTGTGCTGCTGCTCGGGCGGGAATCCGAAATATTGCAGGAACTGTGAGGCCGTCATGTGACGTCCGCCACCAAGATCGATATACTCGGCAATGTCCTTGATCACGTCGATCACGAGCTTGTCCTCCGGGAAGGCCGTGGTCTCCTGGGAGAAATATCCGAAACGTACCGTCTCGCCGATATCGAAGCGGCCGCTGTCCGGCTCCACCTTTCCAAGGAGCATCTTTACGAAGGTCGACTTGCCCGTACCGTTTCCACCGACGATGCCCATCTTCTCGAAACGGGCAAAGTTATAGTAGAAGTTGTCAAGGATCACCTTCTCGTATCCGCGGTCGGTGAATTTCTTGCTGACATACTGGCACTCAAATATCTTGGAACCGATATACACATTGCGCGACTTGAGCCGCATCTGCCGTTCCTCTATGCGCTGGTGGGCGCGCTGTTCGAGGTCGTAGAAGGCTTCCTCACGGTAGCGGGCCTTGTGGCCGCGTGCCTGGGGCATGCGCCGCATCCATTCCAGCTCTGTGCGGTAGAGGTTGTTGGCCCGCGCTATCTCGGCGCGTTTGTTGTCGATGCGCTCCTGCCGCTTCTCCAGATAGTATTCGTAGTTGCCGCGGTAGGTGTACATCGTCTCGTCGTCCAGCTCGAGGATCACGTCGCACACACGGTCAAGGAAATAGCGGTCGTGCGTCACCATCAGCAGCGTCAGGTTCGACCGCGACAGATAGCCTTCCAGCCAGACGATCATCTCAATGTCGAGATGGTTGGTCGGCTCGTCGAGGATCAGAAAGTCGGGATCGTTGAGCAGGGCGTTGGCGAGTGCCACACGCTTCTGCTGTCCTCCGCTGAGCTGACCCATGGGCTGCTCAAGATCAGTGATATGTAGCTGTGTAAGTATCTGTTTTGCACGTAGTACCTTCTCCTCGTCACCGTGATGGTTGAAGCAGGCATCGAGCACTTTCTCCTCAGGGTTCACCTTCGGAGTCTGCTCCAGATAGCCGAGCTTCAGGTCGTTGTGCCAGATGATCTGGCCGTCGTCATATCCCTCATGACCCATCAGGATCGACATCAGGGTCGACTTGCCCGTACCGTTACGGGCGATGAGTCCCACCTTCTGCTTCTCAGAGATGGAAAAGGAGATGTCGTTGAACAGTACGCGCGCACCAATGCGCTTAGTAAGGTGTTGGATATCTAAGTAGCTGGTTGCCATTTATTCTTGTTTAAGGATCTGCTCAATGTAGTCGAGCACTTCGTCGCGGCCTGTGCGGTCTTGTGAGCTGGTGATGAAATAAGGTGGCAGCGTCTCCCACGTGTCCTTGAGCGCCTCCATCCATTCCTCGGCGTTCTCGCGCGCCTTCACGCGTCCCAGTTTGTCGGCCTTGGTGAAGATGATGGAGAAAGGTATCTGCATCTGCCCGAGCCAATCCACGAAGGTACGGTCGATCTTCTGCTGGGGGTGACGGATGTCGATCAGCACGAACACATTGCAGAGCTGCTCACGCTGGAGGATGTAGCCATCGATCATCTGGGTGATCTTCTCCTGCTGCGACTTCGAGCGCTGGGCGTAGCCATAGCCGGGAAGGTCGACAAGATACCATTCATTATTGATCAGAAAGTGATTGATAAGCAGTGTTTTACCGGGCGTGGATGAAGTTTTTGCCAAGCCCTTATGGTTGCAGAGCATATTGATCAGCGACGACTTGCCGACATTGCTTCGTCCGATGAAGGCAAACTCCATCTTCGTATCTTTGGGGCACATCGACACCTGGGGAGCCGAGAGTGTGAAAACAGACGTGTTGATATTCATAGCACTATGGATTAATGATAAAACGAATGTCGCTTCCGGGGCAGGTCATCCCCTTTCCCGGAAGCGGTATGGATATTAATCTCGCTTGGTCAGCAGTACAACGTTCTCCACATGAGGCGTATGGGGGAACATGTCCACGGGCTGTACCGCCTGCACCTCATACGCCGTGTCCATCAGTTGGAGGTCGCGTGCCTGCGTCGCCGGGTTACAGCTGACGTAGACGATGCGGCGGGGTGCGGCATTGAGGATCACATCGACCACTTCCTGGTCCATGCCGGCACGGGGCGGATCGGTGATGATGATGTCCGGACGTCCGTGCTGGCTGATGAAGTCGTCGGTAAGGATCTTCTTCATGTCGCCGGCGTAGAACTCGGTATTGTCGATATGATTGATCTTCGAGTTGATCTTCGCGTCTTCGATGGCCTCCGGCACATATTCGATGCCGACGACGTGCTCGGCACGCCGCGCCACAAAGTTGGCGATAGTTCCCGTACCGGTATAGAGGTCATAGATCAGCGGCAGCTTGTCCGGCTCGTTCTTGAGCTGGTAGTCGGGCAGCCGGTCGGCATGCACCTCCACGCCGTCCTCCGGCTGGTAGCTCCTGATCTCCTCCAGCGGTGCGAAGGCAAAGTAGCGGGCCACGCTGTAGAGATGGTATGCCTGGTCGGTATTCGTCTGATAGAAGCTCTTGGGACCCACCTTGAAGCGCAGGTCCTCCATCGTCTCATAGATGAAGTCGGTACCATGGAAGGTGTGTAGCTCCTGGTCACCGATGGAGTCATTGCCCTTCTGATTGTCGAGCCATATCAAGGATGTGATCTCCGGGAAGATGTCAACGATATGTTGCATAATCTGCTCTGCCTCAGCCTGTCCGCCTGTCTCGTCGAAGTGGAACTGTATGATGAGCATCCACTCGCCTGTATTAGAATTGCGGAAGATGAGGTCGCGCAGCAGACCCTTCTGTGCCCGGATGTCGTAGAAGACGATCCCGTTGTCGCGCGCATACTTCTCGATGTCGTTCCGCACGCGGTTGTGGAAGTCGTCCATCAGCTTGCACTCACGGATGGGATAGATCTTGTCGAAGGCACCGGCAATGTGGAAGCCGATGGCACTGTGGTTGTCGTCAAGGTTGAGGGTCGGATCACTCAGCTCTTCCTTCGTGAACCAGCGTCGGTTACAGCAGCCGAACTCGAGCTTGTTGCGGTATTCGCGTGTCTTCACCGATCCAAGGATGGGCCGGCAGGCGGGCAGCGCCACCTTTCCGATTCTTGTCAGCTGGTCCATCACCTGCTTCTGCTTCGCCTTGAGCTGCTCCTCATAGGGCAGGATCTGCCAGCGGCAGCCGCCGCAGATACCGAAATGGGGACACATCGGCTCCGTCCTCAGCGGGGCGGGCTCGATGAGGCACACCACACGCCCCTCACAGTAGCGGTGCTTCTTCTTCACAATCTGTACATCGCAGACATCACCGGGGATGCAGTAAGGCACGAACACCACCTGCTCACCATCGTGAAACAGGCAGTTGCCCTCCGCCGCCACGGTCTCTATCGTCACATGCTCCAGCAATGGGAGCTTCTTGTTCTTTCTACTCATAATTATCTATTTGCCTACAAAGATAGCGAATAAAACTTGAATAGGCCCTCACCTCATCTGTTTTTTTGCCCTTCCCGCCCGATTGCACACCTTCCATTTTTTGTGCAGATACCTTTTCCCTGCCTTTGTTCGCGCAAACAAACATAATGTAATCTCTACATTGCATATTTCCCGTAAAAAATATTTGGAAGATATAGGAAAAATTGTATCTTTGCAATTGTGAAACGTCATTTACCGCAAATCAAACTAATCCTGCCGTGTGACTGACACTACAAAACCAATAGGATCGTAACAATACGATTATTCAAATAAAAACTAACAATATTATCTCTAATCGACTATGAGTGAAAAACGAGTTTACCTTTTCGGCAATGGTAAAGCCGAAGGAAATGCAAAGATGCGTGAGCGGCTGGGAGGCAAAGGAGCCAACCTTGCTGAGATGAATCTTCTGGGAATTCCGGTACCACCGGGATTTACGATTACTACCGACACCTGTAATGAATATTATAAGGTAGGTCAGGAGAAGATCATGGAGTTGCTCCATGACGAGGTGATGGCCGCCGTGAAACACATCGAAAGCCTGATGAACTGTAAATTCGGCGACACCAAGAATCCTCTGCTCGTCAGCGTACGAAGCGGTGCACGTGCTTCGATGCCCGGCATGATGGATACCATCCTCAACCTCGGCCTCAACGATGAGGTGGCCGAAGGCATGGTCAAGAAGACCAATAACCCCCATTTCGTTTATGACTCCTACCGCCGTTTCGTACAGATGTACGGCGATGTGGTGCTGGAGATGAAGCCCGCCAACAAGGAGGATATCGATCCCTTCGAGGAGATCATCCAGAAGGTGAAGGACCAGCGTAATGTGAAGCTCGACAAGGATCTGAACGTCGATGAGCTCAAGCAGCTGGTCGTTCTCTTCAAGAACGCCATCAAGGAGCGTACCGGCAAGGATTTCCCCACCGATCCTATTGAGCAGCTCTGGGGCGCCATCTGTGCCGTCTTCCGCTCATGGATGAACGAGCGTGCCATCCTCTACCGTAAAATGGAGGGTATCCCCGATGAGTGGGGAACGGCTGTCAGCGTCATGGCGATGGTGTTCGGCAACATGGGTGACACCTCCGCTACAGGTGTTGCCTTCTCGCGCGACGCCGCTACGGGTGAGAACCTGTTCAACGGCGAGTATCTCGTCAACGCACAGGGCGAGGACGTGGTGGCCGGTATCCGCACACCGCAGCAGATCACCAAGATCGGCTCACAGCGCTGGGCCGAGCGCTACGGCATCCCCGAGGAAGAGCGCGTAGCCAAATATCCCTCTATGGAAGAGGCGATGCCCGAGATCTACCAGCAGCTCGATGCCATCCAGAATACGCTCGAGCACCACTACTGCGACATGCAGGACATGGAGTTCACCGTACAGGAGGGCAAGCTCTGGTTCCTCCAGTGCCGCAACGGTAAGCGTACGGGAACAGCCATGGTGAAGATCGCCTGCGACATGCTCCATGAGGGCCTGATCGACGAGAAGACCGCCCTTCTGCGCTGCGAGCCCAACAAGCTTGACGAGCTCCTCCACCCTGTCTTTGACAAGCTGGCCCTCTCCAAGGCTAAGGTGCTCACGCAGGGTCTGCCCGCCTCTCCGGGTGCTGCCTGCGGACAGATCGTCTTCCACGCCGACGATGCCGAGCGCTGGCATGAGGACGGCCACAAGGTGATCATGGTCCGTCTGGAGACCTCTCCCGAGGACCTCGCAGGAATGAGCGCAGCAGAGGGTATCCTCACCGCACGCGGCGGCATGACCTCACACGCAGCCGTAGTGGCCCGTGGCATGGGTAAGTGCTGTGTCAGCGGCGCCGGCGCCATCATCATCGACTATAAGACCAAGACGGTCACCATTGACGACAAGGTCTTCCACGAGGGCGACTACATCTCCCTCAACGGCTCCACCGGTCAGGTCTACGAGGGCGAGGTGCCCACGAAGGCTGCCGAGCTCAGCGGCGACTTCAAGGAGTTGATGGACCTCTGCGACAAATATACGAAGATGCAGGTGCGCACCAATGCCGACACGCCTCACGATGCTGAGGTGGCCCGTGCCTTCGGTGCCAAGGGTATCGGTCTGTGCCGTACCGAGCACATGTTCTTCGACGACAAGAAGATCATCGCCATGCGCGAGATGATCCTCGCCGAGACTCCCGAGGGCCGCGAGAAGGCACTGGCCAAGCTCCTGCCCTATCAGAAGGCCGACTTCAAGGGCATCCTCAAGGCTATGGACGGCCTGCCCGTGAACATCCGTCTGCTCGATCCCCCTCTCCACGAGTTCGTACCCCACGACGTTGCCGGCCAGCAGGTCATGGCCGATGAGATGGGCGTGTCGCTCGAGAAGATCCAGCAGCGCGTGTCCTCCCTCGCCGAGAACAACCCGATGCTCGGTCATCGTGGCTGCCGTCTGGGTATCACCTTCCCCGAGATCACGGCCATGCAGACCCGCGCCATCATCTCCGCTGCCTGCGAGCTGAAGCAGGAGGGTTACGATCCCCATCCCGAGATCATGGTGCCGCTCATCGGTACCGCTGCCGAGTTCCGTCAGCAGAAGGCTGTCATCCTCAAGAGCGCCCGTAAAGTGTTCGACGAGTTCGGTTTCAAGTTCAACTTCGAGGTAGGTACGATGATCGAGATCCCGCGTGCTGCCCTCGTGGCCAACAAGATTGCCAAGGAGGCCGACTACTTCTCCTTCGGTACCAACGACCTCACGCAGATGACCTTCGGCTACTCTCGCGACGATATCGCCTCCTTCCTCCCCGTCTACCTGAAAGAGAAGATCCTCAAGGTCGATCCTTTCCAGGTGCTCGACCAGGAAGGTGTGGGACAGCTCGTCAAGATTGCCATCGACAAGGGACGCGACGTCAAGCCGACACTCCGCACAGGTATCTGTGGCGAGCACGGCGGCGAGCCCACGTCAGTGAAGTTCTGCGCTAAGCTGGGTATGAACTATGCCAGCTGCTCTCCTTTCAGAGTGCCCATCGCACGACTCGCTGCGGCGCAGGCTGCGGTAGAGGACGCTCTCTAAGTTTAGAAGCCCTCAGGCAGAATAGCAATTAAAATTTGTATCAGGCTGTAATCTACCGATTTATACGGTGATTACAGCCTGAGTTGCGTTAAGACAGTTCGTGCAGTTGACATCAAAAAATGAGCCAAATGAGCATATTTGTTTTACTCTATGTTTACCCCAAAAATCATCATGTTTACCCCTGTTTACCCCAAAGAATTTATAGTATTTATCTAAAAAGGAAATAGGTATGACAACATTTAAAGCAACGGTAAAAAAGCCAAGAAGCGATGGCTTCTACACAGTTTACATCAGGATTACGCATCAGCGCAAATCCAGTTACATTAAAACAAATAAAATTGTAGACGCTGCTCATATTACAAAAGGTGGTGATCTCACCGACCCTGTTGTAAATGAGTATTGCGCTATGCTCATCAGACAATATACGGACCGCCTGAACCGTGTAAATGCGACTTGCTGGGAAATAAAGGAAGTGATAGAGTTCTTGTTGAAAGACGATGAAGAAGCGTGCTTCAGTGATTACGCACGAAAGTTCATAAACAGAATGGAAGCGGATGGACACGAACGCAATGCAAAGAATTACAGGCTTGCGGTAAACCATTTAGAACGCTTCATGGGGACAACCCGACTTCTGTTTAGTAACTTGTCGTCTTCTGCAATAAATCTTTGGATAGAGAGTCTGTCAAAGACAAACCGAGCCAAAGAAATGTATCCTACTTGTGTACGACAGATTTTCAAAAAAGCCATAGTTGAACTGAACGATGAAGAGCGTGGTGTTATACGTATAAAGTTCAATCCTTGGTTGAAGGTGACAATTCCCAAATCAGAGAATACCATGAAACGTGCCATCAGTGCCGAAGCCTGCCGCGAGTTCTTTAACCGTCCTCTTCCCAAAACAAAGATGCTGTCTCCACTACCGGAACTTGGCAGGGATGTAGCACTTCTATCGCTGTGCATTGGCGGTATCAATACTGTTGACCTTTATGAACTCAAAAAGAAAGACTACAACAATGGCATTATTGGTTATAAAAGGGCAAAAACACGCCATAGTCGCAGAGACGAGGCATATATGGAAATGAGGATAGAGCCATTTATCCAAGAGACCTTTAATAAGTATCTCTCCAAAGATGAGCATGATGAGTACCTATTTATATTCCACAGCCGTTACAGCAATTCCGACAGTTTCAATGCCAACGTGAATATCGGAATACGCAAGATATGCGCCGACATGGGGATGAAAAAGGAGGACTACTATTGCTATTACACGTTCAGGCATACGTGGGCGACCATTGCTCAAAACGACTGTGATGCCAATCTTTATGAAGTTGCATTTGGCATGAATCACAGTCATGGGTTCAATGTGACAAGAGGCTACTTAAAACTGGATTTTACCCCTGCATGGGAACTTAACGCCAAGATTATTGATTTCATTTTCTTCAGTAATAAGAAGAGTAAACAAGGCAAAGCCCGTGACCTTGAAGCCCCAGAGGAAAAACTTTTCCGTATTTCAAAAAAGATGATGATATACGGACGCGCTTATTTCAAAGGGGATGTTGTTGGTGAACTAACAGATATCGGTTTTAGTAATGTTGATGAAGTTATTTCCGAATTAGTCAAGCAACTACCCAAAGATATTCCTATCGGTTGTACAGTCCAATTCAGACTTAAAAATTGTGATAGTCAAAGAGAGGTTGTCTATGAAAGAAGCAAAGGCAAAGGATTTTAGCCCGTTTGTCAGTAAGTCCAAACACCTGACATGAGGGAAAAGCACCATTCCATCCGAATACAGCACGAAGCCGTACCTACCCTTTCAAGACAGGTGCGGCTTTGCTGCTTCGCCCTTATCTTGAATCTGGCGGACGGTTTGCGCTACATCGCCCCAAGAGGATGCCGACTAATAGCAATAACCCCTTCCCTAAAAGGACACATCCCTTCTTCACCAGCCATCCGGCAAGCCGCAGCACGTTCCTTGCCAGCCATAATACCAACCGCCACAACAGCGAAAGCACGATGATGACCGGTACCAGGTATATTATCAGTAACAGTTCAAACATATACTCAAATTTAAGTAAAGCCATAAGCCAAACGAGGCCATTTTTTACTTTAAATATACTAAAAATCAACGAGATATGGAAATTTTACAGCAACTATTCCCCGGTAAAATCACTAATTGTCAGATGAATATCCATTACGCTTGCATATCAAAAAAGCACCATATCCATAGTCTGGAAGCTACGAGTGATAAGTGACTGTATTTCCAAAATCCGATGTTGTCAGGTATATATAGCCCCAGTTTCTCAGGTCTGATGAATGAATGCAAAGGAATGTAATGGACTACTTAACCACCCATAACCTTATTGTATTCTACTGAAAAATCCAAGCTCATTACTAATCTGTTAAATGAAAACCGCAGTTCCCTTTTCCCTCCTGTTGTCGGACGAGCGGATAATGTTCCCGATAATTCACGGATGGATGAATCGACATAAGCACCCAGCTGAAACTAGCCTAATCTTCATCCCATATATCGAAATTCCACGCAATCGAAAAACATCATACACATAAATACAAAGCAAATTTCACTGGCATACCCAGCAATCGGATGTCTTTGATACCACGGTCAAAATGGTACGCTCCTTGAAGAATAGTGTTGTGCATTTTGTACGGAAGCTCCTTTCCACGGTAATTTTGGCGCAAAAAAGAACCCGGGATGACATAGCCCTGCGTTGCAGGATTTTCCAAGCAAGTTGTACTTTTGTGGCCACAAAACTCCGTTTGTTCCCCCAAAAGTGACTTGCCGGATGCCCTGCATCGGAGCGGCACCGCCGCTGTTTCGCCCTGCGAAATAAGGTAAGACAATCCCGGCCTGCCAAGCACCGAAGTATGAAGGAACAAAGGAACAAGTACATCAAGGTAAGGATGACCCTGGAGGAAGTCCGGGCGTTCAAGGAGAAATCGGCTGAATACAAGACCGTAAGCCATTACGTGCGCAAGGCACTCGAAGAGTATTCAAACGTAAGCGTCAGGCGGCAGCTTGAACTCATGCAGGAACTCGGTTCGTTTTACCGCAGATACCAAAGCGAACTGTCCCATATCGGCGGGAACCTCAACCAGGCGATGAAGCGTGCCAACGAGCTGGCGGTTGCAGGGTTGCTGCCGCCAAGCTATATCCGGGAAGTCCTGCTGCCGGTCATCCGTGACACGCAGAACACAGTCAACGGGATAAAGAGACAGCTTGACATGCTCACACAGAGAACTGGCAGACCTTAGAACTGCATATACATTAACCCAGATAACATCACCCCAAGATGATAGCGACCATATTACCCGGAAGCGCGGACTTCCATGCCGTGGGTTACAACGAGCACAAGGTATCAAAAGGACTTGCCCGGCTCATCGAGATGCGGAACTTCGGGACGGTGGGTCTGGCAAGCAGACCCACCACGGAGGAGCTTACCGACTATCTCAAAAAATACAGTTCCGCCAACAGCCGCATCCGGAAGCCCCAGTTCCATGTGGCCGTCAGCTGCAAAGGCCGTGAGATGACGGAATCCGAGTTGCTGGACTTCGCGCACCGTTACCTCAAGGAGATGGGATATGCCGAACCCGGACAACCGTGGCTCATCTACGCCCACCATGACACCGACAACACCCACCTGCACATCATCACCTCGCGTGTCGCCCCCGACGGCAGGAAGATAGCCCACAGCCACGAGCGCAGGCGTTCCCAGGAAGTCATAGACAGGATTCTTGGCACGGACAGGCAAAAGAAGATTGCCGACGACATAGACGCGGCCAGACAATATACCTTCTCCTCTTTCGCCCAGTTCAAGGCAATCATGGTTTCCATGGGATATGAGGTATATCAGAAAGAAGGAAAAGTATTCATCAAGCATGGCGGCAAGGTGCAGCGGCAAATCTCCTTATCCGAAATTGAAGCACTTTTCAAAAGCGGCTACAGGGAACGCTCCCGTTGCCGCCAGTTACGGAGCATCCTCAAAAAATACCGGGACGTGAGCGGCAGTAAAGAGGGGCTGCAGAAGGAGCTGAAAGAAAAATTCGGCATCGACCTCGTTTTCTTCGGCAGGAAGGATGCGCCCTACGGCTACATGATTGTCGACCATGCCCACCGCACCGTCATCAACGGGGCAAGGGTGCTGGCCACGGAACTACTTCTGGACTTCGCCACCCCGGAACAACGCTTCGCACGCATAGAGGACTACATAGACCGGCTGCTCACCCTCAACCCGAAAATCACGCAGGGCGAGATTTTCCAGAAGCTGAGGAAGCAGCGTGCCTATATCAAGAAAGGGGTCATCCACTTTGACGGGCAGACACGCCCGTTAAAGCCGTTCATGGCGGACGCCATCGACCGGAACAACCGCATCCGTTTCATCGAGATGTTCCATCCGGCCACAGAAGCCGAACGCGACCTGCTCTGCAAGATATTCAAGGTGAACCGTCCCGACCTGGTGGACCTGTCGGGCGAAAGGCCGCAGTCCCATACGGATGCCGTCAGCCGCCTACATGAAATCTTCAATGACGAGAACGTCTATTCCGTGCGAAGCGTCCTCCATGAGGAAGGCTTCATCATCCGCGAGGAAGCGGGTGCGGCATACGCCGTCAACTTTAACCGGCACATCGTGATAGACCTTGCGGCGGAAGGGCTTGACACGGAACGGCTGAAACCCCGGCCACGGAAGCAACAGGCCAAGCAGACACATTCCACCGGAAACGGCGGAAAGAAGATACACATACACGGACTGAAGGATTCCGGTGCCGGAAGCCATGCCGAAAAGCGTGAGTGGGAAGTCGGCGGCAAGGGAGGCTACGATGACATTGACGACGGACGCAACCTTAAACGGTAGACCATGAGGAAAAAACGGAGACTCCCTTTTGTCACCTGTCTGGCCGCATAAGCCGTCATACCTTTTAATCCGCTGCATAAAATACTTCGGTCAGGCTGACCTGAAGCACAAAAGTGTTGTGCATTTCGTTACCGTCCTATCCGGTGCATACTTTTGCACCGAACCAAACGACCGTGGACAAAATGATACAGACACCCGTCATCGTGACATTCGCCAACCAGAAAGGGGGAGTCGGCAAGACGACCCTCTGCGTCACCTTCGCCAACTACCTTGTGACGAAGGGCGTGCGTGCCGTGGTCGTCGACTGCGATTTCCAGCACTCCATCATGAAGTGCCGCAAGGCCGACATCAAGAAATACGGCGAGGAAGCCGTACCCTACGACGTGCTGGCCTACGAGGCCAACGACAAGCAGGCCATGACCGTGCTCATGGAGAAGTTGCATAACGACCCCAGCATAGACGTGGTGCTCATGGACTCCCCCGGCAGCCTGAAGGCGGAGGGACTGATACCCATGTTCGTCAACTCGGACATCATCGTCGTGCCGTTCCACTACGACCTGGTGACCGTCCCCTCCACCGCGAGCTTCCTCATGTTCATCGACCGTCTGCGAAAGGCCGTGGGCGGACGGATGAAAGCCCGGCTCTTCATCGTCCCCAACCTCCACGACGGACGGGTGGGCAAACGCTCCGAGCTGGAACTATGGGAGAACACGGGAAAGACCTTCGCCAACTACGGACAGGTGACGGACAAGATTCCCAAGCGGGCCGACATGGAGCGTTTCAGTACGGTAGCGGAACTGGACATGCAAGCCGCAATCGTAAGCCCGGTGTTCGACAGGATATACGCCGGAATCTTCGGCGACGACAGCCCCAAAGATATGAACCATCAACAACCATAGCGAAATGGACAAGGAACTACAAATAGACGACCTCACCAGAGGTATTAACGATGACGAACCCGTGTTCAATGAAACAGAACGGCGGGAATCGGAAGCACGGGAGCAAGACACCGCGCTTCCCGGCGACAAGTGTTGGCAGGACTTCATGACCTACCTCGAAGCACCGGTTGACATGGACGGCAAGGCAGGCCGCCTGGTCTGCAAGCTGGACCGCGACCTGGCCGACTCGCTCGACGACTGCGACATCCGTGGCCGCTGCCGTTCCGACCTCGTGAACGCCATCGTCCGCTCGTTCTTCAAGAACCATCTTTTCCGGCTGGCGCAATACCGCCGTGAGAAGAAATCATTGTTCAACAACTATAATCCTGAATCCCATGCGTAGAATCGACTGGACAGAAACCATGCTCTCCCGGCTTGCCGAGCTTTATCCCGTGGAGACCACCGCACATACTGCCTATATGCTCCAGATAGGCGTAACGGCCGTGAAGGAAAAAGCCCGCGAACTCGGACTGGAGAAGCTGGCCAAGAGCCGGTGGCTGGAACGTGCCGGACATATCAGCCGCCACTTCGACAACCGTTCCTACGCCGAGATGGCCGGCGACCTGGGCGTCAGCCGCACCACAGTCAGCCGCATGGCACGCAAGCTGGGGCTGAGCCGGAGCAAGGCAAAGGGTTACGCGATGTCGTCCCGTGTCCGCAATGAGCTGGTACGCCGCGAACGGCGCAGGGCTGTCTTCGGTCTTGACCCCCTCACACGCCTCAAGGTTATCTCACACCGCGCCAAGGTCAGGATACGCTCCAGGCTGAAAGCCAACGGATACATCACCGGCGTACACCGGAACATACTGTACTTCACCGAAGCCACATGCCGGAAAGCCCGGCTGGAAGCCAAAGCCGCCAGATTCGGACTGGCCTTCCTGCCTTTTCCCGAAGACAACACACCATTATCCAATACCATATAGCCATGCAGTACGGACAAATCGTTTTTATCCTTTTCGTGGCAATGGCCTGCTATTACGCCTTCCTCATCTTCACGGACATCAGGAAAGCGCAGGCGGCTCAGAACGCGGAAAAGGAGAACCATACGGAAGAAGAGATAGACATATCGGACGAGGCAAGGAGCTTCTGTCCGACCAGAGTCAGCAGGGACGAGGAGAAGAAAGAAGAAGCGGTTAACCACGGGCAATCCGAACCAGACCCTCGACAAGGAAAAGACTTCCGCCGCCTCGGCTACCGTGAGGCCATCATGACCGACGGCATCCTTGTGGACGACCTCATCCATGAAATCGACAGGCTGGCGGAAACCGGCACAAGCGACCTCGGCCTTGTCATATACACCTGCGAGAACGCAAGGTGAGCAAATACACGTTCCTTTAGCGACTCCTGTTCCTTTGGCGATGAAACAACTATTTAATGATTAAAGAAATGCAGACACTAAAAAGAAAATGCCTACGCGCATTCGTCCGTTTCAAACAGTCAGCGTTCGCCCGGAAGGGCACGCTCGCCCTCGTGGCGCTCACCCTCGCCGCCGGCGATGCAATGGCCGGAAGCAAGGGAGCGGCAGGCTTCACCAAGGCCACGCAGGAAGTAAGCTCCTACCAGACTCCCGTCTCTAACCTCATGAAAGCCATTGCGGCGGTCATCGTTCTCGTAGGTGCGTTCAATGTCTATTTCAAGATGCAGAACGGCGACCAGGACGTCAAGAAGACCATCATGCTGACCATCGGCGGTTGTATCGCGTTCATCGCATTGTCAGAGGCTTTGCCACTCTTCTTCACGTAAATCATGGAAGAGAATAAGAGTAATCAAGACGGTTTTCCCGTGTTCAAGGGACTCCAGAAGCCGTTGGAGTTCATGGGCATCCGCGGCCGCTTCCTCACGCTGGCAGCGGTGGCCATAGGTGTGTCCTTCGTGGGATTCATCGTCTTCTCCATCGCCCTTGGAAAACTTGCCGGGGTCATCGCCATGCTGGTGATGGCCGCCGCAGGGCTGGCCACCATCTTCATCAAGCAGCGCGGCGGACTGCACAACAAGAAACGGGCGAAGGGTATCTACGTCTATAAGAACATCCGAAAAACGAATTGAAAAAAACAACAAACAGAAAGCAACCGATGGCACAGAATAGGAAACGGGCATTCGAAGGGCTTTACTCCCAGCTGGAAGAGACGGACGGCCATGCCGTCCTCTTTTCCGCCAGGGGTGAACCTTCAGTCATATTCGAGATGGCTAACCCCGTGCAGCAGCTATGCACGGACGCGGAGCAGTACCTGCGCTTCCAGGACGTGCTCTCCAACCTCGTGCAGACTCTCGGCGAAGGCTACGCCTTGCAGAAGCAGGACATCTTCTGCAAACAGTCCTATCACCACGATGTGCCGGAGGATGCGGAGTTCCTGACGCGGAGCTACTTCGAGGGAAGGGAGTTCACCGAGATACGCACCTGCCTTGTCATCACGCAGGAGGCGCAGCGCGGCCAGTTCGTGCAGTACGACCCGAAGAAGTGGACGGAGTTCCATACCAAGGTAAGCAAGGCGGAGGACATCCTGAGCGAGAGGCACATCCGCCACAGGCGGCTGACAAGGGACGAGGTGGACGAATACTGCCACCGCTTCATGGCCTTCCGCTTCCGCCACGGCCCGTTCTCCATGAGCAACTTCAAGGCTTCGGACGAGTACCTGAAGGTGGGCGGCCGCGTGGTGCGCTCCTATCCGCTGGTGGACATCGACGAGATAAACCTGCCCTCACGCATCAGGCCCTACACGCAGGCCAGCGTCAACGGCTACGGCATCGCCACAGACCTTTTCTCGTTTCTGACAAGCGTTCCCCATGCGGATTGCGTGGTGTACAACCAGGTGGTGCAGATACCCGGACAGCGCAAGCTGCTCCGCAAGCTCCAGGCCAAGGCCAAGCGTCACGGCTCCATGCCCGACCCGAGCAACCGGATAGCCAAGGCAGACATCGAGGAGGTCTTGGAAAAGCTTGCCGTGGACAGTTCGCTGCTGGTCTACGCCAACTTCAACATCCTAGTGAGCTGCCCGGCGGACAAGGTAACGCCCGTCACTTCCTACCTGGAAACCAAGCTGTACGGGTGCGGCATCATGCCCTCGCGCACGGCCTACAACCAGCTGGAGCTGTTCACCGACAGCTTCCCCGGCAATGCCTACGCCTTCAATCCCGACTACGACCTGTTCCTTACCCTGTCGGACGCCGCCCTGTGCTTCTTCTTCAAGGAACACCTGAAGGAATCGGAGGACACACCCCTGACACGTACTACACCGACCGGCAGGGACTGCCCGTCTGCATCGACATCACGGGCAAGGAGGGCAAGGTGAAGATGACCGACAACGCCAACTTCTTCTGTATCGGGCCAAGCGGAAGCGGCAAGTCGTTTCATATGTATTCCACATGAAGAAAAACAGGACAAAACGGGAGCAAACGGCTGCAAAATTCGGCGTTGTAAATACCTGATTTTCAGCTAATATGTTTTAACAAACGGAAATTTCGGCTATTGGCGTTTAGTCCTTATTGGAGTAATTTTGTACCACGGTTGTACCTCGCAGGAGGGGTCGCACGGTTCGATTTCCTTTCAGCAACGTGCAACAGCATTCAACAATGTGCAACTAAATTTCTTCGATGATGGACCGTCAAAATGAACACAAATTAACAGGTCAACCCGACTTTGGACGGGTCATGCCGGACAAGCCGTTCCTCACCATTGGGGAGGTGGCGGACATACTGCAAGTGAGCAGCCGCACCGTGTACAACCTGATTTACAAAGGTACGCTCCGGGCTTGCAGGATTACATACCATATTACGCTAATCACCAGGGAGGATTTCTTCCTGATGATTAAGGAAACCACCTACTGCAAGCGGAGCGTCTCGCTATTCGCCAAGCAGGGGAAAAAGACAAAGAAGAAAATGAACGGAGAAAGACAGGAAAAAGAGCAGACAGCCCTCATCCGACAAGAGGGAAAGAAAAAGACAAAGGGCAGCCCGACAAAACGGCGGCTCATTCCGGCGGCAAACTATAAGCAGTCCGTGCGTGATACTTTCACGGACAGGGAAAGTGTCGGCGGCGACCTTTATACGATGGCGGAGATATGCCAAAAGTTCAATTATACCTACGGACGGTTTTACAACCTCCGTATGCGGTACTCGATACCGTGCATCAAAGCTAACTCCACCAAATGCTTCCCGAAAGCGGAAGTGGACAAGGCTATGGCGGAGGAGGACGAGCGGCTGGGCAACAACCTATCGGAACATTGGTATTCGTGCTTCGACATCATGCGCCTGTTCGGACTGGGCAAAACCCAAGTCCGCAGGTTTGCCCTCACCCACGGGGTACGGACGAAACGCATACACGGCAACCGCCTTTACTACCTGAAAGCCGACTGGGATGCGGCACGTAAGGAAGCGGAGCGGAAAAGCGCAAGCACGAAAGCCAAAAGGGAGGAATGAACATTTATAACCAATTAAAAAACATTAGCGATATGACAAACATTTGTACGAAAGTGACGGTCAGGAAACGACCTATCAAGAACGGGCAGTTGTCACTCTACCTTGACTTCTACCCTCCTGTCAGGCATCCGAAAACGGGCAAGCTGACAAGGCGTGAATATCTCGGCATCTACATTTATGCCAACCCGACAGAGAAGTTTGAAGCGGAGTTCAACAAGACCATGCTGCGCAATGCGGAGCTTATCAGGTGCAGGCGGACGGAGGCCATCATAAACGAGGAGTTCGGCTTTCTCGACCGCAACAGGGGCAAGGAGAGCTTTTTGGAGTATTTCCGCTCCAAAATGGAGGACGGCGACAATTTCAGGAACTGGAATACAGCCTACAAGCATTTCGAGAAGTATTGCGGAGGCAGCTGCACATTTGACGACCTGACGGTGGAATACTGCCAGGGCTTCCTCACCTACATGCTGTCGCTCACCACGCAGACCCACACCAAGATGATGGCGTCCACCGCCAACAACAACCTGAACAAGCTGAAATGCGTCCTGCGGCTGGCATACGAGGACAAGCGGATTAAGGAGAACATCGCGCCGAGGCTGAAACACGCCAAGGAAGCCAGCACAAGGCGTGAGTTCCTGACGCTTGACGAGGTGAAGAAACTTGCGCACACGCCCTGCGGAAAGCCTGTCGTAAAGTCTGCGGCACTGTTCTCCTGCCTTACCGGACTACGCATCAGCGACATCATACGCCTGCAGTGGGAGAACATCATCAGGGGTGCGGACGGCGGCTGGTGTATGCACATCGTCACCAAAAAGACCCGGACGGAAGCCGTCTTGCCACTGTCGGACGAAGCCCTTGCACTCTGCGGCGAGCGTTCCACGGGGCAGGTGTTCAAGGGAATGACACAAGCCTTGCTTCCTTTGTATCTCAAAGATTGGATTAAATCGGCTGGCATTACGAAGCACATCACATTCCACCTGGCAAGACATATCATTTCTTTTTACTCATTGAAAGCAAGAAACTTACAAAGATTATCAGCTTAACAGGTAACGATATGGAAACCAGCGGGCTTCTATATTCTACAATGTTCTGCACTAATCAAAAGAACGCTTCTCTCATTTGCAAAAGTAGTGTTTTTATCCCTTATTACCAAAGTTATTCCTCTGAAAAATAGAGAAAATTTAGCGTTACGTATAAAGCACTTCCAAAACATTCTCTGCCAAAGCTGAATCATAAATACGTATGGCATTGTTTTCATCTGTGTTGTAACCAAGATAGTTAATATTGCCATACCATATCAGGGATTTGTCAATGATTGCAACGTCAATAGCCAATGTGTCATTAATCCTAATACTTGCTCCTATGCCTTTTAGCTTTTCCTCTTTTTCCAAATTACTTTTGATAAAAGCGACAACTTCCACACCCCGCGCCGATAGTTCTTTTAACATCTCAAGTACGGAAGAGTGCTTGGCAAACCAAAGTTTTGTAGCGGAAATGACAACCGAACGCTTTGCCTGGTGTAAATCCTTGAAAAATTCACTTTGGTATGTATGTCCATTAAAAATAACGCTTTGACTTTCGTTGAACAAGTCTATTGGCGCGTTTGACTTAATCTGATAACCGACAGATGCATATCCTCTCAATCTACGCTTGTACATCACATCACACATCGGCACGCGAATGTCGATGTAATCGTAAATCTGAACTTCTTTCTTACCCGGATATTCCCGATGCAGCCGTCCGGAATATTGCGCGATGATACCTTTCCATGAGACAGGCAATGCCAAGAACAAGGTGTCCAACCGGGGATAGTCGAAACCCTCACCCACATATTTCCCGGTTGCTACTATAACAAGCGGTTCCGATAGTGGCATGTTTTGCAAGTATTCCATTTTCTGACGCTTCTCCTTTGCCGATTCGGAACCGACAAGAGTAACCACATGTTTACAGTGTGGTATTAACGCGTTTGCCAATGTTTTGACATGGGCGGTAAGGTTGGTCAGTACAATTGGTGAACGTCCTTCTTTCAGAGCCACGCATACATCCTCTATTATAAGTCCGTTCCTATTTTCATCTTCAGCCATTTTCTGAACCATCCGGGCATAAGTGGACTTATCATCCGTCAACTCCCTATAAGAAGTAAAGCGATGAACAAGCAGACGTGTGAATGTCTGGGATGCCATTTGAGCTTTTGCGTCTGCCGAATAACGGATTGGGCCGCATTGCATGAAGATGATAGGCTGATGTCCGTCCTTGCGGATTGAGGTGGCTGTCAATCCATAGACATAGCGAGCGTTGGCATACTTCAGTATCCGTTCAAAATTTACCGCTGACACATGATGGCATTCGTCCACAATCAACATTCCGTAATCCCGGACAAAAGGTTTTACCCCACTGTCTTCCAAGCAGGATTGCATCAAGGCTATGTCTATTTTTCCATGCAGTGAATTTCCATTGGAATCCAATGTTCCGAATGGCGAAAAGACTTTCCTACGACCACGTTTCTTAAGAAGGGCATCTTCCGTAAAGTCTATTTGCAGGAATTCTTCCAAGCGGGATTTCCATTGGGCCAGCAAGGCTTTTGTGTGTACAAGTATCAACGTGTTTACTTGCCGCTCAGCAATCAAACCGATCGCCGTAACCGTCTTGCCAAATGCGGTGGTGGCATTCAATACTCCGTTGTTATGGGCAGTCAAGTTGGTTATGGCCGCTTTCTGTTCTTCACGAAGCTTGCCTTTAAACTCTACAGTTATATTCTTCCCTTGGTAGGTCTTGTCTTCTATACGATAAGTTACTTGGTTATCTTCCAAAAGTGTAACGACCGCATCTTCACATCCACGAGGTATTGCAATGTAATCGTCTTCCATATCGGCACAAGAGATGATGCGAGGAATATTGTAAGTGGACAATCGCATACCTTGTCTGGCATAAAACTCCGGATTTTTGAATGACGCGGTTCGTTTTAGGTGGTTCACGACCTTTGCAGAAAATCCCTGTAAGGGGATATACAGCATATTGGAGCGTATGAGGACGGGATTGGCAGGGAAATCATTTTGAGTAATCTTTTGAGGCACAGGTGTCTCCCAAGGTTTCGACTCGCTGGTAGTAGACAACTCGCCCAATTCCGAAGCCGTTTCATGTTTTGCCAATATTGCGTCAACCGCCACTTCGGATATCCGTTTTATTTCAAGCAAATAATTCCATTGGTCTTCGTATGCCATGAAGTTTTCGTCCACAAACACGCTGTTCCCTTCCTTGCGGGCTTTGCCTTGCAGTGGCAACGCCACCAAATTGCCGAATCCTCCATCAGGCAACCTGTCCTGATTAGGAAAGAAACGGTCGTATGATTTGAAGTCCATCCTTCCGTATCTTTCTGTCGCTTCCGTCAATATCGTATTTCCAAGCCTTCGTGCCTTGGATGCAGGCAACGGCTGTTCAAAGAACATCCAAACATGTGCGCCGTTCCCGGAACGGGAGCGTTCAATGGAGCAAGGAACATTCCAATCCTTGCAGACCCCGACATACGCCAACACATCTTTCTTGTATCCATGTTCGCATGACTTGTCATCAAAATCCGCGCACAGGAAGTTACACGTATTGTCGGCAAGAATGGCATAGGCACCGATTACATCCTGCCCGTCCGAACTCTTCCCTTCAAGATGTCGATAGATATCCTCATACTCCAAGGGCTTGAAAGCCCTGTTGGGGCATTCCGTACATTTATATCTTTTCTTGTCACACAATTGCCTATCCCATTCGTTCCGACATACAGGCTGGTAGCCGGATTTTCCGCTTGTCCGGCTGTACCATCTCCGCGCGAATACATCCTCACGTCCTTTGAAGAGATTGCGGAACACATCCACTTTTTCTTCCAAAGACAAATGTCGCTTTATAATGGGTTGTGTCAAGTGAGTACCTTTGCTGCAGAGCAAAGACTGTAGTCTGTCTACCTCCTTATGAAGAAGCTCATTTTCCATAAGAAGTTTGTTGTATGCCGCCAACAGTTCTTGGTATGTAAGCTGTTTTCCCATATCATTCAAAGCAACGGTGTCATATATAAAGGTAGGTACACAATGCCATCTTCTGTTTTCACATCCTTGTCGTGAAGCACGTAGGGTGTGGATAACTGGGAGCCATACTTGGCTATGCACTTTCTCAATGAATTCAGTGTGTAACGTTGCCCGGACTTCACCTCTATGGGGGAAATATTATGCCTGCTGGTCGTTACAGGTTTGGCTATCAGGAAATCAATCTCCATGCGGTCATCTGCCGATGTCCGTGAACTGTTGCTGAAGAAATAAAGTTTGTGTCCTGCCGCACGAAGCATCTGCGCTACGATGTTCTCCACCAGCATACCTTCGTTTACTTCCAGCTTGTCAAATATCAGTTTACGGTAAAGGTCCGCACTTACGATTCCACGTTCGTCAAAGGCGTGGCTGATGAGCAGTCCGGTATCGCCCATGTAGCATTTCAGCGTGGTGCGTTCTTCATTCAGTTTCAAGCCGATACTCGGTTCGGTCGAATTATAACAACAGTTAATTATTTTAGCGTCACTCAGCCAAAAGAAAGCCTGCGAATAGTCACGCATACGGGCTTCGCTCTGCAATGCGGATAAGACAAACTTCTTTTCGTGTTTCTGCAATTGCCCCGGAATCTCCTCAAAGATAGCGGCAACTTTTGTTTCCTGATTGTCCGCATATTGGCGGATGTCATTGCGGTAAAGAGCCAATATATCGCGCTTCACCTCATCTACCTTTTCAAAATCCCGCGTTTCCACATATTTCTGTACAGCCTGTGGCATTCCTCCGACAATCAGATATTGCCGGAAATAGTCCATTGCCCGGCGGTGGAAAGCCTCCATCGGAAGACGTTTGTCAAACCGCATCCGGATGTAAGACATCAGCATTTCATCACCCATTGCCCACAGGAATTCCTCAAAGTCCATCGGAAACATTTCAATGGCATGTTCTTCGGATGGCAACATGATGTCCTTGACATTCTTCTTAATGGAAATAAGCGAGCCAGTCTCAATATAGTCATAACGCCTGTCTACAACCAAGTGCTTGATGGCTGCACGGGCACGGGGGCAGAACTGTACTTCGTCGAATATGACCAAGGAACGGGCTTCCTCGCCTTTCGTCTGGCGGGGAGTAAGTTTCCGCCTGAAGTAAAGTTCCAGACTCATGAAAAGCATATCGAGGTCATCCAGATAAAGGTTGAAAAACTCCATTACCTGAGGATTTACCTTGCTGAAGTCCACCAGAATGTAAGACTCGTATTCTTTGCGTGCAAATTCTTCCACGATATAACTTTTCCCTATACGCCTGGCTCCTTCTATCAAAAGGGCAGTATCACCCTTATGGTTTTTCTTCCATTCCAACAGTTTATCATATATCTTTCTTTTCATAATTCACCTATTCACCTTTATTGTCTGATTAATATTTCACGTATTCGAGATTATTATGTCTGCAAATATACACATTTTCTTGGATTAGAAAGAATTTCAGGATGTTTTCATTTCAACCTCATTTCCGCAACTCTTTTATCCTCTCATGACACGACAG
>ULSH01069709.1_pt1 | contig 31244 bp, 36 predicted proteins | sample 1956151 | NCBI WGS metagenome assembly ULSH01 (sample SAMEA4835702, study PRJEB28245) | human gut metagenome | biome: gut microbiome; material: fecal sample | place: Denmark | collected 2008 | reverse complement strand
AATCCTTGAGAATGGGGTGTCAACTTTTTTTATACCACATCATACTGCCCTGCCAATCGGACACCGGAAAATCAATGCGCTCAGAACCCTCACCACGGAGAGCCTTGCGGTGCTTATGCCCTTTAGGGTGCAGGAAATCATGGACGAGGGCGGCATTTACTGCGGGGAAAACGCAATCTCCCACAACCTTATCATGTGCAACAAGGCAAAGCTGCTGAATCCGAATTCCTTCTTGTTAGGAGTGCCGGGGAGCGGCAAGTCCTTCAGCGCAAAAATGCTGATTGTGTTCCTTGCCCTTGCCACCGGGGACGATATTTTAATATGCGATCCCGAACGTGAGTACGGTTCCCTGATTGAAGCGATGGGAGGCGAGGTGATCCGCATAGCGGCGGGGAGCCGTGACCACATCAATGCAATGGATATGGTAGAAGGATATGGCGATGGCGGGAATCCGGTCATTGACAAGTCCGAGTTTGTATTGTCGCTGTTTGAGCAGCTTGATAAAAAAGGCGTCAGCGCAAAGGAAAAATCCATTATCGACCGCTGCACCGCCGCAGTCTATGAGGATTACCAGAGCGGCGGCAATGTCCCGACGTTATGCAGGCTCCGGGAAAAAATGCTGGAGCAGCCGGAGCGGGAGGCAAAAGACCTTGCGCTGGCGTTGGAGCTTTTCACCAGCGGAAGTTTGGACGCATTTGCCCATGAGAGCAACGTGGACGTAAACAGCCGCATGATTGTCTATGACATCATGGATTTAGGAAAACAGCTTAAGACAATGGGGCTTTTGGTTATCACGGACGCTATGTTAAACCGTGTCACGGAGAACTGGAAGAAGGGGAAACGTACCCATATCTTTCTGGACGAGTTTCATGTGGTGTTTGAAAACGAGTATTCCGGGGCGTTCTTCAATTCTGCATGGAGAAGATTTAGGAAAAGAAATGCGTTCCCCAACGCCATTACGCAGAACGTGGAATATCTGTTAGATTCTGTCCTTGCCAGCACGATGTTATCCAACAGCGAGTATATCGTCATGCTGAACCAGGCAGCGTCCGACCGCCAGAAGCTTGCGGATTTATTGAATATCTCAAACGAGCAGATGAGCTATATCACCAATGCGGACGCAGGGTGCGGCTTGATAAAATACGGGAGTTCCCTTGTTCCGTTTATCAATAAATTCCCAAAGAATACCCGCCTTTACAGGCTGATGACCACGAAGCCGGGCGAGGACAGTGCGAACAGGAGCAGGTAAAAATATATGGGCGGCTTGTCAGCAGAAAAATATCTGTTAATATGCCGCCTTTTTCTATGGAGGGATCAGAATGTCAGGAATCAGGTTTGCTTCAAAGGAGCATGAAAATTTCTTTTTCAACATGCTGCATAAATGCGGCAATACGGACTGCTATCACCGTGCCTTTTTCTACTGCGTGGGCATTTCCGACACGGCAAGGAACAACGTGGGCAGGATGTTTGACTTTAAGCAGGACTGCATCAAGCCGGAGGGACTGCATGAGGGGTGGCAGACCGGAGGGACGGTGCGGCTTATCCGCCTTGCCTTTAACCTCTGGAACGGTTACACGGAGCAGGGAGATGAGCGGATGTCAACACCGTATGAAATTTTTGACTGCGGCTATGCGCCCTATTTTTACGAAGCCATAAAAATGCGGTATCCCGAATATTGCAGGGATTTACCCGCAGTTAAGACAAGAGCGGACAGTGCAGAGAGGGGAGGGCGTTAAGCATGGAAGCGGCGGTTGCGTTAAGGGAACAGCCGGAAATCCGGGAGCTGTTTGAGGTTCTGGAGGGGAACGGGCTGAAAAAAGAGCGGCAGGAAGTGGAAACCCTTGTCAATTACCTTGAGGGCATGGAAAGCCAGTTTGGACAGGTAATTGAGGAGTTAAAGGAAGTGCGGGGGCAGTTGGAGAAGATTCAGGACAAAGGCATAAAAGCGACTGCCGCCCGGCTATTGGACAGCGCAGAGGGCAAAGTGCAGGAGATTGGCGGTCAGGTCGCCCTTGTAAGGACAAACCTTGTCCGTTCCGCTAAAAATGCGGTGCATGATTTTAAGGAGAAAGGTGTGGACGCATTGCGCAAAGCAGTGTCCGCCATGAAAATTCCGGCTGCTTTATCTGTTCTGAAGGAGGGACTGCACAGCGGCATGGAAAGCATGGAGAGAAATGCGGCGAAGATTGGCATTGTCGGCGGTGAGCTGAACAAGGCGGCACAGCACACGAAAAATGCGGGGAGGGCGTTGATTGGCAGGCGTACCAAAGAGCCAGCCGAGCAGAAAGGGGATAAAGGCGTCCTTGCGAAAATCCAGAGAGCATTTTTATCTTTCGGCAGGTCATTTTCCGCTATGGAAAAAGCGGCGGAGGACGCACAGAAACGCATGGAGCAGTTTTGCCGGGGCGGGGAGAAAAAGCCATCGGTGAAAGCGGAGCTAAGGCAGATAAAGAGCCAAAAAACCGCAAGCCAGAAGATACAGCCAGCCAGAGAGCAGGCAAGGTAACCAGTGACACGCAGGCGCAACGCCTGCCATTTTAATATCCGGCAAAATGCTCCGGAAAAGTGTTTTGCCGGAATCTTATGGAGGATATTTGAATGAAGAAAAAATTTTATATCTATACCGCAGGGGCGGCACTCTGTACCCTGCTTTTTTTCGTTTCCATGTTTCAGGTCATAAGCCACTATGCCAGCGCAGGCAAATCGACCAATGAATTTGCACAGTTGGCGGAGATTGTGGAGCAGGCAGAGGAAACGGAAGAAAACGAAGAAACGCTGGAGGAGCCAGCGGAGGGAGAGAGCCAGTCCCCGCTTGCCAAATATCAGGAGCTTTTCAACCAGAACAACGAGATGGCGGGGTGGATTTCCATTGACGGGACAAACATCAACTACCCGGTGATGTTCACGCCGGATAATCCCGATTTCTACCTGAAGCGCAGCTTTGAAAAGGAATACAGTGCTTACGGCGTGCCTTATGTTGCGGAGCATTGCAGCCCGTTTGAGCCGAGCGACAACGTGATTATTTACGGACATCACATGAAGAATGGGACTATGTTCACCGGGCTGATGAATTATGAGAGCCGGAAATTTTACGAGGGACATAAGACGATCCACTTTGACACGCTCACGAAAACAGCGGACTATGAGGTGATTGCAGTATTCAAGACCACGGTATATGACGATACGGGGTTCAAGTATTATCTGTTTGCCAATGCGGAAACGGCGAAAGAGTTTCAGGAATATGTGGATGAGTGCAAATCGCTGTCCCTCTATGACACGGGAGTGACCGCAGAGTACGGGGATAAGCTGATTACGCTTTCCACCTGCGAGTATTCCAGGACAAACGGGCGGCTTGTGGTAGTGGCAAAAAAGGCAGCGGAGTAATGGCAGGTTACCCTTAAAGGAGGGCGGGCGATGAGCAAAGAAATCAAGACACGCCAAGTCCATAAGGATGTAAAGGCACTGGATAAGACCGTGACGGGCATGGAACGTGTGAAACGTGCCTATGTCCGCACAAAGGAAACCGTGGAAAACGCACAGCCGCAGGAAAAGAGATACGCTTCTCCCACAGAATACGCCGAGGACAAAACAGAGCGGGGAGCCGACCGTGCCGTCCATGAAACCGCACATCAGGCGAGGAAACAGGGCGGCAGGCTTGTGGACAAGGCAAAGGAAAAACACCGGATTTCCAAAGAAACGAAAGAAACCAGAGAGGCAGTCCGTGAGGGGAGAACCCCCACACACGGGGAGCCTTCTCAATCTCCCCCGCCTTCCGCCCCGTCAGGCAGGGGAGAGCCTTACCAGCCGAAAGAGCAGATGATAAAAAAGGCGCAGGAGCAGGCAGGGAAACAGGCGGCGCAGAAGAAAGCCGCAGGGCAGAGAGCCATGCAGAGGGCGTCACAGCAGGGAATCTCACAGCGGAAAGCAGAACAGCAGGCGGCGCAAATCCGGGAGCTTCCCAAGCAGACGGTTAAAACCTTAGAGCGGGGCGAAAAGACGGTCAAGACCGCAGGGAAAACGGGGCAGACCGTGAAGCATACCGGGAAAGGGATAATCAAATCTGCCGCCAAATCCGTAAAAACTGCCGGGCAGACCGCAGAAAAAACCGTAAAAACCACAGAGGAGGCGGCAAAGACCGCAAAAGCAGCGGCGAAAGCGTCCGTAAAGACAGCGGAAAAAACAGCAAGGGCAGCAAGACAGGCGGCAAGGGCAGCGGAACAGGTGACAAAGGCAACAGCAAAAGCAACGGCAAGAGCAACGGCAAGAGCAGTAAAAGCCATTATTGCCGGGACAAAGGCACTCATATCCGCCATTGCTGCAGGGGGATGGGCAGCCGTCCTTATTTTGATTATTGTCCTTCTGTTTGGCGGAATCCTCTGCATGGTGGGCGGCGGCAATTCCAGCACGGTAAGCCCGGTCAGTGCGGAGGTGGAAGCCTATGAGCCAGTCATCCGCCTATATGCGAACCAGTACGGTATCGGGGAATATGTGGAGCTGATCAAGGCGGTCATGATGCAGGAGAGCGGCGGTCAGGGCAGCGATCCCATGCAGAGTTCCGAGAGCGGTTATAACACCAGATACCCAAGAGAGCCGAACGGAATCACCGATCCGGAGTATTCTATCGAGTGCGGCGTACAGGCAATAAAAGACTGCCTGCAAAGCGCAGGGGTGGAAAACCCGGTTGATATGGAGCATATCAAGCTGGCGTTGCAGGGGTACAACTTCGGGAATGGGTATATCGCATGGGCGCAGAGCAACTACGGGGGATACACCGCTGCCAATGCCGCAGAGTTTTCCGAGATGATGGCAGAGCGGATGGGCTGGAGCAGTTACGGGGATAAGCAGTATGTCCCCCATGTACTCCGGTATTATGTGTTCGGCAGAATCCCGACAGGAGTCGGCAGTCAGGCAATCGTGCAGGTGGCATTGACGCAGGAAGGCAACAGCGGGGACACCTACTGGAGCTGGTATGGGTTTGACGGCAGGGTGGAATGGTGCGCCTGCTTTGTGTCGTGGTGTGCCCAGCAGTGCGGCTATCTGGAAAGCGGCGTGATACCGAAATTCTCCTTATGTTCGGACGGTGTGGACTGGTTCAATGCCCGTGGGCAGTTCCAGGACGCAAGCTATGTCCCGGCAGCGGGGGATATAATATTCTTTGATTGGGGGAATGACGGAACTATAGACCATGTGGGGATTGTAGAGAGTGTGACGAATGGAGTTGTGAATACCATAGAGGGAAACAGTGGGGATAAAGTTGCGAGAAGAAGCTACAATATGGGCAGTGTTTCTATTTATGGATATGGTATATATGTGTGATATATCTTAGAAAAAGCAGATAGTTATGTAAAAGGGCAAAATCTTCACATCAAGATATTTGCCCTTTTTACATACTTAATGATTTGTATAACCGTCATTTATACCATCATACCTGATTAGCATTTTACAGTCAATGGGTTCCAATTTATAATGTATATGGAAAGGCGTAAAATGCGGTAATTCAAATGAACTGATGTGGAGGAGAGGAAATGGGTAAGAAACTTGTATTATACTTCTCTGTCTATGGAACAACAAAAGCCGTGGCGGAGGAAATTGCAAAACAGACAAAAGCTAATCTTATAGAGATTGAGCCTGCTGTATCTTATGACAATAATCGGAAACATTATGATGCTCTTGCAAGACTTGCAAAGCGGGAACATGACGGGGATATACGTCCAGAGATTAAAAATCCAATTGACATTGCTGAATATGAATCTGTTTTTATAGGGTTCCCCATATGGTGGTATACTTTTCCAATGATTATTTACACATTGTTTGATGAGTATGATTTCAGCGGAAAGGTTATTATCCCATTCAATACGCATTTGGGTTCCCGTGATGGCGGCACATACAGAACAATCCATGAATTGCAGCCAAGAGCAACAGTGCTTCAAGGTCTACCAGTTGAAATGGCTGATGCAGAACATGGTGTTTCAGGGATTGTAGAAAAATGGTTGAAAACATTGAAAAACAAGCAAAAGGAGATCATGTCATGCGCAAAAAGTTAATCTTGTTTTTTTTATTGTCTGTAATGATATTTTGTACTTCCTGCGGAGTCAAGGAGGAAGGGGCAAACAATATAGGAGACAGTACACAAAATGATGGAAAAGTACAAGGAGAAAACGTGTCAAATGTCAATGGTTCTGGCGAAAGTAATAACGCAGGTCAGTCTGATAATCTTAATCTGTCTGAGAGTAACAGAGAACACGAAGGAGTGCCAACGGGCAGGATAGCTCAGACCGGACAGACTGTTGCTGTTCCATCAGATTATATGGAGCCGGCGGCACAGCAGGGAACGGTTGTAAATATTACTTATAGTTCTAAAGATTATGCCGGAGATGGCTCAGATCTTGAAAAAGTTGCCTATATCTATCTTCCTTATGGGTATGATGAAACAGATACGGAAACACGATACGATATTTTATATTTGATGCATGGGTGGGGCGGCATGGCCGGAGAATATTTTACCTTTGGAAACGGCAGGATTAAAAATATGCTGGACTGGATGATAGCAAACGGTGAGATTCAGCCTATGATCGTTGTTTCAGCCACATTTTACAATGATGGAAGTTCGCAGGATTTCGGCAGTTCTACAAGGGAACTAAGGGAGTTTCATCAGGATTTTGTGAACAATCTTATGCCTGCGGTGGAAGGACAATATCACACATATGCCAGGTCTGCTTCTGAAAAAGATTTGATTGCTTCACGGGATCATCGGGGATTTGGCGGCTTTTCCCTCGGTTCGGTTACGACATGGAATGAGTTTTGTTATGATTATGATTACATTCGCTATTTTCTTCCAATGAGTGGTGCATGTTGGTATTATGGCGGATATGGGGACTATCATCCAGAGGAAACCAGTGATTTCTTTGAAGAATTGATTGCAGAAAATGACCTGAATGAACGTGGATATTTCATCTATGTAGCTACTGGAACAGACGATTCACAGAGGGGACAGGTAGATATCCAAATGGATGAAATGCTGAAACGAAGCAATGTATTTACATCCGACCATGTAGTGTATTATATGAAAGACGGTGGAAGACATGATTTAGATGCAGTACAAGAATATCTGTACAATGCGCTCCCGTTCTTTTTTATAGATTAAAAATATTAAGAAACGAGGTAATCAAGAATGAAAAAAATAATAGCAATTTTAGTGGCATGTGGTATGATTTTCAGCCTTTCAGCATGTGGGAATGACCGGGCTTCGTCGGACACTGGAAATGAAGTAGCAGAGTCTGTGCCAAATACAGATGCACCTTTACAGACAGAGGAAACAGAACCATCTGAAAGCACAGATACATCATCTGATTTGGAAGCCAGTCAGCCGGAAGGGCAGACAAATGCTTTGGTAGCCTATTTTGCGTACAGTGAAAATATGGGTGATACCAGCGGTATGAGTGTTGACGCTATTACTTCTGCCAGTGTAGGGCAGACAGGCAATGCGGAAGGGAATTTGCAGGTGATTGCACAGGTTATACAAGAAAACACAGGAGCAGATGTCTTTCATATTGTGGCCGCCCGGCCTTATGATCCGGAATATGATGTGATGCACGACCGAGCCATTGATGAACAGTCAAATAATGAAAGACCAGCATTAGAATCGAAAATAGAAAACCTCGACCAATATGATGTGGTTTATCTCGGTACTCCCGTATGGGGCGGTTCTCTTCCGGCTCCAATGTTGACTTTCCTTGATGAAAACGATTTGTCGGGAAAAACGATTATTCCGTTCGGGATTCACCTTGGGAGCCAGTTTGGACGAAATCTCAGCCAGATAGAGGACAAATATCCGAGTGCTACGTTGTTAGATGGATTGACGGTCAATGCAAGGACGGATAACGATGATGTAAGAGTGCAGGCAGGTGAATGGCTGGAATCACTGGGGATAGAGTAAGGTGGGAAATCAACAGACGACAGGACATCTTGCTGCGCTTATAACGGTTTTGATTTGGGGAACTACTTACATTTCTACAAAAGTGTTATTGCAGGTCTTCCAGCCAATGGAAATTTTATTTTTTCGGTTTGCAATGGGGTTTGTGGCATTATGTCTGGTAAAGCCACACCGCTTAAGATTGACGGATAAAAAACAGAAAGTATTATTTGCGCTGGCAGGGCTTTGCGGAATATGCTTGTATTCACTATTAGAAAACATTGCTCTCAGTTATACTATGGCTTCTAATGTTGGGGTTATTATTTCAGCAGCTCCATTCTTTACTGCTGCTATTAGCTGTTTTTTGCTGAAGCAGGAAGAAAAGCTGAAAGCAAATTTCTTTGTAGGCTTTTTGCTTGCTATGACGGGTATTTGCCTCATCAGCTTTAACGGTTCATCGTTGGAGCTAAATCCGCTTGGTGATTTGTTAGCCTTGTCAGCAACCGTGGTATGGGGATGTTACTCTGTACTTACAAGGAAAATCAGCAGTTATGGTTATGGGACAGTTCAGACAACACGAAGGGTTTTTGGATACGGTCTTTTATTTATTTTACCAGCAATGATTTTTTTTGACATGGACTGGAATATAGAGAGGCTTGTCCAGCCTGTGTACTTTTTTAACCTCATGTTTTTAGGGTTAGGTGCATCCGCCATATGTTTTGTGACATGGAATTATGCAGTAAAGATACTTGGAGCGGTAAAAACCAGTGTATATATCTATCTTGAACCGATAATTACGGTAGTAACATCTGTTTTGGTATTGAATGAGAGGATTACGCCATTGGCAGCTATAGGAACGCTTCTGACAATGACAGGGCTTATCGCATCTGAAATGAAATTTGAGAGAAAAAAGGAATAAGCAGGGAGGTATATAAATGCCGAAGAAAATTATTGCAGTCGTTTCCAGTCCCCGTAAAGGTAATTCCGAAATGTTAGTGGATCAGTTTATTGCGGGAGCGGAAACAGAGGGAAATGTAACAGAGAAAATATGTTTGCGAGAATATAATATCAATTATTGCCGTGGCTGCGGATATTGTATGAGGAGTGGAGGCATCTGTGTTCAGAAAGATGATATGACTGAAATTTTGCGGAAGATGCATGAGGCTGATGTAATCGTACTATCCACTCCAGTTTATAAATCTTGTATGTGTGCCCAGCTCAAGACCTTGATTGACAGAATGTTTGCTGCAAACAAAACGTTAAAGAACAAGGAATTTTACTTTATTGCTACGGCAGCAGACCAAAGAGAAAGTATTGAAAGCACAATGATGAGTATGCGTGGCTGTACTTATGCGGTAGAAGGTGCAATAATTAAAGGCGAAATCTATGGGGCAAATTCTGTGATGGCAGGGGACATAAAAAATACTCCAGCTATGGAAGAAGCCTATGAGGCAGGCCGGAAATGTTGAGTCAGGGCAGTTAGAAGGGGGTGCAAACTAAAAATAATGTATTGCATAGAAATAAAAAATATAATGAAACGTACCGTTACTGTAAGCATTGTAATTTTCTTATGCACTGTGTTTTTCAGTGCCTGCGGAAATCCCGATGCGGCAGATGATGGAAATAGAACAGGGCGAAGCGCGATAAACGGAATTATAGATGAAAACAGTAATGGTACGTCAATAGAACAGAAGGTAGATGAATCCTATTCGGTTGACACGTTAATATCGGAAGTCATAAATGATCCCGTTTTTGAAGATTATGGCAGATTGATTTTTCCGGTAAACGAAGGATATTACAGCGGGGACACGCTTGGCGAATTGCGGCTGACATGGTACAGCAATATTGATCCGGATAAGACGGTAGAGATTACAAATTATATGAAAGACAATGCCAGAGCTGGTGAAACAATCTTTTATGATATTTACACTGACGAGGAAAAGGCCGCTGATTCAGCAAAAGAGAATACTGGAATTTTCTTTTTTAAAGGGAATCCGGGAGAGCGTTTTGCAGTCTGTAATGCAGGCGGCGGTTCTGTTTATGTTGGTGCAATGCATGACAGCTTTCCCCATGCGCTGGAATTATCGAAGATGGGGTATAATGCGTTTGCCTTGATTTACCGTCCGGGAGCACAGACAGCCTGCGAGGATTTAGCTAGGGCAATCGAATTTATATTTGAACATGCTGGCGAACTTGAAGTGAATACTGACTGCTATTCTTTGTGGGGCGGGAGTGCCGGAGCAAGAGTGGCAGCATTTCTTGGAAGTTATGGCCCGGCAGGATTTGGAGGGGCAGACCTTCCCCGTCCCGGAACGGTGGTAATGCAATATACTGGGCATAGCGATTTCACGGACAATGATCCGCCGACATATGCATGTGTCGGTACAAGTGACGGGATAGCCAACTGGCGGACAATGGAGCAGAGGATACAGACGCTGGATGCATTTGGCATACCAACAGAATTTCATGCTTACGAAGGGCTGGAACATGGTTTTGGTCTTGGCACAGGGACAGAAGCGGAAGGATGGTTAAACGATGCCGTGGCGTTTTGGGAGAAGCAAATGGATTGAGAGTTGAGATTTTGTAATGTTAGGAGGCACTACAATGAAGATGAGGAAATTAAGAGATTTGACTGTTTCAGAAATAGGTATGGGCTGCATGGGGTTTTCTCATGGTTATGGTCAGATACCGGACGAAAAATACAGTATTGAGGCTATCAGAAAAGCCTATGAATATGGCTGCAATTTCTTTGATACAGCCGAAAAATACGGTCCCGATCTTCTTCCTGAAAATATAGGACATAATGAGAGCATTGTCGGGAAGGCAGTCAAAGACTTTCGGTCGAATGTTGTTCTGGCGACAAAGTTACATATTGCCACAGAGGAACCAGAGCAGGATGGTTCGGTTTATAACACAATCCGGCGTCATGTGGAAGCATCTTTGGAGCGGTTACAGACAAAGTATATTGACCTGTATTACTTACATCGTGTCAATCCGGATATTCCGGTGGAAGAAATTGCAGGAGCAATGGGACGTTTGATCAAAGAAGGGATTATCCGTGGGTGGGGCATGTCAATGGTTACGGTAGATTTTCTGAAACGTGTTCAGGATATTACACCTGTGTCTGCTGTTCAGAATATTTATTCAATGATGGAGCGTGATTATGAAAAGAGTGTCATCCCTTATTGTTTGGAGAATAATATTGGTTTTGTTTCATTTTCTCCGATTGCCAGCGGGTATCTGTCTGGTAAGGTAGAGCTGGAACAGCAGTTTGAAGGAGATGATGTCAGAAAATGGGTTCCTCAGTTTAAGAGAGAGAACATGATTGCAAACAGACCTTTATTGGATGTGGTTTCTGATATGGCGGTACGAAAAAGTGCAAGTAATGCTCAGATTTCTTTGGCATGGATGTTATATAAGTATCCCCATGTTGTACCAATTCCGGGTTCGAAGAATCAGGAACGGATTTTAGAAAATCTTGGTTCGTGGAATATAAAATTGACTGAAAGTGAATTTAGGGAGTTGGAAGATGCATTTGATAATATAAAAATTTATGGACAACGAAAGGATTTGAAAGCCAGAGCAGAGTATATTGACTGATTATAGATAACCATTTAGAGGATGCATTATGATGACTTTTGGGGTAATGGTATGATTATCAATTATACATCTATAAGTGATTTTTATTTTACATACAAGTTATTTTAAAGTAAAATTTTTATCAGAAGAAAAAATAACTATAAACAGGACAAATGACTAAAAAGGAGCGTGTGATTATGAGTAAAAAGATTATGAGTATGTTATTGGTATTTTCTCTGATATTGGTGGGCATTTCAGCCCCTGTGAAGGTAGAGGCGGCAACAAAAACAGCCTTGAATATCCGAACTTTGGATATGGTAAAGGGACAGAAACAGCAGCTTAAAGTGACTGGTGCTTCCGGAAAGATAAAGTGGAAATCATCTAAGAAATCTGTTGCATCCGTTTCTGGCAAAGGAAGGGTTACGGCAAAAAAGGCAGGAACAGCAAACATTACGGCAACCGTAAAAGGAAAAAAATTATCTTGTAAGGTTACGGTGCGGGATAAGGTATCCTTGAAAGGAAAAAGCCTTATTATTTATTTTAATCCGGCTGAAAACAGCAACGTCAGCAAGAAGAAGTTAGATGCAGTATCTTCAGCGAGCCTTACAAGTTACAATGGAGTGAAGTACGGAAACAGCAGAGTTGTGGCAGAAATGATAAAGAAATATTCAGGCGGAAAGCTGTCTGCTGTTAAAACAAAACATAAGTATGCAGCAGATTATGAGGGAATCCGGTCATATTATGTGGAGAATGAACAAGATCCGGCAACAAGGCCGGAGCTGACAAGCACCATTAAAAATCTGGATGCGTATGACAATATTTTTGTCGGTTTCCCGATGTGGCATTTTACAATGCCGACACCAATGTATACCATGTTTGACCAGTATGATTTTTCGGGAAAAAATATCATTCCTTTTTCTACGACATATGGAAGTGATGTATCTGATGCAGTGGACGCAATCCGTCAGCTAGAACCAAATGCCGTAATTATCAGCGGTCTGACTGTAGATACAAATGGAAGGGAAATTACCAATGTCAGCAAAACAGATAAAAAGGTATATCAGTGGCTGAAGCGAGTAAAAAATAAACTGAAATAAGCCATTGTCAAGAGGATGGATAGGAAGATGAGGATATTATTTAATAATGAGGTGATTCAAAATGAAAAAACTTGTGGTAATTTTAATGGTATGTGGGATGATAAGCTGTCTGGCTGCTTGCGGGAATAACCAAAGTTCATCTGACGCAGGAGGTGAAAATACCGCATCGGTATCAAATGCAGATGAAGCTTCGCAAGAAGGGGAAACAGAGCCATCTAAAAGTACAGAACAATCATCTGGTGCGAAAGATGCGCTTGTAGCTTATTTTGCATATGGTGAAAATATAGGGGACACCAGCGACATGAGTGTTGACGCCATAGCTTCTGCCAGTTTAGGGCAAACGAGTAATACGGAAGGAAACCTGCAATTAATGGCACAGGTCATTCAGGATAGCAAAGGAGCAGATGTTTTTCATATTGTAGTGGAGGAACCTTATGATCCGGAATATGATGTTATGCATGACAGGGCAATAGAAGAACAGGATGAAGATATTAAGCCCGCACTGACAGATAAGGTTGATAATATTGGACAGTATAATGTGGTTTATCTTGGTATGCCTGTATGGAGTGGTTCTCTGCCACAGCCTGTAGTAACTTTTTTGACAGAAAATGACTTGTCCGGCAAGACAATCGTGCCGTTTGGGATTCATCTGGGAAGCCGTTTTGGTTCTATGCTCGATCAGATAGAGGATTTATGCCCTGGCGCAACATTAGCAGAGGGTTTTACAATTGATGCTGATACAGAAAATGATGAAGTCCGTTCTGAATTTGAAGAATGGCTGGATAAGCTGGAACTGGACTAGAGCAGTGGTGATGACATGGTTCTTGATGGAAAAAACAGATTGTGGCAAATATGCCTTTCCGTAATTTGTTTTCTTGTCCTGCTTACGGGCTGTGCCGCAGAGCAGGATAAGGAACAGGGGCGGAAGAAAGTTTCAGAAGAACAGCAGGCAGAAGTCCAGTTTTTTGCAATGGATACCTATATTACGTTTTCGGCTTATGGAGAAAATGCGCAGGAATATCTACAGCAGGCACAGGAGCAGATTTTGCAGTTGGAAAAAAAGTGGTCTGTGACAGAGGCGGATAGTGATATTTATAAGGTAAACCACAGTAGTGGGAAATCAGTGGCTGTTTCAGAGGAAACAAAAGAGCTGCTATCTTTTGCCTTGCAGATGGCAGAGAAAACAGATGGTGCATTAGAGCCTACCATTTACCCCGTACTGTCTGCGTGGGGATTTACGACAGATAAAAAACGAGTTCCCGAAAAAAGTGAAATTGCACAGTTATTAGAAAAAGTGGATTTTAGAAAAATCAGTCTGGAAGGCAATGGGATTCGTCTTGAGCCGGGTATGATGTTAGATATCGGAGCTGTGGGAAAAGGTTATGCCGGAGATACGGTTATCGGATTATTGAAAGAAAAAGGAATTACTTCGGCTCTGCTTGATCTGGGTGGAAATATTCAGACAATCGGTAAAAAACCGGATGGAAGTGACTGGCAGATTGGTTTGCAAGACCCAGAGAGTGATGGAAGCTTAGGCGTATTGTCCATTTCAGACCGTGCGGTGGTAACATCTGGCAATTATGAGAGATATTTTACTGGAGAAGATGGAAAAATATATGGACATATCATCAATCCGGAAACAGGTTATCCGGCAGAAAGCGGGTTATTGTCTGTGACGGTTATCGCACAGGAAGGAAAGCTTTGCGATGCTCTGTCAACATCACTTTTTGTTATGGGACTGGATAGGGCTGTCAATTATTGGAGAGAACATCAGAATTTTGAAATGATTCTGATTACAGAGGACGGAGAAATTCATCTAACGGAAGGAATCAAAGACCAGTTTGTATTAGAGAGTGATTACAATGGCAGAGAAATAAATGTAATATTACAGGAAGATGGAGGTTAGATGGATGAAGAAGTGGACTTTTACAGACGATAGAAACCACAAAAAGGCGGGCATACGGGTTACCGTATGCCTTTTACTCATACTGTCTATCTGTTCGGGGCTGGTTATTCCGTGTGAAGCAAAAGGCAGGACGGAATTAAATATAAGCAGTGCTACAATGAAAGCAGGAACATCAAAGAAGCTCCATCTGCTTCACCTTACGGCAAGGCAGAAAAAACGGGTTCGATGGGCGAGTTCAAAGAAAGATGTTGTTTCTGTGACAAATAATGGGAAAATTAAGGCAAGGAAAAAAGGAAAAGCGATTATTTCAGCCAGCTATAAAAAGAAAAAATATCAGTGTGTGGTTCGGGTGGTTGCCCAAAATGCAAAAGAGTATGTGACGGAAGGGGTTGATTCCTATCGTGGATTTACAGTTGACAGCGTACTCCACTCAGCGAAGAATGGCAATATACATTATAATGTTTATTTCCCGAAATCCTATGACGGAACAAAGCCGTATGCCTTGTTTGTAACACTGCCGGGGTATCAGGGCTTATATTTTCAGGGAGCTGCTGAAAATATCAAAACCGAAGATTTTGGATTTTCAGCAAGGAAATATAATTCCCAAATGATTATTCTGGCACCGCAGTTGAACGATTGGGAGGAAAACTCTGCCAATCAGACGATCGCACTGGTAGAGTATTTTATAAGCCATTATAACATCAATACATCTAAAATATATGCGGATGGATATTCTGCCGGAGGAGAAACATTGTCTTTGGTTTTAGGAAAGAAACCGGAACTTTTTACAGCGTGTCTGTTGTGCAATTCCCAATGGGAAGGAAAATACGATTCAGTTATTAGGGCAAAGATACCAGTCTATCTTGTGATTGGTAAGGATGATGAGTATTTTGGCTCAAAGCCGTTCGAGGAAACTTACCGGAAGTTGTATCATCGGTATCAGAAACAGGGTATGACGAAAAAGGAGATTTCCAAACTTCTTGTTCTGGATGTGAAAGGCAAAAAATATTTCTCCAGTCAGGGAGTGGAAGAACAGCATGGTGGTGTAAATTTGTATAGCAAGGATAAAAAGATAATGGGATGGTTGTTTTCAAAATGAAAATGCCAGAGGGGTGTTCCTCTGGCTTTTCTTAACGAGAAAAATTAGAGAAGTTTATTGATATTATAAGTAGCTATGTTTTTCTGATAGTTGCAGACCGAACGGCGTTAAAAATGGAATTATAATTCTTTTTTTCTGTATTTAAGCAGGCGAGATAATAGGTGACATGGGCAGATTCATCAACGATTGGGATTGTTACACGTTCAGATGCCCCATAGCCTCGTGAAAGCATTTGACTTGAATTAAAAACAGGAAGGGAAGAGGCGTCTACAACTTCCCTTAATGTTTCCAGATTTTTCTGTACAAGAAGGTTTGCATCGTCCATGTGCTGCCGACAGATGTCAAGCCAAAATCCTGAATCTCCATTTGCAAGGATGCTTATCCCGGAAAAATCGTGAAAAGAAACCGTTTTTTTGGAGGCAAGGGGATGGTCGGCAGGAACGGTAATGCAAAGTTGTTCATCTATATATCTTTGGTAAAAGACGGATGGATCATCAGGGACATGATGCAGGATGACCAATTGGTATATGTGATTTTTAAGTCCCGAAATGAGCCTGTCATCCTTGACGATTACAGATGTTATAGCCATTTTGCTGTAATGCTCCTGGAGTATTGGCATGAGTTCCCTGCTTGGAAAAGAGGAGCATGAACCAAGGACAATGCTGCGCTGTTTTCGGTCAAATGCGATGGTCATCTCAAACATTTCCTTATTGGCTTCCAGAACTCTTTCTGCATACTTTGCAGCAGTTTTCCCTGTTTCATTTAAAGTGATCTTACTCTTATCTCTGTGAAATAAAGAAATCCCAAACTCATCCTCAATTTTTTTCATAGACCTGCTCATGGCAGGCTGTGAAATATGCAGTTCCTCTGCCGCACTGGATAACGTTCCGTTTCTTGCAAATGCTGTAAGTTGTTCCAATAAATAAATTTCTATCATAAAGATTCTCCTCTTAATAATGGTATAACTGTTGATTATATGATTATACGTGATTGGCATTTTACTTACAAGTGTTTTTTCACTATAATTTGATTGAAAAGGAAATATGGTTATTTGCAAAAGGAATAACTGACACAAAAGGAATGGAGGATAAAGCAATGGAATATGTAACATTAAACAATGGCGAGAAAATGCCCAAGTTGGGAATAGGAACTTATCTGATGCCTACGGATGATGCAGCAAAAGAGGCAGTCGGTGCGGCATTGAAGGCAGGATACCGTCTGATTGACACTGCTCATGCTTATATGATTGAGAGGGGCGTGGGACAGGCGATTAAGGAGAGCGGGGTGGACAGAGAGGATATATTTGTTACCAGTAAGCTTTGGCCGGCAGAGTTCGGCGAGGGGGAATCTGCAAAAGCAATCGACAAAATACTGGGACGACTGGGACTGGAATACATTGACCTGCTTCTTTTGCACCAGCCTTTTGGTGATGTGTTTGGCGCATGGAAAGACATGGAAAAAGCAGTAGCGGAAGGAAAAATAAAATCCATTGGGATTAGTAATTTTGAGGAATACCGTTTTGATGAATTGCTGGATGCAGCGACCATTAAGCCTGCCGTTCATCAGGTTGAGTGCCATCCATATTCGCAGCAAAAGGAAATGAGAAAGCGTATGGAAAAGGAACAAATTCAGTTGGAGGCTTGGTATCCCATTGGCGGGAAGGCGCAGGGAGGGAACTTAAAGCTTTTTGCAGAGCCTGTGATTGTATCTATTGCGTCCGCACACAGAAAAACCCCCGCACAAATTATTTTAAAATGGCATATGCAGGAAGGTTTTGTGGCAATCCCCGGCAGCATGAATCCGGCTCATATTTCAGAAAATATTGATATATTTGATTTCACATTGTCTGACAGAGAGATGGATGATATACGTGCTATGGATAAGAAAGACCGTATTTTTAAGAATTTTGAAGATTTTACATTTGAAGAAGCGGAGAAGTTCGTGCTTGGGAGAAAGCTGCCAGATTAAATAGCGATGAGTATGGCTTTAAAAAATATAACATTGTATGTCTTGTACTTATGCCGTGAAAGATGCTCTCATCAAAGGAGAAATTTATGGTGCAAATTCTATGATGACGGAAAAAACTGCTGTCATTTGGGTAACCCGCAAAACTCTGTACCGTAAAAGGCACAGAGTTTTCTTTTTGTGGCATAGATGACGGAAAGCCGTAGCTGTTTTCTGGAGAGGCAAATGAAATAACACAACAGGCGAGGAGTGGGAAAATGAGCAGAAAAGTAAAAGTCAAGATTATTGTGGATACATTTATGGTTATATTGATGATGTTGTTAATGTCGTACAGTCTGATTGGTGAAAATATCCATGAAGGGATTGGCGTGGGGATGTTTGTGCTGTTTGTCATGCACCACATCTTAAATGCGGCATGGATGAAAAACCTATGCAAAGGAAGATATACGGCTTATAGGATACTGCAAACGATACTTGTTCTCATGGCATTTGTTGTTATGGCTGGCTCAATGATAAGCGGCGTTGTTTTATCAAGATATGCTTTCTCATTTTTAAATGTAAGTGGCGGAGCTTCATGGGCGAGAGCCATGCACATGGTTTGCGCTTATTGGGGATTTGCAATAATTTCATTACATTTTGGCTTGCATTGGGGCATGATTATTGGAATAACCAAAAAAGCAGCAGGAATACAGTCACCCATTGCTATATGGGCTTTCCGGATTATGGCACTGCTTTTAGCGGGGTACGGCGTATATGCTTTTGCACGGAGGCAGATTGGGAGCTATATGTTCCTCAAAAGCCAGTATGTTTATTTTGACTTTGGGGAACCGCTCGCGCTATTTCTGCTTGATTATGTCGCAGTTATGGGGATGTTTGTTTTTATTGGGCATTATCTTTCGGCAGGGGCAAAAAGGTTCGTGAAACAAAAGAGGAATCCATAGCAAGATTGAGAGGAAAAAGCATCATATGAAAAAAACAGGAAACTTAAGGAGAGCGAGAAAAAGAAAACGGAATTTAAGGATTGCAAGAAATGCATTTTTTGTGCTTCTGGTAGTATATCTTGGGGGTGCGGCGTTTTTTAGCAGGCATTTCCTGCTCGGAACGACAGTAAATGGAATCAATGCGTCTGGAAAAACAGTTAAAAAAACTGAAAACCTGATTGCAAATGGCGTTGACGGGTATGAAATTAAAATAAAGCCAAGGGAAGGCAGGGAGGAAAAGATTACAGGTAGCGAAATTAATTTGGAGCCTGCTTTTCAGGGGATTCTGCAGGAGGAGTTGGAAAAGCAGAATGAATTTTTCTGGCCGTTTTCTTTTTTCCACAATTCCAAAATTGAAATGGAAACAATGGTAAGTTTTGATAAAGAGAATTTAAGGAAGTTTGCAGAAGCGTTAGAAGTTATGGATAAATCTAAGATGAGGAACCCCAAAGATGCCGCTATATCCGAATATGATGAGAAAAAGGGATATGAAATCATACCGGAAACAGAAGGGACGACCATAGATGAGGAGCGTTTTTTCAAGTCCTTGGAAAATGCAGTCTTAAATCTGAGGGAAAGCATTGTATTGGAGGAAGAAGGGTGTTACACAGAGCCAAAATATACAAAAGAATCTCAGAAAATCGTGAAACTTGCAGAAATGATGAATCAATATGCCAAAGCATCCGTTACATATGAATTTGGGGAAAGTCAGGAGATTTTGGATGGAAAAACAATCAGCCAGTGGATTTTAGTGGATAAGGATCAAAAAGCCAGTCTTTCAAAGGAAAAAATTGAAGGATATGTGGCTTCATTGGCAGATAAGTATAACACTGCCGGAAAATCAAAGTCACTGGCTTCTTCCTATGGAAGCACGGTTACAGTAAGTGGAGGTGACTATGGCTGGAAAATAGATCAGGAAAAAGAAGAGGCAGCATTACAAAGCCATATTGAGAAAGGGGAAACTGTTTCTAAAGAGCCTGCATATTCCCAAAGAGCCAACAGCCGTGGAGCTAATGATTATGGCAATACATATGTGGAAGTGAACCTTACGGCACAGCATCTATATTATTATAAAAATAGTGTGCTGGTTTTAGAAACAGATTTTGTGTCAGGAGATAATGCCAAAGGTTGGAGTACCCCGGCAGGAGCATATGGGTTGTATTATAAAGAACCAGACCGGGTTTTGAGGGGAGAAGATTATGAAACGCCAGTATCTTTCTGGATGCCATTTAATGGAGGGGTTGGCTTTCATGATGCAAACTGGCGCAGTGATTTTGGCGGAAATTATTATAAGAGTAGTGGTTCACATGGCTGTGTAAACCTGCCTTACAGTGCAGCGAAAAAATTATATGACAACATTGAACCGGGATGTGCCGTACTTGTGTACCAGCTTGCAGGAACGGAAAGCAATAAGGCAAAGGCGCAGGATGCGGCAGAAGCAGTTGTGCGGACAATTGACGCATTGGGGGAAATTACCGTGGATAGCCGGGGAGCTGTTGAAAATGCAAGAAGCCAGTATAACGGCTTAAGCGAAGGGGCAAAGGGATATGTTACCAATTACAATGTATTGGAAGAGGCAGAAAGCAAAATGGGACAATTTGACGCGGAAATGGCTTTAGAACAGCAGTCTGAGGAAGAAAATCAGACAGCAGTTGAAGGTGGTGTAATTGAGCCGTTGGAAGAAGATATTGAGAAACAGGACAATCAGTAATCTTGAAAAAGCAGGATGGTATGTGGTAAATGTTTGGAATGCAGGCCGTATAAAAATAAGCCAGCAGAAACATATGGATAAATACAGTATGCTGTTCTGAGTGAATACAGTGCATAAAACATATTTAGAACAGCCCTGTTGACAGGCAATAAAAAAAAGCTTGTCGCAGCAGGGCTTATTTGTATGCCATCTGTAGTGATAGGTATTTCAGGAAACAGTTGGAATTATGGATGGCTACATACTTGAACTAAATTATGTGGATATTGGGGACGATTACCCAAAAAAATCAAATATATGCTAATAGTGAAGTGCAGGAATGGACAAGCACTATTAGATATCATAAAAAGACATAAGATAAAACATATGAATAGGAACGTCAAATGGTTTATGAAACCGTTTGGCGTTTCTTTTTGTCGAATTTTCCCGAATAATGCTGAACCCCTTTTCATATTCCACAGTGGGCGTTCCCCACCTTCCAATCTGGATTTTTAACAAAAAAATTCAGATTGGAGGAAAGAAAATGGAGGGTAAACGCCCAAAAAGAAGGAAGGACAAGTATAATCCTTATACTATATACGAAAAGAATGGACATTATTACATCTCGTTTAAAGATGGACAGGCAGTATCTCATCAAGTGGAAATCAGTAAGAAACTTTATGAAACATTTGATTCATTTGAATTGGATGACCTGGTATATCTCAACGTGGTGGACAGGCATATCGAGCAGTCGGAGATATGGGAGCCAACCTTGAATCTAAGAGCAGTTAAAAAGCAGGAAAATACGGAGGATGTGGTGTGCCGGAAGATACTGACAGAAAGGTTACATAAAGCGATTGCAAAATTGCCAGAGGTGCAGAGGCGCAGAGTTATCTTATATTATTTTGAGGAGATGACTTATGATCGGATTGCTGAAAAGGAAGGATGCACGAAACGGGCAGTAAAATTCAGCATTGACATTGCCGTAGAAAAGCTGAAAAAAATTTTTGAAAATTGACACTACACTTTTCACGGATAAGTGAGGAAACAGGTGAGAAGGGATTTATCCCGGCTCATCTGTTTCCTTTTGTTATATGTGGATGCTTTTGCGTTTATGCAGAAGTGTCTGTCGGATGACAGAGGGATGTGAAAATTCCATACCCATTCACCAAGCACATTCCTGTTGTTATCGTGATGAGCGTAAGCCACATTAGCAGGTACGCCATGAGCTGGATGGGGATAAAAGCAGCGGAACCGCACAGACAGAAAGAAAATGGTTGGCGGCTGTCTTATCCCTATTTAAGGAGCGGGAAATACCGGGTTATAACTATCAGTTTGCTACTGATAGGGCGATAACAGGCAGCAGGGACAATGATACTCCCGTCCAGTCACAAGTCGAGCGTTAGAAGCGTCGCAACTAATGAGGGCGGCTCCGGGCGATCCCCGGAGGGGTGCGATTCCCGTGGAACTGGTCAGCAGCCAGTCGTTTGGTGACTTCCCTATGTTTGTCGTGAAAGCGTCAGATATGAAAGCCGGGGTGTCGAGGACAAATAGGCTTATAAGGCTAAAAATGGTAGCCGGACACGAAGCGTGAAAGTATTCTGAAAAATAGTCAAAAAACTATGCTTTTGTGTCCGGCTGATACATACCTGAAATGCAGGAGGATTTTATTTTTCGGCAGGTAAGGTGTATTTTCAAAATATTTCCTGCCATGAAATAGAAAAAGCGGGCTTGATTCAGGAAGTAAATATTATGGAGGTCAATTTTATTATGGAAGAAAGAGAAATCAGGCGAGGAGATATTTACCGTGCGGATTTAAATCCCATTGTGGGAAGTGAACAGGGAGGATACCGCCCGGTATTGGTGATTCAGAATAACAGGGGGAATAAATATAGCCCGACTGTTGTTGTCGCTGCAATTACAAGCAGACCAAAGCATAAGATGCCTACCCATGTACCGCTAAAAGGGATTGAAGGATTAGAAAAGGATTCCGTTGTGTTGCTGGAGCAGTTGAGAACCGTTGATAAAAAGCGTTTGGATGATTATGTGGGAGCATTGGACAGGCAGCAGATGTTAAAGGTTGAGAAAGCATTATGTTCCAGCACAGGGATGAGAAAATTGGATAAGCCAATTCTGATGTGTCTTTGCCCGGTATGTGCAAAGCCATTTTTTGAATCCAGGGAGCATTTCATCCAGAGGACAGACAAAAACCAGAAATTGAAAGAAACCTGTATGTTCTGCAATGTCAGGCAGGGGTATGATTATTCTATAAGGAAGAAATATAAGAATTAGTAATGGAGCAGGCAAGGAGATATATAAGTGGAAGATAGTAAAATATTATTAAATGTGGAGGAAACAGCGGCATACTTAAATATAGGAAAGACAAAGACAAGAGAACTGATGAAAGAGAATGAAAAGATATTTGTTATTCGGATTGGCAACCGGAATTACGCACATAAGGCACTGCTTGATAAATGGCTTCTTGCCCAAATAAAAAAATAGGAAAATGTCAAGGGTGCGAATCTGAATTTCGTACCTTTGTTTTATGAAATGAAAGATGCTATTTTCATGGGGAAGCAAATAAATATTTCAATCTCAAGGAGGAATGCATTATGGCAAAGGTAAAATTACCCAGAGGAATAAGGGAAAATAAAGGAACATACGAGGCACGGGCAATGGTAAATGGAGTTAAAATCTGTTTATACAGTTCCGACCTGAATCAACTGAAAGAAGAATTTGAACAGGCAAAACAGCGGGCGAGGAACAACCTTGATTACCAAAGGACACAGATGACCTTAAATGAATGGTTTGAAGAATGGTTTACTGATGTGAAGGCGCATAAAGTAAAAGAAACGAGTATCAGCCCGATGAAAAATAATTTTAAAAGAACATTTGGGTTCTACATTGGTACAAGAAAGATTAAAGACATCAAGCCGATGGACGTACAGCAGGCAATCAATGCAATGGAAAAAGATGGGATATCTAACAGCGCAATGCGGGAAGCATTAGGAAGGCTCCGGGAATGTATGGAATTTGCGTTGGGCAGTCAGTTGATTTCCGCCAATCCATGTCTGATTGTGGAGGTGCCTTGGACATATAAGAAATCAAAGGAAGAGATAGCATTGACGCAGGAAGAACAGAACGCATTGCTTGACGAGGTGGAGGACAGTTGGTACAAAGAGATGTTTTATTTCATGTGTTTAACCGGAGTACGAGTGGGAGAACTTGGAGGACTGAAATGGTCGGATATTGATTTTGAGAAGAAAGTTATCTGTATCAATCGGTCATTAAGTTGTAGCTACTGTAATGGAGTGAAAAGGGAAATTTTGGTAAGCCCTAAAACGGTAAATTCAATCAGGCAGGTTCCTTTCTTGGGTGAGATGGAAGAAATTTTAGAGTCGCAGAGAGAAAAGCAGATCAAGCTGAAGAAAGAACTGGGTGCAAGATGGCGGAGCGGAGAGGAATTTGACGATTTAGTATTTACCACAGGAATGGGAAGTCCGTGCAGCAGATATATCGTCCAAAAGGAGATTAAGAAAGCGGTCAAGCGGATGAGAGAGAAAGAGGCAGTGACAGCAGTGCAGGAAAAAAGGGAACCAAGAGTTGTCAGGGACTTCCATCCGCATACATTAAGACACACCTTTGCCACCCGTTGCTTTGAGAATAAGATGGAGCCAAAAGTAGTGCAGGCATTGTTAGGGCATTCCAGTATCAGCATCACTTTGAATATTTACACTCATGTATTGGATAAAAAAATGGAAGAGGAGCTTCAGAAGTTCGGTTCGGCGAAAACACAGGAACGGGAGGCATATGCCGGACTTGATGTAAAAAAAGTGAAAATCACAGCTTTGAGCCATTGCTGAGTAAATTTGGGGGAAGAACCTTACCCCCAAATTCCCCCAAATGGAAAATGACTATCCCCCAAATTTGAAAAATCAGAAATTGGGAATTTAAGAAAGCAAGATGAAATTTCCCCCAAAATAAAATTTGGGGGATACGGCTCAAATGTCATTAAACGAGAGCAGTCAAAAATCACTGCAAAGCCAGTAAAATACATAGTTCCGGGGATATGTAGCCGGGACACAGAAATGGGAAAGTTCGCAAAACAGATGAATGCGTAGAAATTTGTCGAAAACCGACGAATAGATATGAGAATGAGAACCCTTGTAAGTGGTGTGTGAATGCCATTTGCAGGGGTTTTTATTATGCAGTGCGTATAAAAGTTATAATGGATATTGTATATAGAATGTGGTAAAATAAATAAAAATAGAAATCGGGAGTTGATTTTATGCTAGTCAGTACAGATAAGAAATGGGATTATGCGTTAGGTATGATTAAAGTAGATGGACTAGAACCATCTCCAGAATTTAAAAAATTAATTGAGAAAGAAAGTCGTGGAGAGATGACCACGGAGGATATGCGTAAGGTTTTAGACAAAAAATATAAGATGAAAGAATAGAGAAAAGTATTATGAATGATCCATATTTATATCCACATACAGATATTCTGAAGAATCTTGCTGATATACGGGACAGAGAAATCTTATCGTGTATGGAGGCAGAATATACGAGTATACGGCTTGCGGAACTTGTAATAGGAGAATCCGTCAGCCGTTTTGATTTTGTATCACTTTGCGATATGCATTATTATATTTTTCAAGATATTTACGAATGGGCGGGAAAAATTAGAATTATAAATATTGAAAAACCAGAGCCGGCATTAGGGGGTATCTCAATAGAGTATTCTGATTGTTTTGATATTGAAAAGGATGCCACATTTGTCTTAAATAAAATGAATCAATATGCTTGGGAGAAGGCATCGCTTGAAGAAGTGGCAAAAATCTTTTCCCAATATTTAGCTGAACTTTGGAAAGTGCATCCGTATCGAGAGGGCAACACGCGCACGGTTATTACATTTTGCAGCCAGTTTATAGAGAGTAGAGGATTTTATATAGATAGTGATTTGTTTAAAGATAATGCACAATACATGAGAACTGCTTTGGTTGCGGCAAGTGCTTTGTTTTCAGATTTGGGGGATAAACGAAAGCCGGAGTATTTAGAGAAGATAGTTTTGGACGCTTTGGAAAGAGGTCAGGAAATGAAACAAAGAGTCTCTGATATTATAAAAGAAGCGGGGTATAGAGTGACAGAAAGACGAATTCGTAAGATTATTTATTGGAATCGTTTAGAGCAATATGAGCATGGAGAGCGGGAGGTTAAATTATATTTATTACAAAATGAGGTAAATAAATGACTTATATAAAAAATCAAATCTTACAGAATAATGCGATCGAAGCATGGGCAATGGCTATTAGATATTGTGATTATATTTTAGAGGGAAAGGCAACTCTGGAATATCGTAAACACTTTGTATCTGTGCTTCACAATTCCGTGGAATTATTTATAAAACAGTTAATGTTAAATAATACAGATTATCGGGTAATACAATTGAAAAATGGATGTAGCCCAGATGGACAGCCAGCAAGAGATTTTTACAATTCCAAGGATTTAAATGTTTATTTTAGCAGTTTAGATGAGCAGACTATGAGGAAGTTTTTTCCATAGAATTTAATAAAATGATTGATATAACAAATGAGTTATTTTCAGAATACTATGTCAAAAATGGTGAACTATCTATAAAAAGTTCCTTATCACTACTAAATAAGTTGAGAAATGGTGAGATGCATTTTTTTATTGATAAGAACACATTCCTTTTAGAAAAAGAATTTCAACAGCTTTATAATTTTATGATTGTATTTTATGATATTCTACATTTTTATTCTCTATTGCCCTTTTGGGGAAGATTTGATAGATGGGAATACGCAAAGCTACAATTTGACAGACAGCAACTGTTTGATTTTACATATAGGAACACTGTAAAAAATATGGAGTTTGTGAGTAATCTCAAAAAACAGTTAGAGGTCGAGATTTTTCCTGCGAGTGGCAATTCAGCATTTGACATTGCCGATGGCATTGCCTGTGTACTTAATGAGTATCAGGGAAATATGTTTGATGATTTATGGATTTATGTTGAGATGATGCTTGAATATAATATATTGACCTATCATGATGAGGCAGAGGAATATGTAATAGAGGGGCAATATGGTATGGAAAAGGGATGTAACCTATATCGGCAGTATTATATAAATATTTGATTTCAGAAGGGAAATTAGATATGCCAGAATTATATATTATTGGAAATGGATTTGATAAAGAACATGGATTAAAGACTTCTTATTGGAATTTTAGAGAATACCTTGAAAAGTATGAGGAAGATTTTTTGTTTCAAATGGAAAGGATGTATGATTTTGCTCCTTTTGAAAGAAAAGATAATAGAAACGGAAAAAATAAGCAACGGCAAAAATGGAGGGATGATGCATTATATAAGTATTTGTGGAGGTCATTTGAGTTTGAACTATCTCATGCGAATGAAGTTGAAATGGAGGAGAAATCACAGTCTGTATTGGAAGTGATGGATTTAGACGGAGGGCTAGCATACTGACCCGAATATATTTAGTTAAATCAAGGTTCATCTGCCATCCCGAATTTAGGATAGAGCGATACCAGCTTAGTCCTGGCATTATCGATGGTGAACTGCCACCGGATACAAGTAGCATGTTTATTGCGGTCGCTCTCCCATGCTTGGAGTATAATGAAGTTCCAACTTTTTGGCAATTCTGCGGGCTTCCGGGGCTGGAAATGCTTTATAGAGAGAGGAAAGGGCATGAGTATTCAAGTTGTCCATGACAAGTATGATCTTATCACGATCCGGGTAGCTGACATCCACCAGGTACCTGATCTCCTCAGCCCAGTCGAGCGCAGTACGATGTTTGCGGACATTTACATGGCGTACGCCGCCTAGCGGCTCTCTGGTTTCCACAAGCAGCTGGTATGGCTTTTCATCCATGCATACCACTGGAACTGCCGGGTTATACGGCAGTTCGTAAATGTCCAGGATATTCTCCATACGGGCTACGAATTCAGCGTTTTCTTTTGGGGGGATGCACCAGTAGGCATTTTTGTGAGGTCGAAGTTCATTTTTTTTAATGTCTGGCGAATGGTTTCCCGCCCTACCGGAACATCAAGCTCAATACGGGCTTTTTCTTCTAAAAGCCGGAGTGTCCACCGTGAGTGTCCCTCCGGGGCAGGGGAGCAGGCCATCTGGATGATACGTGCTTCGGCACGCCCGTCTACTTTGCGTAGTGCAGCACTGGAATTGGGGCTGATATTATAGCGGATGATATCCGTTATGCCATTCTTAACATAAGACTGGATGATATTTGTTATGGTAGCAGGACAAACTGCATAGCTGCGGGCAAGTTGAGCATGGGTAAGCCCTGTTCCCTGTTCTTCGTCCAGCTCAAGCAAGATCTGGCAACGTTTCAAAATAGTTTTACAGGTCTTCTTATTACGAATTGTCTTTTGGAGTGTAGCCCTTTCATCATCACTGAGCTTAATAATGTATGTTTTAGGTCTTGCCATAGTTTCCATCTCCGTTTCTTTTTAGTATAACACGGAATGGCATTATATGGAACAATAATTTGATTAAATATAAATCAGCCAGTACACTATGATATTGTCCATGATCCAGAAAAGTTCCAAATGTATGTAGATGGAGAATTGATGGAATAATAAAATAGTGATTGAAATGAGGTCAAATGAGTTCCGACAGACGTACACTGGTTGCGTATTTTTATGATTTGGATTATACTTAAGCTATCAGGAGGAACGATTGTATGCCACAAACAATTCAAACACTACTTACTCAGTATTTATCAGAAGTACAAAAGATTTACGGCGCACATCTCAAGAGCGTCATTTTATATGGTTCCTATGCAAGAGGTGATTATACATCTGATTCCGATGTTGATATCATGTTGTTGGTGGATTTGACACCGAAAGAAATGGATACTTATTCCGATGCATTGTCAGAACTGGGATATGAGTATAATGTAAACTATGATATCTGGATGATGCCGGTTGTGAAAAACCTTCAGCATTTTAAGCAATGGGCAGCAGCATATCCGTTTTATACTAACGTACAGAAAGAAGGGGTGGTTTTATATGAAGTAGCCTGATTCGTTGGATGTTGGAACAAAAATGGATGTGGTCCGTCATCGTTTGAATGTCGCAAGAGAAGACTTGGATACGGCTCATCTTACGTTTGAGGCAGGGCAGTATCGGGCAGCCAATAATCGTGCATATTATAGTATCTTTCATACTATCTGTGCGGTGCTTGCTAAAGAGGGTGTTGCTTTTAAGCGACATAAGGATACGCTCAGCTACTTTAACAAAAATTATGTACATCCGGAGATTTTTCCTCGTGAACTGGGAAGGAAAATTGTAAAGGCAGAGGAAATACGCCATGCAAGCGATTATGATACCTTTTATATTGCTTCCAAAGAGATAACTGCACAACAGATAGAGACAGCTACAAAGATTTTAGAACTCGCAGAACAATACCTGCTTGTGGAAGAAAAACAGCAGGATAGAGAGTAACAGGGACATTGAAGTTATGGATAAAAAGACAGACTGAGGCCTTGTAATTCGCAAGGTGTTCTACAAGAGTAAGGATTTTTCCTCGAAATTATTGTTCCCACCCATACGGAAAAACCGGAGCTATTGCGGGAAATCTGTTCTTATCAAAAAAGCAATCATCGGCAGTGAAATACAGCTTTGAAACACGGAGCGCTGCTTCATAATGCGAAATTGACGTTGGAAAGGGAACCGGCATAACGATTCTCTTTCCATAATAGATTGTCCATATATTCATAAATCCTCTTTATAACCGTTTTTTCAAACGGAGCGGAATATGTATCTGCGGATGCTTTATTTTCTCTTTCTCCTTTTTTCAAAAACTGTTTGACCTTCAAATCAAATTCATCACCATAAAAACGCATGCAGACTCTTTTCGTCTGAATCATTATTACGGTATCATCCCAATATAAAAGCGTGCGGCATATCATATTTTTTCGCAGCTCTGACTTGAATTGCTTTAGTCCTTCCGAAGCTTTTTTATAAAGTTTGCAGATAAAACCTTCACTCGGACTCATCTGGGCATTTGTTATGCCTTTTAACAACAAATTAGGAGGTGGTCGAGATGACAATAAATACAAATACAATGGTTGTTGATACATCAGATGTAAGTCAAACGATTCGTGATTTTTCTTTATAAGAGCTGCCCGTTTGTCGGGCAACTCTTATAATAATAGTGGAGACATGGGAACCCCCTTAGTGAAAATGTGTTAGAGAGGAGCGCAGTAATGAATGTAAGACGAAGAATCTACCAGATTATAGAGGTTGCCGAAGAAGATGATCTTTTAAGCAAGATATATGATTTCTTCATGATGGGAGTTATAGCTATTAGTTTGATTCCGCTCACAATAAAAGGGCTCATAATAAGAGGGGAACCGGCATATGCCGTCTGGATTGACAGAATTGCAGCAGGAATTTTCATTGTGGACTATGCATTGCGACTGGCTACAGCTGATATGAAATTGAAAAAGGCAACATCATCGTTTGTGATATACCCGTTTACTCCTATGGCTATTATTGATCTGTTATCGATTCTTCCGTCCGTGACAGTGTTTAACGGTGGATTCAGGGTTCTGAAAATATTTCGGCTGTTCAGGACATTTCGTGTGTTTCGGATATTTAAGGTCGTGAGATATTCTAAGAGCATCACAATGATTCTGAATGTGTTTAAAAAACAAAAAGAATCGCTTTTAGTTGTCGGAGGGCTTGCGGTAGGATATATTCTGGTCTCTGCGCTTATTGTGTTTAATGTGGAACCGTATACTTTCCCAACATTTTTTGATGCAATCTATTGGGCGACGGTTTCGTTGACAACGGTTGGATACGGAGATATTTACGCTGTTTCTCAAGCAGGAAAAATCATAACCATGTTTTCGGCAGTTTTTGGGATTGCGATTGTTGCATTGCCGGCAGGTATCCTAACCGCTGGATATATGGATGAATTACATAGGGAAAAGGACAAAGATAAAAATCCAGAAGAAAATGGAGGATGAGATTTATAAAGAAATACTGTTCGATTTTATTATGGCAGAATCAGTGCGATAACAGTGGCCGTAATGCTGTCCTTTGTGATGTAATTGAAGCAAGAAGAAAAAATATAGATGTTAATGTAAGAAGATGAGTATAATATGTAATAAGTATATATTGATTAAGGACATCAAGGTGCACGTCCATCGACGAATTGGTTTTCCATGAAATTATGGATTTTAAAGCAGTTTTAATAGCTTTTTAAGCAGAGCATTTCCTCTCTGGTTATGATAAAAAGCACCAAAGGATATATGCGTTTTATCTTCAATTGGAACTGTTGAAAAATCAGAAGATTTTAAGCAAAGCATACTGGGCAGAATGGTAATACCTAACCCGGATGCAACCATGCAATGTGCAACCTCTACACTATCACAATAAAGCACATTATGTGGAGAATGATGATCTAACAATTGCTGCTGGAAGGATGCTGTAGACAACGGTGCATTCAAGGGATTACAAACAACGATGGGTTCATCCTTCAAATCTTGAAGGGAAAGACTTTCTTTCGATTCAAACGGATGTCCGGCCGGCAATAGACAGACAAAGGAATCCTGCCTGATTTCTTTGAAATTAGCTCCCGTCTTTAACGGCATATTTTCCTTATAATAGAAAAGTACATCGAGCTTATTCTCCATAAAAAGATTTCGTATGATCTTATAACTGAGTACTTGGATGTTCGGATGAATTTCTGGACATTCATTTTTCAGTCGAGATAAAATCGGAGACAAATGGAAAAGTGCAGTAGAATTGCTCAATCCGATACTTATAGAGCTTTCACATGCATTTTGCTGTTTGGCACGGTCAATCGCCAGTTGTGAATTCAAAACAATATCTTTTGCGTCCTTATAAAAGGACATTCCTGCAGGTGTCAGCTCCACATGGCGGGTAGAACGAATAAATAAGGAAACGCCCAGTTCTGTGGTCCTATGTCAAGAAAAAGTACAAATTAAATGTAACC
>ULSH01012854.1_pt1 | contig 31706 bp, 31 predicted proteins | sample 1956151 | NCBI WGS metagenome assembly ULSH01 (sample SAMEA4835702, study PRJEB28245) | human gut metagenome | biome: gut microbiome; material: fecal sample | place: Denmark | collected 2008 | reverse complement strand
GCATGACAAGCCCCGACACCGCAAGACCGCCGCCCGCAATAAGCGCGGCGATGACGCGCGGAAACCTTATGCGACGGACGATAAGCCGCGCCGTTTCGCTGCCTTTGTTGAATATTGCAAGGAAAACTTCTTTGAACGAAAGCGTGCCGCTGCCGACGAAAACGCTCACGACGAAAAACAAAAAAACAAGCGCGAGAAGTATAAGAATTATCGCGATTTTTTTTGCTTTGGCGACGTTGTATTGTTCGCTTACGGAAAGCGTTTTTTCGTTCTTTCTGTTCATATCGATAAAATTATGCAAAAAAAACAGTAGTTTGTCAAACAATATCTTTGGTTTTGTTCGGATAATTTAATAATAACTATACTTTACCGAACGCAATGTTTGATATGTCGAAATTTGCCGAACAAACAGTATTGACAACCGAACACGTCGTATGATAAAATAACAAAAGGAGAACACTATGAATAAAAAAATCGAAGATACAAATGAGAAAATCTACAACGCCTTTTCGGAAGTTTTGCTCCTTAAAGACTACAACGACGTGAGGATTCAGGACGTGCTGGACAAAAGCGGCGTCGCAAGAAGCACCTTTTACGCGCACTACAAAACGAAAGAAGATTTATTGAAATCGGTCTGCACGACTATATTTTCGCACGTGTTTTCGCACGTTCTGAAAGAGGAAAAAAGCCACGACTTTTCCCGCTCGTCGATTTTTGATTACAAGCATTTCATAACGCACATTTTTTATCACATAAAGGACGAAAGCCGCCTTATACACGCGATTTTGCTTTCGCAAAGCAAGGCTATTTTCCTTGACTATATGCGGGAAGGCGTCAGGGAGTTTGCGACCGCGTGCGTCGTCAACGGTTTCGTCGATCTGAAAGGATTGCCCGAAAAACTGAAAGTCAGAAGCGTTATCGAAAGTTTTATTCTTATCATCGAGTATTGGAGCGACGCGGGATTTTCGGATACGCCCGAAAAACTCACCGATTACTTCCTGAAACTTAACGTATAAATCTTTAACTCAACATAAAAAAGCACGCCGTAAAAAGCGTGCTCTTTTTTATAGGACTCAAAGGGAAATTACAGTTTACTTGCGGCTTCTTTGTCAAGAATCACCGTGACTGACGGGTGCAGTTGCAACACGGAAGCGGGACAACTTTCGTCAACTTTCCCCGAAATCATTCTGAAAACGGCATCCGCTTTGTTTTTGCCGCATGCGAGCATAAGGATTTTTTTTGCACGCATTATCTCGCCGATGCCCATTGTGATCGCGCTTTTCGGGACCTCGTCTATTTGACCGAAAAAGCGGGAATTGTCGCTTATGGTTTTTTCGGTGAGCCATACGCGGTGGGTGACGCTGTCGAAAGGCGTGCCCGGCTCGTTAAAAGCGATGTGTCCGTTGCCGCCGATGCCCAGAACCTGAATATCGACGACGGCGTTTTGAAGCATGGCGGAATACCTTGCACATTCTTCGTCGACGTTTTTCGCCGTGCCGCAGGGGATATTGACGTTTTTCATATCGACGTCGATTTTTGAAAACAGGTTGCGCGTCATGAAGTTTACGTAACTTTCCTTGTGCGACGCGGGAAGCCCGACGTATTCGTCAAGGTTGAAAGTCCTGACGTCCTTATAAGACGTGCCGCGATCACGATGGTCTTTTACCATTTCCGCGTAAAGCGGCAGCGGAGTCGAACCCGTTGCGAGCCCGAGCGTTGCTGACGGGTTGTTTTTGACGACTTTGTAAACTTCGTTGAACGCGGCTTTGCCGAATTCTTCTGAGTTTTCAACGATAATTATTTTCATATTTTACCTCGGATTAAATTATACTATTATCAGGCTATCGGAGTCAACACAAAAGCCCGGGTAAAGCATTATATTATATGTTGAGCGCGCGCTGTTGACACCCCGTTTTCGGTATGATAAAATATAACGGAAAGGAATTTTATGGATAACGAAAAAAAGAAATTTGCAGTTATCGTAGTCAATGACAAAAGCGGGCGCGGAAAACGCGCAAACGTCGATAAACTCAAAAAAACGATGCTGAAAACGTACGACGTACGCGTGTTTCATATCACCGACGGCGAAGGGTTTTCGTACGTGCCGTGCGACGTTATCGCTGTATTCGGCGGCGACGGCACGCTCAACTCCGTCGTGAATATGTACGCCGACAAGGAAACGAAAATTATTTACGTTCCGTCGGGCACGCTTAACGAATGCTCGAAAAACGCCGACGGACATTTTGAAATCAGGTCGTTGGGACACGCCGACGAAAAATATTTCACTTACGTCCTTGCGACGGGCACGTTCACGCCGCTCGGCTACAACGTCGATAACAAACTGAAAAGGAAAATAAAAGCGCTTGCGTATATCCTGGGCGTGTTCAAGGAACTGAAAGTTTACAGAATCCCCGCAAAAATTTGCGCCGACGGGAAAACGCAAAAGGGCGAATATTCGCTTATTATGGCGATTAAGTCAAAGCAGTGTTTTAACCTTAAATTCAACCGCGCTTACAAAAAAACGGGCGGGATTTACCTTTTGACGATCGCCGCGCCGAAGCACGATAAACTCCTTGGACTTATCGAACTTTTCTTTCCGTATTTCAGGGCGTTTTTCGTCGGATTTTCAAAGGAGTATTCGTCAAAGCGGATAAAGTTTTTGAAAATAAACAATGCAAATATCACGATAGAGGGCGGCGCGACGTTCTGCGTCGACGGTGAAAAACGAGATATGCCGCAGTCGTTTAATATTGCGGAATCAGGGCTTAATCCGCCGATTACGGTCATATCAAAGCGTTGTTTTGATAAATTGCAATAAATAAGAGGTGTCTTATGCAAACACGAAAGGTCAGAAAAGCCGTTATCCCGGCAGCGGGGCACGGCACCAGGTTTATGCCGATTACGAAAAGCGTCCCGAAAGAGATGCTTGTACTTGTCGATAAACCCGCAATCCATTACATAGTCGAAGAATGCGCCGAAAGCGGCATCGAAGAAGTCGCGATAATAGTCAGCCGCGGCAAGGAAGCAATCGAAAGATACTTTACGCCGGCCTTAAACGACACGCCGGAACTTAAAGCACTTCTTAAAAAAATCAAAATCACCTTTATCACGCAGGAAACCCTGAACGGGACGGGCGGGGCAATATTACTTACGAAAGACTTTGTCGGGGACGAACCTTTTGCGGTGCTTTTCGGCGACGACGTCGTCGTGAACGACGTGCCGTGCATAAAACAACTTATCGACGCGTACGACGAAACGGGCAAAACGGTTGTCGGCGTGCAGGAAGTCGAAAACGAACTTGCGGTGCTGTACGGCGCAATCGAAAAGGGCGAGTCGCACGGACGTTTTACCGAGTTTAAGAACCTTATCGAAAAACCCGACATTAACAATCTTCCGTCAAATCTTGTGAGCCTTGGACGTTTCGTGCTGTCAAACGGGATTTTCGGCGCGCTGGAACAAACGCCGATGCGCGGGACGGAACTTGTTCTTCCCGAAGCGGTCTCTACCATTGCAAAGACGGAAGGCGCGGTCGCTTATACCTTCGAAGGGGCGCATTACGACATCGGAAACAAGTTGGGATATGCTATCGCCGCCGCCGATTTCTCGCTTGCGCGATTCGGCGACGACTTCAAAAAACACATAAAAACTATTTTGTAGTATTCTTTTTAAGAACCGTTATAAAGACGTCGCTTTTGCCGTAGTTCTTGTTGAAAGCGCCGTCTTTTTTGTTTGCCGAAAATGCGACAACACCGCTTTCAAAAACCTTTACGCACGCCGCCGACGCGGGAAATTTTTCGATTATTTCAATGCTTACGGCGTCGTACGAATACAACGTCACGTGTTCGCCGTCAAAGAGCGCGATTCTCCCGGACTCGTCAAAATACGGCACAAGCGTCGTTTCTAAATCGTACGTGCGCGTTATCACTTCGTCAAGGTGCGTGCAAAAAAGCGAGAGTGTCGTTTTTCCGTTTTGCGACGATACGAGCATAAGGTTTTCGCCGTTTTTGAGAATTTTCGTAAATCCTGCGGGCGGGAGTTGTTTTTCAAAAGACACGACGGCGTTTTCGTCTGCGGTGAACAAGAACTTTTCGCCGTTTTCAAGGTAAATTCCCGCAAATCCGCCGTTGAAAGGCAGAATTTCATCGATTGTTTTTCCCGCCGTTTCGTCGGACGACAGGAAACCGTAAAAGTCCGAATACCTAACCTCAGCATAACTTTTTTCAAGATTTACGAACATATTGACCGTTTCGTCCTTTTCGTAACACAGGGCGATTTTCGGGGACGAAAGATATATCGACGACGATTTTTCAATCACTCCGTCGCTGCCGATAACCCGTACGGACAATGAAGAATCGCTTGTTGTTATCGAAAGAAGTCTTCCGTTTGTTTGAAGGTGCAGCGTGCCGTCGATTTCCTTTTCAAAAACCGTTCTGTTGATTACGACAAGGTCGAAATTCATTTTGTACAACGCAACGTACGAGTCGGATTTCGTAAGGACGAAAAACCCGTCGCCCGTGATTTTGGACGAAAGATAATATTCCGCACCGTCGCCCGACAACGTTACGGTTTTTTTAAGGGTAAGATTTTCGTCGACAAGGGCGCACGCGACCGACGGCGCGGCGGTTTTCACGTCGTATCCGTTTGACGAAGTGTCGAAAAAGACGTATGCGGTTTTGCCGAAAGTATGTACGTTTTTAAGGATATCGTCGTTGTCGCCGCCGATATTCTGGAATTGTTGCCCGTTGTACGAATACGCGCTTTTCGGAAGGGTGTTGTAAAACACGGGACGTTCGGGCTTGTCCGTTTCCGCCGTGTTTTTTGTTTTGGTTTCCGCGACGGCGGGGGCGGTGGATTTCTGGATTTTTTCAAGATATAAAAGACAAAATACGCTTATCGCAAGCATAAGCGTTACCGTAAGCCATTTGTAAAGTTTTACGTTTTTCATATTTCACCTCAGGTGAAAGTGTAGCACCCGAAAAACGTTATTTTCCGCCTTTCGCAAAAGAAGTCAGAATTCGTGCAATTGTCCTATTTCCCGCGCAAGATACGGGGCGAGTCGGCACTGTTGTGCGATATATTTCGTTTATGAAAGATTCTTCCGAAAGGTTTTCTTCGTAAAGAACGCGCGCGCCGAAATTTCTTGCATATTCGGCGTTGTCAAGCTGATCCCCGCGCGAAGCCGATTTTGAAAGCGGGATAAGAAGCAGCGGCTTTTTGAGATAAGTCAGTTCGCATATCGCGCCCGCGCCGGCACGGGATACGACAAGGTCTGCGGCGGCGAATAAATCGCCGATATCGTTTGTGAATTCCACGGGGTGATAACCTTGTTTTTCGGGAATTTCGTTTTTGCCTTTTCCCGTGACGTGCACGATTTCGTAGTCTTTCAACAGTACGTCAAGGGACTGCGCCAGAACGTCGTTCAACTTCTTTGCGCCCATACTTCCGCCGATGACGAGAAGGGTTTTTCTGGACTTGTCAAGCCCGTATTTTTTCACTGCCGCGCTTGCATTTCCGAATTCCACTTCTTTGCGTAAAGGAAAGCCTACGTATATAAAATCGTCGGATAAAGTCGCTGTTTTGTCAAAACCCGTCAAAATCGTCGCGCCTTTTTTCCCGGCGATTCTGTTTGCAAGGCCAAGCGAAAGATCGCTTTCGTGGGCGACGCACGGGATTTTGAGTTTTCGCGCCGCAAGCATCGTCGGCAGGGATATAAAACCGCCTTTTGAAAACACGACGTCGGGGTGGATTTCTCTTAAAAACCTTTTTTGTTCTCTGACCGCCTTAAACAGCACGAAAGGGATTTTCAGGTTTTTGAAAACGTGCGCGCGGTCAAGTCCTACGGTGTGTATTTCGTGATAGAAAACGCCCGCGTCTTTCACAAGCGTTTTTTCGATACCGCTGCCGCCGACGAAGTATATTTTGTCAAAGTTTTCTTTTATCTCGGGCAGAAGCGCAAGAATCGGAATCACGTGTCCGCCGCTGCCGCCGCCCGTAAGCACGATTGTCTTGTTTTTCATAGCGTCCATAGTAAAATATATCCTAAGGCTTGCAAAAAATACCTCAAAATTCAAAAATGACTTGCAAAGTATCGCGTTATGTTGTTATAATTAAACTTGACTTGAAAATATGATACGTTATGAGGTGAATTATGAAATACGTTAAATTTACATCTTTCGACAACACGATTTTGCAGGCGTACGTCTGGGACGACGTGAAAATGCCCAAGGGAGTCGTGCAGATCGTACACGGTATGGCGGAACACGCGCGCCGTTACGACGACTTTGCAAAGTTTCTGAATGCGAACGGATATATTGTTTTTGCGGACGACCACCGCGCCCACGGCAACACCGAAAAGAAAAACGACATCGGATATCATGCGGGCGATATTTACGGCGACTCCGTCAAGGACGAACTTTTTATCACGAAATACCTTTCCGAAAAATACGCGCTCCCCGTGGTATTTCTCGGACACAGCTACGGCAGTTTCATCGGACAACGCTATCTTGAAAACGACAGCGACGCGGTCGGCGTTATTTTGTCGGGCAGCGCGCGTCAACCCGGCGTCGTTGTGGGCGCGGGCAAGTTTTTCTCAAACACCATCACAAAGATGAAAGGCGAACAGGCGAAAGGCAAATTTATGGACAAAGTCGCTTTCGGCAGTTTCAACAAACCTTTCAAAAAAGAAGGACATAACTTTGCCTGGCTTTCGCGCGACGTCGATCAGGTCAAAAAGTACTGCTACGACGAACAATGCGGATACGTTATGTCCAACAACTTCTATAAATGCTTTATGAACGGGCTGTCGGAAGTTTACAAAAAGGAAAACCTTGCAAAAGTCAATAAGGATCGTCCCATTGCGATTTTCAGCGGCGAAAAGGATCCCGTCGGCGGAAAGAATGCGTCGAATGTCAAAAAACTTGCCGAAATGTACAAGGGGCTTGGCGTGAAAAACGTCAGCATCAAAATTTACAAAGATTGCCGTCACGAAATCCTGAACGAACTTAACAACAAGGAAGTTTACAAGGATATGCTTGATGCCATCAACGGATTCGTCGGCAAATAACGCGGCAAAACAAAAAGACTTTCAAAAACACGCCCAACGGCGTGTTTTTTTTGTGCCGTCATTTCTCCACGCAAGTACAAAGTATCTTGCGTGGTTTTTAATATGGTTCCCTTCCGGGAGATTGCCACGTCGCGTTGCTCCTCGCAATGACATAGAGTGCGTTGCACGGGATTGCATAATGAGAGTGTGTAAAGTTTGCTATTACTTTTCAGCAAACAAGCTCCTGTTTCATTCCGTACGAAGTACTGTGTCATTGCGAGCGTAGCGTGGCAATCTCCCGGAAGGGTTACCGCATTGTAATGACACAGAGCGCGTTGCACGGAAGAAACAATGGATAATACTTCTCAATGTCGCAATAAAAAAGCGAAACTTAATATAATTGTGTCAAAGGGACGATGATATGCGCCAAAGGGACGCACAATATTTTGTGGTTTTTTTCAAAAACCGACCACAATTTACTTTTTTTATTTATAAAAATATGTTACACTAATTTGGTAGTTTAATTTTGAAACTTTTAACGATTTTGTGAGAGGAAAATAATGTCATCTAATTACAGCGCAGAAAAAATCGAAATTCTGGAAGGTCTTGAAGCGGTAAGACTTCGTCCCGGTATGTATATCGGCGGCACGGGCAACCACGGGCTTCATCATATCCTTTGGGAAATTATCGACAACAGTATCGACGAAGTCGCAAACGGATACGGCAATACCGTCGAAATCACTCTTATGGGCGACAACGTCGCTCGCGTTGCCGACAACGGTCGCGGTATCCCCGTGGACATTCATCCGAAACTGAAAGTCAGCGGCGTGGAAGTCGTTTTCACACAGTTGCACGCGGGCGGCAAATTCAATAACGACTCGTACGCGTATTCGGGCGGTCTGCACGGCGTCGGCGCAAGCGTCACGAACGCACTGTCAGAGTGGCTCACCGTCGAGGTTTATAAGGACGGCAACGAATATCGTCAGGACTTCCATTCGCCCGAAGTCAACGGAAAAATCAAGTCGGGAATTCCCGTCGGCAGTCTGAAACTTGTCGGGAAAACCAAAAAGACGGGCACGCAGGTTACGTTCAAGCCGGATACGCGCGTTTTCAAAAACGAAAAATTCAATTACCAGATCATTGCGACGCGTCTTCGCGAAATCGCTTTTCTGAACAAGTCGATTACGCTTATCCTGAACGACAACCGTCCCGAAAACGAAGGCGGCACCGGAAAACAAAGCGTTTATCATTACGAAGGCGGACTTTCGGACTTCGTGTCGTATATCAACGCCGAAAAGGACGCGATTTACTTGAAACCTATTCATATTACGGCGGAACAGGACGGCGTACAGGTTGACGTCGCGATGCAGCATACGACGGGTTATACCGAAAACATTTTTTCTTTCGTCAACAATATCCCGACTCCCGACGGCGGCACGCACGAGATAGGGTTCAAGTCGGCTTGCACGAAAGTCTTCAACGCGTATGCACAAAAAAACAACCTTATCAAGGACAAAAAACTTTCCGCGCTTATCGGCGAGGACTATCGCGAAGGCATGACGGCGGTAATTTCCGTAAGGCTCAAAAACGTGCAGTTCGAAGGGCAGACGAAAACCAAACTCGGCAATCCCGAGGTCAAGCCGCTTGTGGAACAACTCGTGTCGCAGAAACTTGACGAATTTCTGAATCTTAAATCGTCAAAGTCGATTGCCGAAAAGATTGTGGAAAAGGCAATGGGTGCGGCTCGCACGCGCGATAACGTACGCCGCGCGAAAGAACTGAGCCGTCAGCAAAAGAGCATAAACAACGCAAACCTTGTCGGAAAACTTGCGTCCTGCACCGGGAAAAAGCCCGAATTCAACGAATTGTTTATCGTCGAGGGCGATTCCGCAGGCGGCAGCGCAAAGCAAGGTCGCGACCGCACTACGCAAGCGATTTTACCCCTTCGCGGAAAACCGTTGAACGTCGAAAAATCGTCAATCGACAAAATCCTTGAAAACGAGGAATTCAGGACGCTTATAAGCGCACTGGGCACGGGGCTCGGCGACGACTTTGACATCGATGACCTTAAATATCACAAGATAATTATCCTTGCCGATGCCGACCAGGACGGCGGACATATCAGGGCGATTCTTCTCACGTTCTTTTTCAGATATATGCGGCGACTTATCACCGACGGCCACGTTTACATCGGTATGCCGCCCCTTTACAAACTGCAAAAGAAAGACGAGGTCGAATACTGCTATAACGACGAAGAACTTGAAACGAAACGTCAGAATTTCGGCAGGAATTATACCTTGCAACGTTTCAAGGGACTTGGCGAAATGAACCCCGAACAACTGTGGGAAACGACGATGAATCCTTACAACAGAAGTCTTACGCGCGTTACCATCGAGGACGCGACGGAAGCGGAAAAGAGCATTTCGACGCTTATGGGCGACAAGTCCGAGCCGAGAAAAGAATATATCAACGAACACGCAAACTTCAACCGTGAAGATTACTTCGATAAAGTGGTGAACGGATAATGGCAAAGAAACAAACGGAAATTGAAAACAAATCGCAACTTTTCGAAATGTCCGTCGAAGAAGTCATGCACACTTCGATGATGCCGTACAGCGAATACGTTATCCTTGACCGCGCCATTCCGCGCGTCGAAGACGGTCTTAAACCCGTGCAACGCCGTATCCTTTACGCTATGTACGAACTCGGAAACACCCCGGACAAACCGCATAAGAAGTCGGCGCGTATCGTCGGCGAATGTCTGGGCAAATTCCACCCCCACGGCGACACGTCCGTTTACGACGCTATGGTCAGAATGGCGCAACCTTTCAATATGAGAGAAGTGCTGATCGACGGCCACGGCAACTTCGGCAGCATCGACGGCGACGGCGCGGCGGCAATGCGTTACACCGAAGCCCGCCTGAATCCCCTTGCGATGGAAATCCTGAAAGATCTGGAAAAGGATACCGTGCCATGGCAATGGAACTTTGACGATACGATGAAAGAGCCGGTGCTTTTGCCGTGCCGATTCCCCAACCTTCTCGTGAACGGCGCAAACGGCATAGCGGTCGGTTTTTCGACGAATATCCCGACTCACAATATCGGAGAAATCATCGACGGCGCGGTTGCGGTTGTCGATAATCCCAAAATCAAACTTGACGAACTTATGAAAATCGTCCCCGGCCCCGACTTTTCGACGGGCGGCATAATTATCGCGGGGGACGACCTTGTGCAGGCGTACTCGACGGGCAAGGGCAAAATCACTCTACGCGCGAGAATCCACATCGAGGACGGCGAATACGAAAAGAAAAACATCGTTATTTCGGAACTGCCGTATCAGGTTGAAAAAGCCGACCTTCTGCAAAAAATACTGCAACTTCGCGAAGCGAAAAAGGACATACTCGGCGGTATTTCGGACATCGTGGACGAGTCCGACAGAAACGGTATGCGCGCCGTCATTAAGGTGCGTAAGGACGCCGACGCGCAGAAAATCGTAAATTATCTTCTTGCACATACCAAACTTGAAACAAATTTCAATATCAATATGGTGGCGATCGCGGAAGGCAAGCCCAAACAACTCGGACTTGTCGAAATGCTGGTGCATTACGTCAACTTCCAGCGCGACGTGCTTATAAAACGCTGCAATTTTGATCTGAAACAGGCGAAAATCCGCGCGGAAATCGTGGAAGGACTGCTCATCGCAATCAACAATATCGACGAAATCATCAAAATCATCAAGACGTCGAAATCGGCGGCGATTGCGTCGGAGAGAATGCGTCAGAGATTCGGACTCACCGAAAGACAGGCACAGGCAATCCTTGAAATGAAACTTCGTCGTCTGACGGGGCTTGAAGAAGACGCGCTCAAAGCCGAACTTGCGGAACTTAAAAAGACAATCGAGGAACTTACCGCGATTCTTAACAGCAAGAGATTGCAAAACAACAAGATAAAATCCGACCTTCTGGACGTCAAAAAGCGTTTCAAATCCCCAAGAAAAAGCGAAATCATCGGCGAAAAGGAATCGAAAAAGGAAATCCCGTTCAAATCCGACGAAACCGCTTATAAGGAAGGCGTCGTGGTGCTGAGCGACTCCGGCACGCTGAAATTCGTCGGGACACGCGGCTTCCAGCAGGCGGCGCGACGGGCGGCGGACGTCGACAAAAACACGACCGTCAAAAAGGCGGAATTCGTCAACAATCGTTTGAAACTCATCGCGTTTTCAAACCTCGGCAATATCTTCAAAATCGAAATCGACGACCTGCCCGAAAAGAAATACCGCGACAAGGGCATAACCCTTGCGGAACTTAACAAGGACGCGCTGGCGAAAGAATACGCCGTACAGATTTTCACGGCGGAAAACTTCCCCATCGGCGAGGCGTTGATTTTCACGAAACAAGGCATGGTCAAACGCACGTCTTTTGACGAACTTAACGTTTCGAAATCGGCGTATAAGGCGATAAATCTCACGGACAGCGACGAAGTCGTGTCGGTCGAAGTCGTGAAAGACGGGCTCAACGTGTTCACGGCAACCGAAAACGGAATGTGTCTTGCGTACGAAACGCAGGAAATCCCCGTGCAGGGCAGAAACGCGGGCGGCGTAAAGAGCATACAACTTGACAGTGGCGACAGCGTGGTGTTTGCGGGGCTTATCAACGACGAAGGCGAAATCCTCGTCGTCAGCGAAACGGGCTTTGCAAAACGAGTGTTCGCGTTCACTTTCGACTTATCCAAACGTTACAGAAAGGGCGTGAAACTCATTGATATGCCCACAGGTATCAAAGTCGCGCTTGCGGCGTACGTCAAGGAGCCTTACGACATCGCGGTGTTCGACGGCGAAAACGTATTCGGGTTTTCGACCGAAGACGTGAAACTCGACGGGCGCACCACGCGCGGCAAACAACTTCAAAAATTTGCGGGAAAAATAACTGCCGACAAGCACGTTGTCGATTATTTCAGACCGCTCAACGTATAAAAAGAGGTACTACTTATGAAAATCGGCTTTGACAGCGAAAAGTATATGCAGATTCAGTCCAAGCATATTCTGGAACGCATCGACAGCTTCGGCGGAAAACTTTATCTTGAATTCGGCGGAAAACTCTTTGACGACTTGCATGCGTCAAGGGTGCTTCCCGGGTTTGACGAAAACGCAAAAATCAAACTTTTGCAGAAACTCAAAGACAAATGCGAAATCATCTTTTGCATCAGCGCGTCGGATATCGAAAGAAATAAAATCCGCGCGGACTACGGCATCACTTACGGCGCGGAAATTTTGCGGCTTATCGACGCGATGACTTCAATGAAAATCAAGGTCAACAGCATCGTTATCACAAAGTTTGAGGATCAGCCGTCGGCGATTGCGTACAAAAACAAACTTGAAGCGCGCGGCATTAAGGTTTATATGCACGGGCTCACGAAAGGTTATCCCACCGACGTCGATACGATTGTGTCCGACGAAGGCTACGGCAAAAATCCTTACATCGAAACGACGCGTCCTTTGGTTGTCGTAAACGCCCCGGGCCCCAACAGCGGAAAGCTTGCGACGTGTCTTGGGCAACTTTATCACGAATACAAACGCGGCGTGAAGGCGGGCTATGCGAAGTTTGAAACCTTCCCCATCTGGAATCTTCCTTTGAAACACCCCGTGAATATCGCGTACGAGGCGGCGACCGCCGACATCAAAGACGTGAATATGATCGACTACTTCCACTTGCAGGCGTACGGCGTGCAGACCGTAAACTACAACAGGGATATCGAAGTGTTTCCCGTCGTGCGTTCCATTTTGTCAAAACTTTCGGCAAACGAACTCGACTACAAATCCCCCACGGATATGGGCGTAAATATGGCGGGCTACTGCATTTTCGACGACGAAGCGTGTCAGGAAGCGTCGAAACAGGAAGTCATCCGCCGCTATTACAAGAGCTGCTGCGACAATAAAAACGGCAGAGTCGACCTTGCGACCGTAAAACGTATCGAACTTTTAATGGGCGAACTCGGCATCAAACCCGCGAACAGGGCAGTCGTGCAACCCGCGCTCGATAAGGAAGCCGCGTCCGGCGAACCCGCCTGCGCGATCGAACTTAAAGACGGCACGATAGTTACGGGCAGAGATACGAAACTTATGTCCGCGCCCGCGTCGACCATTCTCAACGCTTTGAAATCGCTTGCGAAACTTCCCGACCGTTTGAAACTTATCGCGCCGCAAATCGTCAAACCCATTATGGATCTGAAACAGCAGTTTTTGCATGAGAAAAACTACAAACTCACGCTCAACGAAGTGCTTGTCGCGCTGTCGATCTGCGCCGCAACCAACGAGGCGGCGGCTATGTGCGTCGATTGCATAAACGACCTTGCGGGCTGCGAAATGCACAGCACGAGAATGCTCCTTAAAAGCGATGAGGACGCGCTGAGAAAGATTAAGGTCAATCTTACGTCGGAACCCAAGTTTTTAAGCGACCAGCTTTGCGATTTTTAATTTATTTGCCGCTTGAAAAACGACCTACCGCAACAGGTTGTGGTTTTGTTTTTTGACGACGAATATCTTTGATTTTCGCGGCGGATAAGTATATACTTATTATAATTTTTCAATTAGGAGGGCTTTATGGCAAAAATACCCGAAAGAAAATCGGTAAAAGACAAATACAAATGGAATCTTTGCGACCTTGTCAACGGCGACGAGGCGTGGGAAGAAAAATATAACGAACTTTCAAAAAAAGCACCGTCTTTGCAGGAATACAAAGGAAAACTCGGAAACGACGACGTCCTTTTGGAATTTCTGAAAAAGCAGGACGAAATCGCGATTGACCTTATCAAGGTTTATTGTTATTCGTCGATGAGCAATCATCAGGATCTCAGGGTAAAAAAATATCAGGAAATGAACGCGAAAGCCGAAATGCTGGCAGTAACTTTCGGCACCGTTACCGCTTTTGCGGAGCCGGAAATTTGCGAACGCTCGGAAGAAGAACTTCTTGCGCTGTCCAAAAAGCCCGAGTTTTCCGATTACAGTTATCGTTTTGAACGCCTTGCCAAAGACAAAAAACACGTCTTGTCCGAAAAGGAAGAAACGTTGCTTGCGGAAGTCGGAAACTTTTCGGGCAACTTCCAGGACAGTTTCCAGATGCTCGACAGCGCGGATATTAAGTTCGACCCCGTGACCGTCGACGGCAAAGAAGTCGAAATGTCGCACGGCATGTACGGCGTGTTACTGCAAAATCCCGACCAAAGCGTCAGACAACAGGCTTTTGAAAGCATGTTCAACGCATATAAAAACCATATCAACACAATCACGTCCCTGTATGCGGGCAGCGTCAAAAAAGACTGGTTTTTCAGAAAAGTGCGCGGATTTTCGTCTTCGCTCGAAGGCGCGCTTTCCGGGACGGACGTCGACGTAAAGGCTTACGAAAACCTTATCAAAGCCGTCGATAACAACTGCCGCTATATGCACCAGTACATCGCTTTCAGAAAGCAGGTTCTCGGCGTCGAAACCCTTAATATGTGGGATTTGCATTGTCCGATGGTAAAGGGCGCGGACATCGCCGTTCCTTACGAAAAGGCATGCGATATGGTGAAAAAAGCCCTGAAACCTTTCGGCGACGAATACGCCGCGCTCCTTGACAGAGCGTTCAACGAAAGATGGATCGACGTCGTTGAGAACAAGGGCAAACGCAGCGGCGCGTACAGTATGGGCACGTTCGGTTGCCATCCTTACGTCCTGCTCAATTACCAGAAAAGCACGCACGAAGTTTTCACGATCGCGCACGAACTCGGACACGCAATGCACACCTATTTCAGTTGCAAGGCGCAACCTTTCGCAAAAAGCGATTACGAAATTTTCGTTGCCGAAATCGCGTCGACCGTCAACGAAGTCCTTATGCTGAAATACCTTCTTGCAAACACCGACAACGTCGACACGAAGAAGTTCCTTTTAAGCTATTATCTCGATATGTTCCGTACGACGTTGTTCCGTCAGACAATGTTTGCCGAGTTCGAACTCAAAGCGCATAACCTTGTCGAACAGAATCAACCGCTGTCGGCGGAAGGTTTGTCGGATATTTATATGGACCTCAATAAAAAATACTACGGCAAAGCCGTCAGACACAACGACCTTATCCGTTACGAATGGGCGCGTATCCCGCACTTCTACACGGCGTTTTACGTTTATCAGTACGCAACGGGTATCACCGCCGCCGTTTCGATTGCAAACTCGATATTAAAACACGGCGACAAAGCGTTTTACAACTACAAGAAATTCCTGTCGGCAGGCGGAAGTATGCCTCCCGTCGAAATTTTGAAACTCGCAGGCGTCGACCTTACGACAGAGCAACCTTTCAACGTCGCTATGCGTGAATTCAGGGATACGCTCAACAGCCTTAAAGCGTTGTACAATGAAGAAAAGTAAAATCTTTTTAAGCATAATTCTTGTCGTCGTCGCCGCATTCGCGCTTACCGCGTGCGGCACGCTCGACTTTACCTACGTCCAGAATTCCGACGGCACTTACACGCATATCGTGAAAGTTACGCTCACCGAAGAAGGGGTGAGTGCGGCGGACGTGGGACTTACTCTCGACAAAGCGCTGAAAGCCTTGAAAGAGGGTTTTATACGCAAGGATTATTTCGTCAGCGCGGACGGGAACACCGTTACCGCAAGGAAAAATTTTGACAGCGTGCAGGCATTGCAAAACGACCTTATCGGAAACGGCATTATCACAAACGACGTGAAAAAGGACGAAAACGCTTTTGTCGTAAAACAGACGATATTTGGCGATATTAAGGTTTCCGGGAAGTTTATAAGTACAAACACCTGGTGGTTTGCAGGGGTTTTGACAAGCGGCGGACTGTCGCAGATAAACGCCGAGAAAATCGCCTTGAAACTTTCGGGTGCCGACACGTCCTATACCTTTGTTACGCCGTACGAATCGACGACGTCAAACGCCGACAAAGTCGTGAAAACGGAAGACGGCAATTACATGCACGTGTGGAATTTCGACGGCGGCAATGACACCGCGGAAATCACGGTGATGAAAATCAAGGGCGCAATGTGGTATGGCATCGCGATTATCGCTGCGGTTTTTGTCTTCCTTGTTTATGTCGTAACGAAGGAAATAATGTCGCACAAAAATACGAAACGCAACAATTCTTAATTTTCGCTCATACTAACAGTATCAGCGTTTAAGAGGTAAAAATATGGCAGATAAAGTTATGAAAATGCCCGTAAACTACGAGGCGGAACAGGCGATGCTCGGCAGTATAATGATGGACACGAACGTCGCAAACGACTTCACCACGCTTCTTCGCGAGGACGATTTTGCGTTGCAGCAGCACAAGCAAATCTTCCTTGCAATCTACAATCTTATTCAGAATAACGAGCCTGTCGACGCTTTGACCGTCGCGGACAAACTTGCGACAAGCGGGAAAATCGCCGAGGCGGGCGGTATGGAATACATCGGAAAACTCGCAACCGGAATCCCCAGCACCGCAAACGCCGACAAGTATTTTGAAATCGTGAAGCGCGACAGCCTGTTAAGGGGCATTATCGAGGCGGGCAATAAAATCAGCAAAAACGCCTACACCGCGGAAGACGCGAACAAGGCGTTGGACTTTGCCGAACAAACCGTTTTCAGAATTTCCGAAGAAAAGGAAGCAAGCAAGCTTGAACCTATCGTCGAAGCGTCGTCGGAAGCGCTCAATAAAATCAACACCATGCAGCGCGGCGATTACGTCGACGAGGGCATAAAGACGGGATTCAAGTTGCTGGACAGAAAAATCGAAAGTATGAAGCCCGGCGCATTGTGTATTCTTGCGGCGCGTCCGTCCGTCGGTAAAACGGCGTTTGCGCTTACGGTTGCAATCAACGCCGCAATCCGCAACAATAAAAAAGTCGCGATTTTCAGCTTTGAAATGCCGACGGTACAACTTGTTCAGCGTATGCTGACAACCGTTTCGCAAATCTCGTTCAAGCGGCAGAAACAGCCCGGTATGCTCAATTTCAACGAAACGCAAAGGCTTTTCAACGCGCACGAGGCACTTTCAAACAGTAAAATTTTCGTCGACGACAACTCGGGCAATACCCCGGGCGATATCATCAGCAAATGCCGCCGTATGAAAAACACGGTGGGGCTCGACCTCGTCATCATCGACTACCTGCAACTTATCACCCTCGATACGAAGTCGAAGGCCGAAAACCGCCAGCAGGAAGTATCGACGATGAGCCGTCAGATGAAACTTTATGCAAAAGAACTCGGCGTGCCGTTTCTGGTGCTTTCGCAGTTGTCGCGCGGCACCGAGCAGCGCGGGGAAGAACCGCAACTTTCCGACCTTCGCGAATCGGGCGCAATCGAACAGGACGCCGATATGGTAATGTTCCTGCATCGTCCCAAAAAGGTCGAAAATCCGAAGTCGGAAGAAAGCAAGTTCGCCGCAAGTTACGACGACGACGGCGATCACAAGTTTGTGAAAATGCTCGTCGCCAAAAACCGTAACGGCGAAACCGGCAACGTGTACTTCGACTGGTGCGGCGATATGCAGACGTTCAAACCCATCGACATAAGAGAAATGTCCACGGCGGAAGAAAAACAGCCCGCGGCGAAACTCAACACCGAAATCACGTCTGTCGAACAAATGCGCTCGGACGACGACGCCTTCGACGATATGAAAATGGTGGACGACGACGGACAGAAAGGTACGGTCGAAATCGTGATGGACGACACCGCAACCCCCGCGACGATAAAAGAAGAACCGCTTGACTTTTCGGACTCCGACGGTATGACTTTCACAAACAACGAAAGCGGTGACCAGAGTATAAATAACGGCGACTTGCCTTTTTAACGATACGTTTTAGTCTATGACGTACATTGCCGAAATCAAGGATATTCCATACGACAAAAAACGCGCCGACGTAGTTTTAAGCGACGGCGAAATCTGCCGCGCGTTCAAAGCCACGATCAAGGAATACGGGCTTGTCGAAGGGAAAAATATCGACTTTGCGGAACTTAAACGCATCGCAAAGGAAGGCGAGGAACACATCGCATTCACGACGGCAATCGACAGCCTGTCGCGCGGGATAAAATCGCAGAACGAAGTACGGAAAAATCTGAAAACCAAAAAGTTTTCGGACGACGCCGTAAACGTTACCGTCGAAAAATTGCTGAGTTACAATTATCTCGGCGACCGCGCTTACGCCGAAGCATACGTTTCGTACAAGGGGCAAAAAACCGGACGAAGAAAAATTATTTACGAGCTTATCACCATAAAAGGCATTGATAAAAACGTCGCGCAGGAAGTCGCATACGCGAAACTTTCGGACGAGGAAGAAATCGAAAAAGCAATTTCCATGGCGCAAAAGTATATCGAAAAGGAAAAGAAAAAACGCACGCGACTTAAAGAGCGCGCCTATTGCTTCCTTGCGACAAGAGGCTTCGACACCGATATTATCTCGTCCGCAATGAACAGCCTCGATTTTTCGGAAGAAGAATAAATCACCTTACGACCTTGCTTGAACGGCAAGGTTTTTTCATGTTTTTTGCATAATCGCAAATTACACGGCATTTTTTATAAGTAGAAAAACCGAGGTGCAATTTATGAAAAAAACATTTTTATTGATTCTTACGATTATCCTGACGCTCGGCACGGTGTTTTCGCTTTCGGCGTGCAAAAAGAAAACCAAACAGAACGAAGTCGATATTTCAAAAAACGTCAGTTACGCCGAAACACATCGCTACGTCGGCGAGAACGAAGACTTCAAAGTTGCCGTAACGAGCGGTGTCAGGGAAAAACTTTTCATTGCGGACGGGAAAGCGACGGACGTACAAAACTTTACGGAAATCACGCTTATCCCGCTTAAAGCGAATTTGCAGAATAAGACGTATACTTTCGTTTTGAATTACGAGGGCGGAAGCGTCGAGGGCGAACTCAAACGTGACGTCGTAACGCACAATTTTACGGCGGTAATCGACGCCGAAAGTTTCAAGGATACGATAAAGTCGATTGTGATAAAATACGACAAGGTCGAAAGCGAGATACCGCTTGAAAACGCACTTAACGGCAAAATTGATTACTGTAAAGTGCTGGATATTGCAAAAACCGCATTAAAAGACGAAATCGGCGCAAACACGACGGACGGCATTTTCAACCGCGAAATCATGGTCAAACTCGTGCGGGACAGACGCGCGCCCGACAGCCCGTATTACTGGTATATTTCGTTTATCGCGGGCGATAACGGATACTGGGCTTTGCTTATAAATCCCGAAACGGGCGACGTCGTATCAAAGAAAAACTAATCGAAAAAAGGCATAAAAAATCCCCGAAACAACTTCGGGGATTTTGTCGTATTTTTGTTATTTAAGTCTTCCGAGGCCGAACGACATTCCTTGCGATTTGCCGATTTCTTTTCTGGTTTTTCCGTCGATGAGATTCACGCAGTTGATGAACGTCTGAATTTGCTCGTACATAAGGTCAAGGTTGAATTTGTCCATATGTTCGTTGCCCGTCGGATCGACCGAGCAGAGATAATCGGGGGCGGTAACGAGCGCGATTTCGGGGATATGTTTTTTGGACAGCGGCTGTCCTTCGCCGAAGTGCATCGTGTTGTGCGCGCGAAGGGTTGTTGTCCTGACGTTTTTCCTGTCTTTTATCGCCTCGTAATAAATCTTATCAAGGTTTTTGTTGCCGGTGTAAACAAGTTCGGTATCGATGTCGTTGGTTTTTGTGTAAACGCCGTTGACGTCTTTCCATTCCGTGCAGCCCAGATGTTCGACAGACACGCCCGCGACGGCTTTGTACGTTTTGCCGTTCCAAAGGTTCTTGTTTTCGGCAAGCCATCTTCCCGTCGCCTGATTGGACGTCATAATACCTTCGCGGAAGACGGGCAGGCGGAAGTGCCCCGTTACGAACACGAAAATAAGCGTGCGCTTGGTGGGGTGCGCCTTAAAATATTTCATCATGGGCAGAATACCGATCCCGCCGTTTTCTTCCGAGAAGTTGCAGCCGTCGGTGTGGGTGTTTACGATGATTGCCTCGTTCGTGTCGCCGGTGCCTTTAAGGATTGCGTGGAAAGATTCCGTCTTTGCGTTGTCGTCGATATTGCCGACAAGGCGCAACGTTGCGGATTTTTTGTTTTTCGCCGCCGCAAGGACTTTTTTGCCGTTTGTTTCGTTCACCCAAAGCATGGGTACGCCGAGATATCCCAAAATAAAGTTGAGAACCTGTCCCTCGACCATTGCGTCGGACATATCTTCCCAGATGCAGATCATACCTTTCATACCCGACAGTTTCGCCGCCCAGAACGAGAGCAGCGTTTTGACGAAAGACGTGCTGACGGGGCCGCGGTAACTCTTTTCGATTTCAAGGTTTTCGGGCACGGACGCGCGCTTATTGAATGCGATTTTACTGCTGATTTTTGAAAGGTTTTTGATGCGGCATACCGCAATTTTGCCCCTTGCGCGCTGGAAATCCAACGGGTTGTTGAAAACGGTAACGAGTTTGCCGGTCACGCCTTTTTCGTCGGTGAGTCCGCTGTAAGGGAAGGGGGAAGAAACGTCGATATTTTGTCCGTCGACCGTCAGCGACCAATCCGTCGCCTCCCATTTTTTGAACGTGTATTGCTTGTCAACCACGTCGTAGCCCATTTTTGCGATTTCGTCTTTCAGCCACGCCGTGTAAGCGTTCTGACCTTTCGTACCCGTCAGACGGCTGCCGAAAGAGTTCATCTTTTGCATATTTTCCATCACGCTTTCTTTTGAAGGCAAATCATTGAGAAAAATTGTCATAAAACCCCTCTTAAAAATAAAATTTGTGGTTATATTATATATTTTCGACGGCGATATGTCAATGAATGACGGTAAAAATCGAATCGCGACAAACCGCATTCGGCGCGCGGACGCAAAATCGCTTGATTTAGGAAAGATAACAGTGTAAAATATAAAAAACAGGAGATATTATGGCAAATTCGTTTTCAAGGTCGGAACTGATTTTAGGGCATGACGCAATGCAGAAACTTGCCGCGGCAAGGGTTGCGGTTTTCGGCGTCGGCGGCGTCGGCGGATACGTCGTGGAAGCGCTTGCAAGGACGGGAATCGGCGCGCTCGATCTCATCGACAACGATACCGTGTGTCTTACCAATCTGAACCGTCAGATAATCGCAACGCACGATACGATAGGGAAGTATAAGGTCGACGTTTTTAAGGAGCGCGTGCACGCGATAAATCCCGATTGCAAGGTCGCGACTTACAAGACGTTTTTCCTGCCCGAAACAGCAGGCTCTTTCGACTTCAAAAACTATGACTACGTCGTGGACGCAATCGATACGGTGGCGGGGAAAATCGCCATAATCGAAAAAGCAAACGAGGCGGGCGTTCCCGTGATTTCGTCGATGGGCGCGGGCAACAAAACGGATCCGACCGCGTTTAAGGTTGCGGATTTGTACGACACGTCCGTGTGTCCCCTTGCAAAAGTGATGCGAAAAGAGTGCAAAAAACGCGCTCTCAAAAACGTGAAAGTCGTGTATTCCACCGAAAAAGCGGTGAAACAAAAATCCGCGCCGGACTCTGACGACGTGAATCCTTGCCGTCGCTCGATGCCGGGCTCGCTTTCTTTCGTTCCGTCGGTCGCGGGACTTATTATCGCCGGCGAAGTGATAAAAGACGTCTCGGGCTACGTCCCCGAATACGACGACTGATTTCAGCGCGACAATTTTACTAATGCGGTTGACAAAATACGCGATAATTGCTATACTTTCAAACGTTGTAATAAACGGAGGAATATCGAAGCGGTCATAACGAGGCGGTCTTGAAAACAAGTTGAAATAAAGTTGTCAAAAATCTCATTTATTTCTACAAACTTTTTCAAACCACCTGTCAATAACGGCAAAAACCTTTGAAATTATTGACGATTTGTGGCATAATTAAAGCGGTCAAAAAGAAAGCGATTTTCTACAAACCGATTTAGAAAATCAGATTTTCTACAAAAATTTCTACAAATTTATTTTCTGTTTTAATTATTTGTAGAAATCATATTTTGACAATTTAATACTCGGAGGGTTATCGAAGCGGTCATAACGAGGCGCTCTTGAAAAGCGTTTGAGGTCTGAAACCTCACGTGAGTTCGAATCTCACACCCTCCGCCAACGCCCCGACAGTGATGTCGGGGCTTATTTTTTACATTGACGTTCCACCTGAGCCGGCAGTATTTTTTCGCTGTTCCATACGAGATTTGAAGTCAAGATATTCAAAGTATTCATCGAGCGTTTCAAAACCAAGTCGGTTCATTTCTTCTTTTGCTTTTTTGAATTCCGATACGCTGCTCGGTGCTAATTCGGGAAAAACGGATTCAATGGGTTCGTTTTTCAATTGTTCATCTTCGTCGGTCGTATCAACGAATACAGCATCGTCATCGTCTTCGTAATCCTCATCCCAACTATCGTATTCATCCTCGACGTTTCTTATTTTTTTAGGTGCCGCCTCGACATCGCTCGAATAAAAAATCTTTTGTATTTTTGACATTGCGTCGGGCGACGTTTGTTCTATGGGAGTAGGCTTACCGCTGAATACGCTTGAGAGAGTATCTGCGATACCAAGTTTTGAAGAATAATTCAAATGACTATAAATATCTGCCGTAGTGTTGAACGTGCTGTGTCCGAGCCATTCCTGAACCGCTTTCATATTTACTCCGCAAGCAATCAATATGCTTGCGCAACTATGACGCAATTCGTGCAGACGAATTACAGGTAAATTATGACGCTTCAAAAACGCTTTGAAATGAGTAGTCAATGTATCGGGACGTATTAGGTTTCCCATTTCATCCACACAGACGTAATCAATAAATTTCGGGTTATAATAGGTCCCGTATTTTTCTTGCCGAAGTTCTTGTTCCGTTTTCAGTTTCAAAAGCATATCTTTTACAAACGGTAGCAACGGTAAAGTCCTCATGCTTGACTGATTTTTCATTGTGTCTTTAACAACGGTAACCCTTTTTCCGTTTACTTCACATTGAATTGCCGTATGGTCAAGCGTAAGAGTGTTTTTATCAAAATCAATCGAACTCCAACGCAACCCGCAGACTTCACTTCGTCGCATACCGTAAATTGTAGTTAATTTATATATGTGTTCGTATGGATCTCCTTGCAGTTCGTTGAATAAATTTTTTACTTGTTCCGCAGAGTAAAATTTTGCTTTATGTTTTTGGTATTTTGGTCGTTCAACTTTATCTGCAGGATTTGTCAAAATCAAGTCAGACCTATATGCAATTTGCAACGCTCTATGAATAACGGCATGATAATGATTGCAAACCTGCGGTGATTTCCCTTTTTCTTCTTGTAAGTATGTGTAAAACTCCTGAATGTGAGCGGGTTTTATTTCGTTTACGCGTAATCCTTTTTCTTCGAAATATGGGGCTATAACTTTTACGAGAAGTCGGTATCCGCTGTACGTCGTAACTTGTAAATTTGGTTTCACTAACCGCAACCACTCATACAGATAATCGGAAAAAAGCGGACTGTCGGATTCTTTGATTGCTTCCTGCGGTTGTTTTTTTCCCGCAAACGACAGCGTTCCGTTTTCATATTGGCTGACAATTTCTCTCATCATATCGGTAGCGGCACGCTTGTTGTTTCGTTCGTCAAGACCGGTGGCGATCCACTTGTTTTTATATTTGCCGTTTTCGTCTTTGTAAGAGATAACAACATAATACTTGCCACCTTTAACCGCTAATCTGCCTGTCATTTTTATCCTCCGCGCAAACGAAAGCGATGACGCTTTTTTTGGCTATAATATATTTACTCCCGACCTTTTTAGCCGGCAAAACTCCGCTACGTAAAAGGCGATAAGCAAACGACGTGCTTATTCTCAACATATCCGAAACCTGCTCGACGCTCACAACGTCGGGGTAGTCCTTAAACATTTCATTCATAAGCAAAAGCCCTCCTGCAAGGGTATGTATATTTGTTCCTGTAAATTTTCGATAAGTTCGTCTATAATGTATTCAAAATCGCTTTTATCGACGTTGGCAAGATTTCCGTATCCATCCAAACGATAAATATCCGCATCGTACGTGTCGCCTATAAAAAACCTTAACCGACTGAGATCCGTCGCATTTTCTTTAACGATATACTCCAAAATATCTTCGGTAACGAAATCGTAGTCGGTTATTGTGTCCGTTAGGCTGGTTCCGTGCTTATTATCAAATTCGGCACACTTGTTCCAAAGTTTACTATACGTGTCGTTGTGGTCGTAACCCAAACCGCACTTAAACTCGCTTAAATCGTCCATAAAAGCCAGTTTCTCAAAATCTTCGTCATTTGAAACATAAAACTCGCCATAATGAAATACGGCAACGGCGTCGGTATCGATTCGAATATTCCGTCCTTTTTGGTCAATAAAAACTACGGGGCTTTCGGACAGATTTTTTATGTAAACATAATCGGAAAACCACTTGTCGAAGTAATCGTGTTTCATATCTAAAAAACTTTTCGGGGGATTGTAAAACAATTCTTCTTTGTATCCGAAATATCTATCGTTGAATTGCTCCACTATCGAAATATAATCTTCGACGGTATCGGCAAGGTCAAGGTCTCCGAATACTTCTTCACCGTATCCGCCGTTGCTTAAATACATATCGCCGTTAAATTCTCTCGAACTTAAAATATTCCCTTCCGGCGTTATTATGGCAATTTGTCCTCTCGTCAAAATAATCCTCCTTTACATTTGACTTTGTTCTTCGCGGAATCTGCGGTAAAGTCCACCGTCTTCATTTCGTACGTTTTCTGCAAAAAAAGATAGTGCGTGACTGTAATCGCTGTCCTCGTCATATAGCAAACAGTAGCACCCTTCGTCGCGTTCTACGGTAATACCGAAAGACGTAAGAATTCCTTTCAGATAAAAAGCGTAGGTTTCTATCCGTCCGTCTCTGCTTTCATAGTGTTCTTTCGATACAACTTCCGAATAGTTACAAAGCGTACCGTCCCTAAGAGAAGATTGCAGATAATCGGCGGTTTCTTTTGCGTCGTATTGAGTAAGAATATCGCGTAAAATACGCGCGGCGGCGTCCGTCGTTTCCGTTGACAGCCGTTCGGCAACGGTACGCAAATCAGGGGATAAGTCATCGTATAAGTCGATTATTCGCTTATCTATATACTGTTCCTGTTTCCTGTCCGGCGCGACGAAAATCTTGACGGTATCGAAATCGAAAACGTTGGCGGCGTGCGGCACGGCTCTTGGGTGTCGGGTATAGTAGAGTGGAATATCGTTTTCGAGCAAAGAACCGAAAAAATCCCGCATTGTTTTGTTCGGCACTTCTTCTATGATTAAATTTTTAGGTTTTGTCATTTTTATAATCCTCCCGCAAAACGGCGAACATGGGTAGTTCACAAAGCAGTTCAAACGGCGTTTTATAACGCTTTCCAAATACCTTATGTTCCCATTCCACGCCGTAAAGCTGCCCGAACACAGCCATAAGCACTGTTACGACGATACTGTTTCCCGCCTGACTGTAAATATCCGTTTCGGAAACGTAAACAATACGTTCTTTCTTGCCTGTACTTTCATTTTTACGATAATAATACCTACTTTTATAATAATCTTTATCTTCAAAGCCCATAAAACGCAAGGCTTCGAGCGGCGTAAGGTGCCGTATGTTTTTTTCACGCGAAGAATGTTCGTCCAAAATATAATTGCCTTGTTTTGTGGTAAGGCAATCGAATATACCTTCAATACATAAAACTTCGTTGCATTGCTTATATATCGCCCCTTTAATTTTTCCAAGCGGCATAATTCTGAACGTGTCCGAAAAATAGCGATTATATGGTTCTACGTCGTCGAGCGTTTTTGTGTAATATTTGTCCTTTACCTTGTGTTCGAGTAAATCTTTAATGCGGACGCCCGAATCGTAACCGTGCGGGTATTCGAAATCGATTTTCAAATCCTTGCGAACGGCAACGAGAATAAGCCTTGTACGGTTTTGCGGAACGTTAAAATATTTTGCGTTGAGAATATCCGCGTTCAGTCTGTAACCGAGTCCCGAAAGCGTGTGACAAAACTTCCTGTAAGTATGGATGTGTTTTATCGAAATAACGGCGGCAACGTTTTCCCAAACGACGATTTTCGGCTTTGAAAGTGCTATGAGTTTTATGTAATACCACATCAGGCTGGAACGCGTACCGGAACCTTCTTCGCCACCCTTGCCGAGTCCTGCGTTGGAAAAATCCTGACACGGCGTTCCGCCTACAAGCAAATCAAGATCCTGCGGAATAGGTTTTTGGTTTATGTTTTCGAGATTGCCGAAATTTTTATTCGTCGATTCTTTATGTATTGCACAATAGGCTTTTATAGCCGGAATGTCTATCTCGCTGAAAAAAGACAACTCGTATGGTATTCCGAGCATTTTAAGAGCCTTTTCGGGCGCGCCTATGCCGGAACATACCGTAGCGACTTTCAACACTTGTTTTATCCTCCTTTACATTTCCGTTCCCGTAGTTAGTCGAACCACCCTTTGACGTGACGTATAAGCCGATTTAAGGGCGTTTAGGGCGTTTTCTATCGTTATTTGTCCGTAAGTGGACGAACCGCGTTTCGTGTCCCATTTAGAACGATACAGTCCCGAAGAACGAAATATTCGGTCTATCTGCGAAGCGTCCTGCGTCCACCATGCAAGAATGGAACAAAGAGCAAAATCCGCCGAACTATGACTTACTGCGCCGTCAAAGTTTCCGTTATACAGTTTGTTAAACCGTTCGGCAATTCGGCTGTCACGTATTTTTTCCAACAACTCGGAATCCGTGTGCGTGCAATCGGAACGAACGATAATCGCTTCTGCCTTTTTTCCGACGTATTCTTCGTTGACCTTCAAGAGAACGTCCGAATAATCCTTAATTTTTGTCGTGTCTGACAATAGATTTCCCGTCATACACATAAAACGGTATCTCGAATACATTTCAACTCCGCGTTTATCGTTTTTCTTCATTGCGTCGGCCGGCAGAGTGCCGCGAACGAGAATATGAATACCCGTGCCGCTTAATGACGTTTCGGCATAGGTGTCAGAGAAAATTTGCAACAATTCCTGCGCGTCGGTAGTCAGAACAGCGCCCGTGTCTTTATCAACGGCGTGGTCAAGGTCGATAAACGTTATGCCTTCGCCGAGAGCAAAAACAAGACCGCCGTAACGGTTTCTTTCGCAGTATCTTTTTGCCGTTTCAAAGTCTGTCCACGTGTCCGGCTCGTTGCTTTTGGCAAACTTGCTCGTTACGGGACTGATGATTATTTTTTGATACTTATTTTTGTTTTTATCGTAATAACTTCGGTAAACGCACCATTGTTTAAGCGTTTTCAGTTCTTGCGGTATGTTTGAATAAATCATAGTCCTCCTAAAAACCCATAAAGCCGAAAGCAACGGTAACAGCGGCAACGTAAAATCTTTTGTCTTTGAAATAATCAAGGTCGGCGTCTGCCGTCCGTTCCCGTTCAACTCCGAAAGCATACGCAACGTTATGCGCTGCCCATTCGCCCGACATATCGGACAATGAAATCTTTATTCCTTGCATTGACAGGCGACGGCGAATAAAACAAAGAATTTCAATTCGTTCTTTTTTTGTAAAGCGGTAAGATTTTTCTATTTTTACCGCGCTTTTGCCGAACGTGATTTTTGCCGTGTTGCCGTTGCTTGTTGTATAGACGACAGTATTGCCTATGTGATCGCACTCCGTAAATGTTCCGACTTTTACGGAGTTGATAGCGGACAGAGTTATAAGGTTGCAGATAAGAGCCGTTACCGATAAAATAAGACAGATAACGGCAATGATTAAACAAGTCTTTCGTATCGTAAACACCTCGCTTTACATTTCAAGTTGGTATCTGTGCGACGTGTCGTATAGCACGACGTATTCGTTGATAATGCCGAGTGCCTCTTTATAATTGTCGCAGGCTTTAACGCGTTCGTAGAGTTCTTCGTAGTCGGAAAGTCTGTCTTTCTTTTGCAATTCTTTTTTTACGACGCCGAGAACATAGAAAACGTTCCCGTTTTCACCGCTCAAATCGATGAAAATAAGCGATTGTTCGCGGATTCGTTCTTTTTCCTGTTGTTTGCGTAAGATTTCGAGTTCTTCTTCGGATACGTCGTCTTCGACGTCGAAAACGGGACCGCAATCACAGGACAAAAGTTGTCCGCCGCAAGCAGGGCAACGTTCTACGTCGCATTGCGGTAAATGCTGTTGTCCGTAACGAAGTCCGCAATCACCGCAACAGGCGTCTTTGTTGCCTTCATACCAGTCGCCGTGATCGCCGATTTTGATAGGATTGTATAATTTGCCTTTTATAAGCAGTTTCGACATGTTTCAGTTCTCCTTATAAACGGAAGCAAGCCGCTTGCGACTTGCTTCCCAGTAAGTTTTATTGATTTCAAAGCCTATAAATTTTCTGTCTGTTTCGACGCACGCCGCAGCCGTCGTTCCGCTGCCCATAAAGGGATCAAGTACGAGATCTCCCGATTTGGAACTGTTTTCCACGAGATTGCGAATAATAGGCAGCGGTTTTACCGTAGGATGACCGTATAACCGTTTATCTTTTGCGTTTATGGGTAATTCGTAAACGGTAGTTGCGCTGTGATACGTTTTCGGCTGACAATATGCGCCCCGTCTGAAATACAGACAATACTCTTTATCCGAGAGATATTTATTGCAAAACAGCGGCGTAGCGTTGGTTTTATGCCATACGATAATATCCATTTTGCATTTTCGTTGATTTACGAAAAAATCTATGTATTGTGGAATTTGCGCACCGTTACACCAGATATAAATATTCGGAATCCGCATAACGTCCCACATTGCCTTTAAGTGTACTTCCTCGATACCTTTCGTAAGATTGCCGTCTTCGAGTTCGTCGTTCATCGGCTGTATGCTGCGTGCAAGGTCACTTTTTCCGCCCGCTTTCGTTGAACGGATAAGATATGGCGGGTCCGTTACGATTAAGTCCGCTTGCAAGCCTTGTTTTAGCATTTCTTCTATGCCGATAAGACAATCGATATTGTAAATTTCGTTTGTTTTAAGCACGTTTACCTCGCGTATAAAAGTTCTCCGTAATTACATTTCCGACTGTGATTTATGCATTTGCGACTGTTGTTTTTTTATCTCTGCAATCCGTTCCGGCGGAAAAAACCCATAAATGCCCTCCGGACGTTCGATACCCATTTGCCTGTATTCCGAAGCAAGGTCTTCTTCAACGTCGCGCAATTCGGGTTCGTCGTCGCGCAGGTCGTAATATCGCCATTTACCGTCCTTACCGAATATATACATATATTCGCACCAACTTCCGAGAGCGGTTTCAAGCGTGATTACTTTTGCGTCTATATCTTTTTCTCCACGGTCTCTGCCGTAGGCAACGACAACGTCGTCCTGCCTTTTATCGTAATCGAAAGAGTGAGGGAGACTTGGATCGGGGGCAATTATCGGACCGAGAGACGAAATATCTCCGAGCGCAAGCAGCGCGTCAACTCTTTTAGGAGTGGAATAGTGGTCTAACAGCATTGCGCCGTTGTATGTGAGATAGCCGTCCGAATGGCAATAGATGCCGTAATACGTACCGTCCTGTTGTTCTTTACAAATTAAACTTCTTGTGCTCAATTACATTTCCTCCTGTTCTTCTATACTTTCGTAAGTTCCCGTTTCTTCATTAAAGCGAAATTCGTCGTCGCAGCCCCAAAGCCCGAAAAAGGTTTCATACGCTTCTTTGCTCCCGTCGGCAAAATGTTCTCCCTTTACGGGCGCGCCGTTTTCAAAAATGATATAGCCGGCATTGATACCGGGCTGTTCTTCGGCATATTCGTATTCAAATTTACAATCGGGATGTTTGGCTGCAAGCATAGCCATTAGTTTCGGGACAGACGACCATGCCGTGTCGAAATAAATATCCGCTTTTCCCATATCGTTTATCTGCGAATGACAAGCGTTCCATTTCGTTCCCCAGTTGTCGCAACACCAGTCATACCAGTCCGTCGCTTTGTATTTCGCGTAATTATCCAAAGCCTGTTTGCCGTAGGCGTTAACGTCCGCTTTGGTTTTGAAAAACAGTTCTTTACTTTGAAAGTCGCGAAATTTCAGCATACCGTTCATTTCTTTTGTTATTTCGTCTTCCGTCATAACCAAATCTTTCCCGTATGCCTTTAAGAAAAGTTTTGCGTATTTGGTATAGGCGGGCGAATCTTCGAGCATATTGTTGATAAACAGTTTTGCGCAGGTCTTATTCACGCCTTGACTGAAAATATCCAGTTCTTTCGGCATAGGTAAAATTTTATTGAAATCAAACTCATATCCGTATTCCGAGTCTTCGTCGTCTATAAGCATAGACTTCATGATTTCAACGGAATTTTCGCCTTTGATTGTTAAATGATTGCATACCCAGTTGGGCATTATGTCGTTCCTCCTTTTTTACGGCGATTACATACACGCCGAATTGTTTGCTACAAGTTTATCGAATAGAGCGCAATACTTGTCCGAAACGTAAGATTTCATTTCGCTTGCGAGTTTTTTCATACTTCCGTCGTAGCGAAATCCTCCGCAGGAATCTTCCACTTCGCCGTCAAGACCTTCGATAAGAAAGCCATACCACGCTCCGTTCAGATAATCGTTGTATTCTTCAACTTCTGCGGTCAGTTCTTTTTTTATTTCGTCTTCGGTAACGTCGGGTTTGTTAAACCATTTTTGCGCGTCTTGTTTCGTGCAGTAAATAAAACCGAGTTGTCCGCTGTCCCAAGAGTCGTTAAAATCGTTGACAGACACGTATAACCCCGAATGATCGAGCAAATATACGGGCAGACAAACAAACATATCTTTTGCCGCCGCACTTTCTGCAAAATCCTGCGGGGTATCATACGGGTGGCTGTCTCCGAGCGAATATCGTCTGTGCCAGCAAAGCATTATTCCGAGATGGTCGCAGTCTGTGCGCGGATTCAACGGATTTTCGTCCGGAATGATTTTTAACGTGTATCCGTTCAGTTTGGTTTCCATAGGCATTTCACATCACGCTCTCGTTTTTCTTATATTGTTTGAAACCGGTCTGTACGTGCGTGTACATTTCTCCGAAACTGTTGACGCTATGGTTTTGAAAATATTCCATAAGTCGATTTATCTGTTCTTCTTTCAAACTGACCGATTCGCCTTCGTCGCCCGCGCCGACAAAAACAAGCGGTCCGAACAAAGCGTCTTTCCACTTCGGACGATAGACGTTAGGTTCGAGTCCTAACAACAACCCCTCGTCATTACAAAAACCGTAAATATCTTCCATATTCGGCAAGTCTCCCGCAGCAATACAGCCGCCGACGATATTCTGTAAAGTTTTAAGATCGTCGTCGATGTTTACGACCTGTGCCTTTTTATACGGCTCTTTTACTACCGCGACTATTTTTTTCATTCTCTGCCTCCGTGTCGTTATTTCTTTTGCTTACGTAACGCTTATAGCGCAAAAGTTCTTTTTCTGTGGTATAGTAAGCCTGTTGAATACCTACGCCGATAATTTCTTTTACTGAGCTGCGTTCCTGCGGCGCGAGTTTTACCGTGCTTTCCCGCAATTTGCGGAGATTTTCCAAAAGTTCGTTTTTGGAAGAAAAATCTATCGTTTCGATAAGCGCTTTCAGTTCTCCGCCCATTACATCGTTACCTCCGTTTTCTTTTTTCCTTTGGAAGCGGGGGATTTAA